>OLLQ01000796.1_pt1 | contig 24445 bp, 21 predicted proteins | sample 1604571 | NCBI WGS metagenome assembly OLLQ01 (sample SAMEA104055722, study PRJEB20765) | soil metagenome | isolation source: soil
TGGCGCGCATCCTGTGGCACGCCGGCTATCACCCCGAGATCGAGAACTACCGCAAGGCCAAGCGCCGCGCCGCCGAGGCCGCCGACATCCTGATGACGCGCGCCGGCGCCGAGGGCGCGACCGCGCTGGTGGCGCATGGCTATTTCAACCTGATGATCGGCCGCGAGCTGCGCCGCCGGGCTTTCCGCAAAACCGGTTCGCACCGCGTGAAATACTGGAACGCCGTGATCTACGAGCTTCCGTGATCCTGATCCTCCCCCGCGTAGCGGGGGAGGGGGACCGCGAAGCGGTGGAGGGGGCGAGCCTGGGCTATCTCTACCCCACGAGCCCTCCTTGTCGCGCCCGCTATCACTCACGCGCCCACGCGTTCTACACTCGACAAAAATCCGGGAGCCCGCCCATGCCAGAGACCAAGCTCGACATCCAAACCGCTGACGGCACGTCCGAGGCCTTCTTATTCACGCCATCCAGCGGCACCGGCCCATGGCCGGGCGTCGTCTATCTCACCGACATCTTCGGCATCCGCCCCGCCTATCATGGCATGGCGCAACGTCTCGCCGACAAGGGATACATCGTCCTCCTGCCGAACATCTTCTACCGCGGCACCAAGCTGCCGGTGCTCGATTTCGTACCGGCGATGGGCGACGAGAAGACGATGAAGCGCATGGGCGAGCTGCGTGCCAGCCTGCCCAACGACAAGATGGGCCCTGACGGCGCCGCTTATGCCGATTTCCTCCTGGCGCAGTCCAACGTCAGAGGCCCGAAGGTCGGCGTCGTCGGCTATTGCTTCACCGGCGCGATGACCGTGCGCACCGCGGCGCAGGTCCCCGACAAGATCGCCGCCGCCGCTTCGTTCCACGGCGGTGGTCTGTACACGGACCAGCCCGACAGCCCGCATCTGCTGCTGCCGAAGATCAAAGCCCGCCTCTATTTCGGCCACGCCGTGCAGGACCGCTCGATGCCGGCGGAAGCCATCGCCAAGCTCGAAGCCGCGCTGAAGGATTGGCCCGGCCAAAGCCAGAGCGAAACCTATGAAGGCGCCCTGCACGGCTGGTGCGTGCCCGGCCACGCCGGCGCGTACAACGAAGTCCAGGCCGACCGCGCCTTCGGCAAGCTGGTCGAACTGTTCGACGCGACGCTGAAATAGCCGCCCGGTCAGCGGGTCATGCGCGCCAGCGCTGTGGCCAGCTGGAAATCCGGGTTGGGCTTGTCGGGATAAAGGATCGGTGCCGCGGCATCGGTTCTCGGCGCGCCCGGAAAATGGCCCCGCAGGCTCTCCTCGTTCGGGTGGATCAGATCGTCGTCGGGCGTGCGAATCCCTTCCGGGTCCTGCGCCACGACGACGTCGGGCGTGATGCCGGCCGTCTGTATCGCCTTGCCGGAAGGTAGGACGATCTTCGCCGTCGTCAGCCGCAGCGCGCGGTCGTTGCCCAGCGGAATGATCGTCTGGATCGTCCCGTCGCCGAACGACCGCATGCCCAGCACCGTCGCGCGATGATGGTCCTGCAACGCGCCGGCGACGATTTCCGAGCCCGCGGCCGAGCCCCGGTTCAACAGAACCGTGATCGGCTTGCCGTCCGCGATGTCGCCGGGACGGGCGCTATAGCGCTGGATATCCGCGCTGTCGCGTCCCTGCACGGTGACGATGTCGCCCTCGTCGAGGAACTCGTCGCTGACCGCGATCGCCTGGTCGAGCAGCCCGCCCGGATCGTTCCGCAGATCGAGGATATAGCCTTTGAGCCCCGGTCCGATCTGCTTCTTGAGATCGGCCATCACGTTTTTCAGTTCGCCGTCCGTGTTGTAGTTGAAACTGCTGATGCGGACATAGCCGATCTGGCCGCGTCGCGCGCCGGTCACCCGGGCCGCGGCGATGCGCGCACGGCTCATCGCGAAGGTCAGGGTACGAGGCCCAGCTGCGAGCCGGCGGATCGTCAGCGTCACGTTCGAGCTCAAAGGCCCCTGCATCATCCTGATGACGTCGTCCAACGGCATCTGCAGGGTCGACGTTCCGTCGATGGCCACGATGTAGTCGCCGGGCGCGATGCCGGCGCGCGCCGCGGGGCCGTCCTCGATCGGCGTTATGATTTTCGGCACGCCGTTTTCCATCGTCAGCTCCAGGCCGATGCCGGCATAGTCGGCGCTGGCCGCCTGCGCGGCCGCGTACTCCTTGGCGTCGAGATAAGAGGAATGCGGATCGAGCGCGCTCAGCATGCCATGCAGGGCCTTGTCGACCAGTTCGCCGGTATCGATGGGATAGACGTAATTTGCGCGCACACGCTCCAGCGCATCCACGAACAGATCAAGGTTTTTGCCGGTTTCTCCCGAGACCGCATAGGCGGCGGGAAACAACACGGCCGCGCCGCACAGCCCGAACACGGCACCGGCAAGAAACTGCTTCATGAGAGAGCCCCCGTTTCGAACGAAGGCACTGTAGCGGATCGGACGTCGGGTGGAACCGGCCTCTACAGCATCGCCGGAATGACCCGGTCCGGCGGCTTGTGTCCATCCGCGAAGGTCTTGATGTTGATAATCACCTTCTCGCCCATGTCGATGCGGCCTTCCATCGTCGCCGAGCCCATATGCGGCAGAAGCACCACGTTCTTCAGCTTCAGCAGCTTGGGGTTCACCGCCGGCTCGTGCTCGAACACGTCGAGCCCCGCGCCCGACAACTGCCCCGCCTCGAGCATGCGCGCCAGCGTGTTCTCGTCGATCACCTCGCCGCGCGCCGTGTTCACGATATAGGCGCTCGGTTTCATCAGCTTGAGGCGCCGCGCGCTGAGCAGGTGATAGGTCGCCGGCGTGTGCGGGCAGTTCACGCTCACGATGTCCATCCGCGCCAGCATCTGGTCGAGGCTCTCCCAATAGGTCGCCTCGAGCTCGTGCTCGATGTCGGGATGCACGGGCTTTCTGTTGTGATAATGGATCTGCAGGCCGAACGCCTTGGCGCGCCGCGCCACCGCTTGGCCGATCCGTCCCATGCCGACGATGCCCAGCCGCTTGCCGAAGATGCGGTGCCCCAGCATCCAGTTCGGCGACCAGCCTTTGAAGTGATCGTCCTCGAGCTCCTTGACGCCCTCCACCAGGCGGCGCGGCACCGCCAGGATCAGCGCCATCGTCATGTCGGCGGTGTCCTCGGTCAGAACGCCCGGCGTGTTGGTGACGACGATGCCTTTGTCGAGCGCCGTCTTGACGTCGATATTGTCGACGCCGGTGCCGAAATTGGCGATCAGCTTCAGGTTCGGGCCGGCGCGTACGATGACCTTGGAATCGATCCGGTCGGTCACCGTCGGCACCAGCACGTCGGCCTTCTGCACCGCCTCGATCAGATCCGCCTGGCTCAACGGATGGTCTTCGAGGTTCAGCCGCGTATCGAACAGCTCGCGCATGCGCGTTTCGATCGCGTCGGGCAGCTTGCGCGTGACGATGACGAGCGGTTTTCTCGGCGGCATTGCGGGCAAAACCTTATCGGGCGGCCGCCTTTTGACGGCGTCTCTCCGGGTTTAACAGATGACGCCCACCGGTCAAGGATTTGGGGTCCAGGGAGCGCCATGGCCGGCGCCCCTCCGGCGCCTGCAGGCCGTGCTTCACGAAGGCCAGGAAGCCCGCGAACGCCTTAGAGTGGCGCCGGTCCCGGCGATAGATGATGTCGATGTCCCAGGCGACCTCCGGCTCGAACGGGATGGCGACAAGCCGCTTGCCGTCGAGCTCGGCGCCGACATGCGAGTCCACGAAGGCGAGGCAGTCGGCGCTCTCCACAAGGCGTATCGCCGCGCGCTGCGTTCCGATGTCGTGGATGATCGCCGGGCGGATGCCGGTGTTCAGGATCATCATGTCGACCGCGGCCCGGATGTTGTGCGGCGCCGGCAGCTGCGTCAGCGCCCGGCCGCCGACCACGGAGAAGTCCACGCTTCTGGCGCGCGCCAACCGATGTCCTTTGCGCACCGCAAGCATCATGCGGCTGCGGCCGATGCGCAGGCGGTCGATCGCCAGGCCGTGCGGCAGCGGTCCGATGGCGACACCGAAATCGGTCTGGTCGGTCACCAGCCCATTGTAGATCTGCGCCGGCCCCACGACGTTGAGCTTGAGCTGGACCTGCGGGTTCTCGCGCATGAAGCCGCCGATGATGTCGGCGAGCAGGCTTTCGGCGACCGCCGGCATGGCGCTCGCCTCCAGGCTCCCCGCCTCGCCGTTGCGGATCGAGGCGATCGCGTTCTGCACCGAGACGAGGCCTTCGAAATTCTGCCGCACGATCTCCAGCAGGAATTTGCCTTCCGCCGTCAGGCGCATGCCGAGGCGCAGCCGCTCGAACAGCACGAAGCCGCACAAACGCTCAAACTCCGCGATGGCGCGCGTGATCGACGGCTGCGTCGTATGCAGCAGCGCCGCGGCGCCGGTCGCCGATCCGGTTTCCGCCACCGCGCGGAAGATCTCCAGGGAACGCAGGTCGAGAGAGGACATACCGAATCCGTATAGCTCGCGCCGAAATATGAATTTGCGGAGCACCTTATGCCACAGCAGAGTTTTCGCATCCGCTCTTTATTTGAGTTGCAAGTGATCGCAGTTCGGAACGGGCGGTTGTCCGAATAACGGAATTAAGATTCCGGCACGCGTTGAAACGAGAGGAAAGACTCATGACGGCAAAGTTCGACGAACAACTCTTCAAGACGCTTTACAACGCGTCGCACACCAAGACGGACGCCAAGAACGGCACCGCCATCGAATATCGCGGCGAGGATTCCGAATACCGCGTCTACATTCCCGGCAAGAAGGCCGACAAGAGCACGCTGGAGGCGCTGCCCGGCGGCGGCCTGAAACTCGTCCTGGTGCAGGACCACATCATCCACGTCACCAACAGGGACGATCACGCCAACGTCTATCTGACGTTCGACACGCACGGAAAGATAACGGACTACAGCCACGAGATCGCAATCGAGGACGGCAAGATCAACACCATCCCCGACTGGGTGCCCAAGACGATCGACGCCGGCGTGGAATTGCTGGGTGCGGCGGGCGCGCTCGAGACCGCCGGCATTTCCGAGGTCGCCGCGCAGGAGGTCGTCGCCGACATCAAGAAGTTCTGCGACACCTTCAACAAGATCATCACGAAATGGGCGCGTCTCGCCGACGACGGCGGCCGGCTGAATTTCCCCGCCGAGGTCTGCCACAACATGAACAAGGCCGCCTATTCGGTCCCGCTCGTTTAAGGAGAACGTCCATGAGCGCATTGGTTTTCGACGCCGCCCAGTTCGGCAGATACATGACGGCCCGGAGCGATCTGAGCTTCAGCGACAAGAGCAACAATGGCTGGAACGCGCGCAACGACAAGGACGCGCATCAGCACATGGCGATGGAGTACAAGGGCGGCGGCTACGAATACCGCACCTGGCGCCCGCAGGTCTCGCTGTGCCGCCAGAGCGCGGCGCTGCTGCTCTCCTGCAAGATCGACCAGATCCGGTGGAAAGGCCGCAAGGACGATCACATGGTCATTCTCACTAGTATCAACCGCAGCGGCGGCGTGATCACGGTGCAGGCCGCGATCCAGAGCCTGCATCACGACAAGGGCGGCCAGACCGCGATCATCGTCAGCGACCCCAAGAAGGACACATCCGTCCGGCTCAAGGACGCGGTGCATTACACCATCGACCACGATCTCGGTTTGAAGAGCGACGGCGGCGTCTACCATCTGGGCGAGATCGCCTTGACCAACATCCAGTGCCTGGCCGCGAGCTGCGGGGTGAAATGATGCGAACAAGCGAGGCGCCCGCGCGGGCGCCTTGCTCTCGCCTCTCAATAATTACTTTCCGTCATCGCCGAATAGACCAGCGTGCGCAGGTCGCGGCGCAGCGTCAGCCGCGCATCGGTGCCCATCACCTGGGTCATGAACACGACCGCAAGGTCCTCGATCGGATCGATCCAGAACGCGGTCGAGGCGGCGCCGCCCCAGAAGAACTCGCCCGGCGTGCCCGGGATGCGCGTCAGCGTCGGGTCCATCGTCACGCCGCAGCCGATCGAGAAGCCGACGCCGCCATAGCCGGCCTCGCTGAACGTCACCGCCGCCGACATATCGCTGAGCAGCTTGCCGTCCGGCAGGAAGTTCAGGCTGAACATCTCCACCGTCTTGGGCGACAGGATCTGCACGCCGTCCAGCGTGCCGCCGCCCAGCATCATGCGGCAGAACTTCATGTAATCGGACGCCGTCGAGACGAGCCCGCCGCCGCCGGACTCGAGCTTGGGCGGCTCGGCATAGGTCGACTTGCCCGCATCGTCCTGGATGCGCAATCCGCCCTTGCCGTCGGGCATGTAGCAGGTCGCGAACCGGTCCATCTTCGCCGCCGGCACGCTGAAGCCGGTATCGGTCATGCCCAAGGGTTCAAAAAGCCGTGTACGGAGGAATTCGCCGAACGTCTGTCCCGACAGCTTCTGGACGAGATAGCCCATCACGTCGATCGCCACCGAATAGTTCCAGTATGTCCCCGGCGAGAAATCGAGCGGGATCTTCGACAATTGCTCGATGAAGGCATCGAGCCCGCCCGGCGTCTGGAAATCGCCGAGCTTCTGGCGGCGATACTCCGCATCGACCGCGGTGCGCGACATGAAGCCGTAGCTCAGGCCCGAGGTGTGCGTGACGAGATCGACCACCTTCATCGGCCGCTCGCACGGCACGGTGATGAACTGTCCCGAGGTGTCCGCGACCAGGCTCGGCATGCCGCTGGCATAGACGCGCAGATTCTTCCACGACGGGATATATGTCGCGACCGCGTCGTCGAGGCCGAGCTTGCCTTCCTCCGCCAGCATCATCAGCGCCACGGCGGTGATCGGCTTGGTCATCGAATAGATGCGCACGATGGCGTCCTCGCGCCACGGCTTGTTGCGCGCCAGATCCATCGACCCCGCCATGCCGCTATGCGCCAATTGTCCGCGCCGCCACACCTGCGTGTGCAGACCGGGCAGCAGCCCCGAATCCACATAGCGCTCCTTCATCACCCGATCGAGCGTCTCCAGACGCTTCGACGACAGACCAACGTTTTCCGGTTTGCTCATGTCATTCTCCCAAACACACCACTGTCATGGCCCGCGAATGCGGGCCACCCAGGTAAAACCCTGCGCAGGTTTTGCCGAACTGGCGCGGGCGTCAACTGGGGAGGCCCGCATTCGCGGGCCGTGACATTTTGGGTTTGTGGCGAACGGCGCCAATTTTTCGAAAAACCGGTATCTTTTCCGTTGCGGCAGCCTGCGCCCGGCGGGATAATCGCGCCAACAAAAACCGGGAGAACGCACATGGCTTGGGATTTCGAGACCGATCCGGAATACCAGAAGAAGCTCGACTGGGTGACGGAGTTCATCGAGAACGAGGTCGAGCCCCTGACCCATATCGGCGTCGGCCTCGGCGGCGTGAAGTCCAAGACCTACCAAAAGGCGGTCCGCCCGCTGCAGGCCAAGGTCAAGGAGATGGGCCTGTGGGCCTGCCATTTGACGCCCGATCTCGGCGGCCAGGGCTATGGTCAGGTCAAGCTCGCGCTGCTCAATGAGCGCCTCGGCCGCGTCGGCCTCGCGCCCGTGGTATTCGGCTGCCAAGCGCCCGACACCGGCAACGCCGAGATCATCTCGCATTACGGCACCCAGGAGCAGAAGGACAAATATCTCTGGCCTTTGCTCAACAACGAGATCACGTCCGCCTTCTCGATGAGCGAGCCGACCGGCGGCTCCGACCCGCTCTACTTCAAGACCCGCGCCGAGCTGAAGGGCAATGAGTGGGTGATCAACGGCGAGAAGTGGTTCTCGACCGGCGCCCGCAACGCCGAGGTCCTCGTCGTCTACGCCGTTACCGATCCCGATCACAAGGATCCCTACAAGCGCATGTCGATGTTCCTGGTGCCGAAGAAGACGCCGGGCGTGAAGATCCTGCGCAATGTCGGCGTCGGCGGCCAGCAGGGCGGCAACGAGGGATATGTTCAGTACACGGATGTTCACGTGCCCTATGACGCATTGCTCGGCCCGCGCGGCGCCGCGTTCGAGCTCGGCCAGGTCCGCCTGGGCGGCGGCCGCGTCCATCACGCCATGCGCACCGTCGGCCAGTGCCAGAAGGCGCTCGACCTGATGTGCCAGCGCGCCGTGTCGCGCTCCACGCGCGACGGCAAGCTCGGCGATTACCAGATGGTGCAGGAGCAGATCGCCGACAGCTACATCCAGCTGACGCAGTTTCGCCTCATGGTGCTGCACGTCGCCTGGCTGATCGACAAGCACAAGGACTACAAGAAGGTGCGCAAGGACATCGCCGCCGTGAAGGTCGCGATGCCGAAGGTCTATCACGACATCGCGTCGAACGCCCTGCACATCCACGGCGCGCTCGGCGTCTCCAACGAGATGCCGTTCATGGGCATGGTGACGTCGTCCTATGTGATGGGCATCGCCGACGGCCCGACCGAGGTCCACAAGGTCACGGTCGGCAAGCAGCTCCTCAAGGATTACCGCCCCGACAACGATTTGTTCCCCAGCTACCACATCCCCAAGGTCCGCGAACGCGCCCGCGAAAAGCACGCCGACCTCGTCGCCGAGCTCAAGGAGGAATGGGCCCAGCGCGCGCAGAGTATCGACGCGCTGTAGCTCGGCGATTGCCGTTCGGGCGCGGGCTGGCTAAGCTCGCGTCTTTGGTTGTGGGGGCAACATGCTGCGTTCTTTCGCGCCGGTCGCGGCGTTGTTGTTTGTCGGCTTGGCCGGATGCGCGGCCCCGACAGGACCCGCCACCTTGGCGGGGTACGACGACAAGCCGTCCGCGATCGGATTGACCATCGTCGACGCCCGCCCGTCCGAAGCCAAACAGACCGAGATTGTCTCGTACTGGGCGACGACCTGCGATTACGGTATTCACCGCATTGGTGACGAGCAGACGGTGCCCTCGCGCCTCGTGCTCCTGCGGCACGATCTGGAGGATGCGCTGGGCGGCCGTCTGGCGCATGCGACGATAACGGTCACGAAATACGACGTGCTGTTCGACGACGGCACGCAGGCGAAGGCGCACGACAATTACAGGAACAATACGGCGATGGGCGCCCTCGCATCGGCCATCCTGGAGCCGCACGATTGCTCCCACGCACCCGGTCATTTCAGCGCCACGGAAGTGGCACCCGGCATCACCAAGCCCTTCGTGACGGAGGTCGAGGTGAGCCTGAACGGCAAGACTTATGCGGTCCGGACCGTGTACTCGCCGGTGCAGGACATCCTGGTGTCCGAGCGCTCGCCCGCGCTGTTCCCGGCCATGCACCAGGCCAATGCCGCCCTGGCCGCGGCGTTGCGCCAGGCCCCCGCGCCCTGATGGGCCGGGGCGCACGAGGATAGCGATTGCCCCGCATGCGCCGCGCGTGGCACTAATTCGCGACCGCTATCGCAGAACACCAGGAAACGCTCATGACACTTCCCGCCGGCTGGCCCGCCATGTCCATCGCCGAAGCCACCGCGCTTCTCACCGCGCCCGGCCAGCGCCTGGAGCTCGACACCGCGATCATCCGCGGCGTGCCCACCAAGATCTGGAAGAATGCGCCGCCGACCAATCGCGAAGTCTTTCTCGCCGGCCGCCAGTTCGGCGATCGTGAATTCCTCGTCTATGAAGACGACCGCTGCACCTTCGAGAGCTTCGCCCGCGCCACGCTGAAGCTTAGCGCCCAGCTCCAGGCCGATGGCGTCAAGAAGGGCGACCGCGTCGCCATCATCATGCGCAATCTGCCCGAATGGGTGGTGGCGTTCTATGCCGCCGAGCTGGTCGGCGCCATCGTCACGCCGCTCAACGCCTGGTGGACCGGCCCCGAGCTCGAATACGGCCTCGTCGATTCCGGCACCAGGATCGCCTTCGTCGACGCCGAGCGCCTCGAGCGCATCAACGAGCACCTGGTGAACTGCCCCGCGCTGAAGCGGATCTATGTCAGCCGCTTCGCCGACGCCGATTTGCCCAGCCCCATCGTCCACCGTCTCGAAGACGTCATCGGCAAGGTCAACGACTGGGGCAATCTTCCGGCCGGCGCGATGCCGGATGTCGAGCTCGGTCCCGAGGACGATGCCACCATTCTCTATACCTCCGGCACCACCGGCCGGCCGAAGGGCGCGCTCGGCACCCACCGCAACATGACGTCGAACATCATGGCCGCCGGCTTCTCCGCCGCGCGCAACTTCCTGCGCCGGGGCGAGCCGGTGCCGGTCGTCGAAAATCCGCTCGACGCGCCGCAGCGCTCGACATTGCTCTCCGTGCCGTTCTTCCACGCCACCGGCTGTTTCGCGGTGCTCGGCCCCACCGTCGTCTCCGGCGGCAAGATCGTGCTGATGCGCAAATTCGAGGCCGAGAAGGCGATGGCGCTGATCGAGAAGGAAAAGATCAACAGCGCCGGCGGCGTGCCGACCATTGCCTGGCAATTGCTCGAGCACCCCAACCGCCACAAATACGATCTGTCCTCGCTCGAAGCCGTCGCCTATGGCGGCGCGCCGTCGGCGCCCGAGCTGGTCAAGCAGATCAAGCAGAACTGGCCCAAATCCGCGCCGGGCAACGGCTGGGGCATGACCGAGACCTCGGCGACCTGCACCACGCACTCCGGCGAGGATTACGAGCACCGCCCGACCTCCTGCGGCCCCGCCGTCGCCGCCTGCGAGCTCAAGATCATGGATGTCGAAGGCACGCGCGAATTGCCCACCGGCGAGGTCGGCGAATTGTGGGCCCGCGGCCCCAACATCGTGAAGGGCTACTGGAACAAGCCCGAGGCCACCGCCGCCACCTTCATCGACGGCTGGGTGCGCACCGGCGACCTGGCGCGGCTCGACGACGAGGGCTTCTGCTTCATCATCGACCGCGCCAAGGACATGCTGATCCGCGGCGGCGAGAACATCTACTGCATCGAGGTCGAGAACGTCCTCTACGACCACCCCGCCGTGATGGACGCCGCGCTGGTGCCGGTGCCGCACAAGACGCTGGGCGAGGAGCCCGGCGCCGTGGTGCATCTGAAACCCGGCATGCACACGACCGAGGACGAATTGCGCCAGTTCGTTGCCGGCAAGCTCGCGGCGTTCAAGGTGCCGGTGAAGGTCGTGTTCTGGCCCGAGACCCTGCCGCGCAACGCCAACGGCAAGATCCTGAAGACCGAGCTGAAGAAGATTTTCGCGGAACCGGCATGACGAATGCCGAGGGACAAATCGAACCGCCGCGCCGCCCGGGCTGGGTCTGGGCGATCTCGCTGTTCTATCTGTTCTCGGCGCTGTTCACCGGCTTTGGGCTGTACGCGATCCTGACGCACATGATCCCGCTGCAGCCGGCGCAGCAGGCCTATTTCGCCGCGCTGACGCCGCTCGACAATTCGATGACCGCACTCATCGTCGTCTGCAACCTGTCGGCGGCGCTGAGCCTGTTCCTGTTGCGCAAGATCGCGGTGCCGCTGTTCATCGCTGGGCTGGCGGTCAATCTGGCGCAGACGGCGTGGCATACCGCGACGAAAGGCTGGCTCGCGGCGATGGGCTCGTCCGGCCCGGCGGGCTTTCTGATCGGTATCGCGATGGCGCTCGCCGTCATCGTCTATGCCGTGCATCTCAGCCGCCGTGGCGTCCTGCGGTAAGGCCATGGTGCAATCGAAAGCCGCCACCGTTGCCGAATATCTGAAGGAGGCCGACGCCGCGCGCCGCCCGGCGTTGACCAAATTCCGCAAGCTGGCGCGCGCAGGCCTGCCGGGCTGCGACGAGGCGATCGATTACGGCATGGTCGTCTACAAAAGCGGCGGTGAAATGGTCACCGCCTTCGCCAACCAGAAGGGCTACATCGCCTTCTACGCCGGCAGGGACGCCATCGAGGCGCACAGACAAGACCTCGCCGGCATCGATTGCGGCAAGGGCTGCGTCCGCTACAGGAAGATCGACCAAATCGACTTCGACATCGTGGCTTCGCTGTTCCAGGCTATCGCGGCGAGCAAACTATCGGTGTAAACCGGCGCCATGCCGGACCTTCGCATCACCGCCAATATCGTCCTCGCCGAGAGCGAGCTGTCGGAGTCCTTCATCCTCTCCTCCGGCGCCGGCGGCCAGAACGTCAACAAGGTGGCGAGTGCCGTGCAGCTGCGCTTCGACGCGCTGCACAGCCCCAGTCTGCCCGACGACGTCCGCGTCCGCCTGCTGCGCCTCGCCGGCCATCGCCTGACCAAGGACGGCGTCGTCATCGTCACCGCGCGCGAAAGCCGCGACCAGATCCGCAACCGCGAAACCGCGCGCGAGAAGCTGGCGGAACTGGTCCGCGCCGCGACTTATGTGCGGAAAAAGCGCCGGCCGACCAAGCCGACCAAGGCCAGCAAGGAACGCCGCATCGACTCGAAAAAACGCGACGCGCGGACAAAGCAGCAGCGCTCGAAGCGATACGACGACTGAACGCGTCTCTTCCAAGCGTCATGGCCGGACAAGCCCGGCCATGACGGGTTGAGAGAGTTTGCCGGGTTTGGCCGAAACCGAGGCCCGATTGTCATTTCCGCCCGACTCGCATCGGCACATCATGGCGACGTCCTCACCGGAGCCTCGCCATGCGCCTGTCCATCCTGCTCTATGACGGCTTCACCGCGCTCGACGCCGTCGGCGGCTACGAGGTTCTGTCGCGCATTCCCGGCATGGAGACCGAATTCGTCGCGGCGAAGCGCGGCATCGTGGCGTCGGACACCCGTGTCCTCGGCCTGCTGGCCTATAGGAGTTTCGATGAGGTCGCGGCGACCGACATCCTCTATGTCCCCGGCGGCCCCGGCGGTTTTCTCATGGAGAACGACGCCGCCTTCCTCGACAAGGTCCGCGCGCTCGATGCGACATCCGCCTGGACCTTCGGCGTCTGCAACGGCGTCGGCATCCTGGGCGCCGCCGGCCTGCTCAGGCGAAAGACCGCCGCGACCAACTGGTTCTACCAGGAACGTCTCGCCGCCCACGGCGCGACCTTCACGCCCGCGCGCTACCACCGCGACGGCAAATACGTCACCAGCGCCGGCGTCTCGGCCAGCATCGACGCCGGCCTCTATCTCGCCAGCCTGATCGCCGGCGAATTCGTCGCCAAAGCGCTGCAGCTCGGCATCGAATACTACCCCGCGCCGCCTTTCCCCGAGAAGGCGCCGCGCGACGCGCCCAAGGAGGTATACGAGCTGATCCGCAATTTCGAAGCGACCGGCGGCGCCGAACAGATGCGGCGCAAGCCGGCGTTCGGCATCTAGGTTTTGTTCGCCGCCGCCTGCAGCGCCGCGCGCTGCTGCATCCGGCGCTCCTGTTCCGCCGGGTCCCAGGCGTGGCGCGGCCCGGTCGTCAGGCCGCCATCGACCACCAGATGTGTGCCGGTGACGAATTCGGAATCGTCGCTGGCGAAATAGAGGCATGCCTTGGCAATGTCTGCCGGAAGGCCTGCCTTGGGAATCGGCTGCGCGTCCGGCGCGGTCGCCGTCATGCTGGTCTTGATCATATCGAGCATTGCATCCGGCGCGCCCATCGCACGGGCGCCAGAGGTGAAGATGTCGGTCAGGATCAGGCCCGGGCAGATCGCATTGACGCGGATCTTGGCGCGGCCGAGCTGCGCCGCGCTTACGGTTGTTAAATGGATGACGCCGGCCTTGGCAACGGAATAGGCCACCGGCCCCGCGCCCGCCTGCAAGGCCGCGACCGATGCCGTGTTGATGATCGAGCCGCCGCCGCGCGCTTTCAGGAACGGCACCGCGTAGCGGATGCCCAGCGCCACCGAGCGCAGCAGCAGGCTCATCGTGCGGTCCCATGCCTCGCCCGTCATGTCCTCGATCGTCGCGGGACTGCCGCCGGCGCCGGCATTGTTGAACAGGATGTCGAGGCCACCGAACGCATCGACCGCCGCCTGCATCGTCGCCTTGATGTCGTCCTCGCTGGTGACGTCGCAATGGTGATACTTCACCTGGCCGTTGAAGCGCCGCTCCAGCGCGCGGCCCTTGTCGTCCTGGACGTCGGCCGCGAGCACGCGCGCCCCCTCCGCCACGAACAGCTCCACGGTGCCCAGCCCGATACCGGACGCGGCTCCGGTGACGACGGCGATCTTGTCCTTCAAGCGATCCAAAAATCCCTCCCGACATCGCCCAGCTGACAGGCTATCAGCGCCGTCGCGCGACAACAAACCGGTTTTTCGAAAACAGGCCTCCGTCGCCGCGGCCGGACATCGGGCCGAGGTGGCCGCGAATGTCGATACTGTTCACATGGTCAAATTTAACGAACCTGTCTTGCAGTATTAATTGCGCGCGGAGTCGTAATGGTTAATATACAAGTATTGATAAAAAGTATTCTGCATACATCGGAGGATAGAAGCGATGAGCGCCGCACGCGATTTTGCCAGCCTGAACGCACGGCGTGCCGATGGCCTGCGAAAGGCCTTGCTCGCCCGAAACCTCAAGATCGCCAATCTCGATCGCTTCCGGCCCGTAACCGGCCTCGGCCGCCAGGCGCTGGTGGTGACGCAGCAGCTCGCAGCGGTATCCGCCGCGCTGCAGGCGGTCACGACCTACACCACGATGATCATCACGACGAATGTGCCGCCGCCGACCTTCACGACGACTCCGGCCAGCACGCCGGGCATCCCGGTCAGCGATCTGCAAAGCCAATATCAGACCTTCTCGAGCCAATGGGCGGGAATGCAGGGCACCGCGGGCGAGTGGATCAACACCAACCCGAACACCGACGAGCCCAGCATCCTCAGCCAGCTGACCAGCGTGCCCGGCACGCTGACCGGGCTCGATCCGACCGTTCAATATTACCTGTCGATGCTGGCCTCATTGCCGCCGGGCAGTTCGACCTACCAGACCGATCTGACCAGCCTGCAGAATCTCGTCAATACCCAGTCGCAATACGTCACCGCGCTGGCGACCCGCGTTTCGACGTTCGGCGGCAGCATGCAGTCTCAGACCGATACCGTGGTGGCCCAGGTCACCACCGGCGCGATCGCCGAGGTCATCACGGCCTACCAGAGCCAGATCAATACCCTCAACGCCAACATCTCGTCCCTGAACGATCAGATCAGTTCTGACAACACCAAATTGATCGTGGACTATGGTGGCGCGGGTCTGTCTTCGGTCGTGACGGTGCTCGGATTCTGTGCGCTGGCCCTTCCGCCGGTCGGAATCATGATGATCGGCAGCGGCCTCTTCGGCGTCTACCAGTCGGCCTCCGATATCCAGGCCTTGAATGCCCAGATCGCGGCCGATGCCGCCCAGGTGACGACCGAGACGGGCGTGGTCTCGGCGGACACCAGCGAGATGTCGAACCTGCAGGCCTTTGCCGGCACCGTGCAGGGCTACACGGCGCTCAACGCCACCGCGCAGCAGGAACTGACGGTACTGGCGAATATGTATATCGAGCTCGCCAGCTATCTCGGCACCATGAACACCGATCTTTCGAGCAATGATATCTCCGCGGCCTCGGCCGAGTGGACGCAGATCATGCAGGGCGCCACGTCGCTCGCGGGCATCACGCTCTATGTCTGGCCGAGCAATGTGGAGCTTCTGGCGCCCAGCACTCTCGCCGTCGCCTCCACGGGGGTCTTCGTGATCGCCAATTCAGGCAACGTCTATTTCTGCGGCACCGGCGCGCCTTCGTGGCAGACGGTCTCGGGCTGCGCCTTGTCGATCCTCGCGACAAACAGTGCCATCATCAAGATCAACGGCGCCCCAGCCGACGGCTCGACCAGCCAGAATTCCTACAACACCGATTACACGGTTTGCCGCTACAATTCGGGCAACAACACCTGGACCGCGCTCTCCACCTTTGCCGCGTCGAACATCGCCACCGATGGCACCAACATCTATTGCACCCAGCAATCCGACGGCACCGCCAGCCAATATGTCTATCAATACAGCGGCAGCGGCACGAGCTGGACGACGCTTCCCGCGCTTCCGAATAGCGGTGTTCCACGCTATTTGGCGGTCACCGGCGGCGCGCTGTTCGTCGCGACCTTCAACCAGGGCATCGTCTACAAATACACCGGCAGTTCCTGGACCCAGATTTCCGCCACCGGGACCATCGCGGTCTCGCTGACGGGCGCGCTCGGCTATATCAGCTACCTGGACCAGTACAAGAATTGCTACCTCTACAATGTGCAGAACGGCCAGGCGCCGGGAACCACAGGCGCGTCGGTCATCGGCGTTGCCGGCTCCAGTGGCGGCGCGCAATACCAGATCAGCGCCTCGCAGGTTCTCAGCTATCTGCGGGTGGTGAACGGCACGCCGCAGGTCACGACGCTGCAGCAGAACGTCGTCGCGATGACCACCAACTCCAACACCGGCCAGCCGGCTTATTGCGACAACAAGGGCGCGCTCTATCTGCTGGCCGGCAACCCTGGCCCTGACAGCAATTCCTGGGTCCAACTGCCGGCGCTGCCGGCCAGCTGAGAGGTATTTTTCCGATGTCCGATCACGCGCAAAGCCATCTTCTCAGTGCGGAAGACATGGTCATTCCGCTCTACAACGCGCTTCTGACGCTCGAAGCCTATCTGGCGTCCATCAGCTCGGTGAGCCTGCCGTCCCAGATCGCCACCGATCCGGCCTATCAGGAACTGGTCGAGCAGTTCACGTCCTGGCAGGGCCAAATCTGGAACCAGTTCTATTCATCCCTGCTGAACGAGCAGATTCTCGCGCAGGCGCAGGAGGTCAACAATTTCTTCCTGGCCGACAAGACGGCGCCGGTGCCGGACGATTTGCTGCAGAAGGAATGCCAGTCCGCGATCTTCGAGACCGGCCAGCCCGTCTCGATCGTCCAGCGCGCCTGCGTGCAATTCTCCAATCTCGTGGGCGAGGGCACCGGTTTCGTCACGCAGCTGGACAACATCGTCGCCACCTTCACGGCCGCCGATGCGGCCAAGGTCAAGGCGGCGCTCGAGCAGGTCAACACGCTGAACCAGCAATTCCAGAGCCAGGAACAGGACCTCAACAAGGACATGCTGGGCGCCGACACGACGGTCCTGACCACGATCGCGAAAGTCTCGGTGGATCTGGGGCTCATCGTCGTGGGCGACGAAGACGCCGATCCGCTCAAGCCGCTCAAGGAAGGCGTCATCCAAATCGGCAAGGATGTCGGCAAGGCGATCGTCATCGACACCCAGGTTGGCGCCACACTCACCGCTTTGGAATCCGCGATCCAGCAGCTGGACGAAGACGAATATCAGCTGTTCCAGATCCTGATCGTCCGGCAGCAGCTCGGCGGGATCACGTCGCAGACGGAGCCGGCGCTCAAGGCGCTGTCTCGGATCGAGATCGAATGGGGCCGCGTGGCCGACACCGTCGGCGCCTCGTTGCACGACTGGAAGAAAACCGGAATGACCCAGATCGGCAATTGGGCCAGCCTTATGCTGCTTCTGGGCTTCCAGGAGCCGTCGACCCAGACGATTTCGTATAACGGCTCGGTCTGGTCGGCCAGCCCCGTCTAGGGCTCGGGTAGGGCTAGCGCGAAAACACGCCCATCAGCATGGGCTTGGCATACAGCGCCGGCGCATCGAACGCCGCGACGTCGGGAATCGTGAAGGGCAGGTCGGACGCCGCGTTCAGCGTCGCATTCAGCATCTGCGCCGCGATATAGGGATCGATCGCCCGGATAGAACGATCGGCGACGCCGTCCGAGATCATCGCCGCGAAGCGCTCCGACACCCGGTTGGCGCGCTCGACCATGGCGATGCGCATCGGCTCGGGCAGGGCGCTGAGCGCCGAGGATCGCAGCAGCGGACCGCGATCGGAGAGCTGAAACTCGACCAAGGTCGCCGCCGCCGACGAGATCTTCTGCCAGTAGTCGCCGCGCTCCGCGAGCGCCGCCGACTGCACCCCGCGCATCACGTCGAAGGTGCGCTCGAAGCATTCGACGACGAGATCGTCCTTGGCGTCGTTGTGGTGGTAGAACGAGCCCTTGGTGACGTTGAGCTGCTGGGAGATCTTCTCGACCGAGGCGCCGCGATAGCCGCGCTGGTTGATCAGCTTGGTCGCCGCGGTCAGGAAGGTTTCGCGCTGGCTTTCCTGCGCGTCCTGCGGCGGCGGCAATTCGGGCAGGCGGGTCGGCCGCCACTGCGCCCCGTCCGGCGCCACGCCATGCGCCATGATGTCGAACATCCGGTCGCGCACCCGCGCGTAATCGTCGAGATCGTAGCGCGGCAGCCATGTCACCGACCAGTACAGCTGCTCCATCAGCATGTGCGTGCGCGCCGTCGCCATCCGCCGGTCGAGCCATTCATAGCCGGGGCTGCGGAACAGCGAGCGCACCTTGCGGAAGAACTGGCCATACGCCTTGGCCACGATCGGCAGATGCGGCTCCTTCAGCGCGCGGATGTCGTTGAACACCGCGATCGGCGCTTCCTCGCCCTCGCGGATGCGCCGGTGCAAATCGAGATAGGCGCCGAGGAACCGGAACAGGCGCTGCGGCGGCTCCGTGTCCTCCAGCGCGCCCGAGATCAGCGCGTCGAACCGCGCGATGCCGCGCAGGTAGCAGGCGACCGCCAGATCTTCCTTCTTCTTGAAGTAATAGGTCACGCTGGTGGTGATCAGGTCGACGCTCGCCGCAACGTCGGCCAGCGTCATGCCGCGCACGCCGCGCCGGTTCAGGATGCCCGCCGCCGCCGCGATGATGGCTTCCTTCTTCTTGTTGTAGCGGTCGGTCGAATTGGTCACGGATGCTCGGAGGCGGGAACGTAGGCGGCCTCGGACACCAGCTTGCGCAGGTTTTCCTCATGATCCTTCCGGTCGATGGGAAAGCGCGAGATGATGAGGATGCCGATGCCGTACAATACCACCACCGAAGGCAGATAGACGAGCGCCATGTTGCGGATGACCGTCGGATCGACATGCCCCGGCACCGCATTGTCGGGAAACCCGACCGCGCCCAGCAGAAGGCCGGAAAGCAGGATGCCGAGGCCCGACACCGCCTTCGCCATGAAGCTGCTGCCGGCGAAGAACAGGCCCTCCGACCGGCGCTTGGTCTTGAGTTCGCTGTCCTCGACGACATCCGCCAGCATCGCGCTCATCAGGATGGAGCTGCCGATGGTCATCGCCCCGGAGACCGCGGCGAACACGAACAGCACCGGCACGAGCCAATGCGAGCCGTTGGGCAGGAAAACGCCCAGGAGGCGCAGCAGAACCGGAAAGATCGAGATGAACAATCCCGCCGCGAACAGCGTCACGGCGCCGATCCGCTTGCCCAGCCGCTTGCCGACCGGCAAGGCGATCAGGAACGCCAGGACGAAGGCGACGACCGTGCCGAAGCCGAGCACCACGATCTGATTGCTCGAAAGCTCCCAGAAATACGTGCCCAGATAGATCGCCATGGCGAAGACCAGCCCCGTCGCCGCGCCGAACGCGATCTGCGCCAGCATCAGGATGAGGAAGGCGAAATTGTTGAGCGTCGCCAGCATCTGCCGGACATATTCCAGGATCGACGGCGCGCGCTCCGGCGGCTTGCGCAGGATCGGGATGAATTTGTGCGTGCCGAACGCCGAAACCAGGATGGCGACGAACATCAGCGCCGCCGCCAGCATGCCGTAATGGGTGTAGCCCGTCTCGTTGAGCTGCCCCACCTTGTGCGCCGCGTCGGGCTTCAGGAACACGCCCAGCGCGAGCAGGTACATCGTCATGCCGCCGATCCAGGCGAAGAACACGCGATAGCTCGAAAGCGCGGTGCGCTGGTCGTAATCCTCCGTGAGCTCCGGGTTCAGTGCCGAGCTCGGAATCTCGTAGAAGCTGATGAAGGTCCGCACCACCACCGCGACGATGAAAAGATAGATCAGCAGCGCGCCTTGGCTCCAATGCGGCGGATTCCACAGCAGCAGATAGCTCACCGCGACCGGCAGAGCGGAGAGGTAGATCAGCGGATGCCGCCGGCCCCAGCGCGAGTGCAGATTGTCGGAGAATTGCCCGATGATCGGATCGAACACCGCGTCGGCGCACATCGCCGCGAACAGGATCGCGGCCACCTTGGCCGGCGGCAGGTGCATGACCTGGTTGTAGAACAGCAGCAGGATCGTCTGGAAGCCGTTGTCCTTGATGCCGAACGCGATCGAGCCGAAGCCGTAGAACAGCTTGGTGCGCAGCGTGCCGACATCGCGCTTCAGGGCCTCTACGTCCATGCACCGTCTCCGTCGTTCGAAATTGCGTTGTGTTGCGGTTATTCGCCCGGCACAGGGCGCGGCAGGCCGTCGGTCAGCTCGGCTTCGACCGCGACCGGCGTGTGCGCCAGCTCCGCCGCTTCTTCCAGCTTGCGCAGATTGTCGGAATGCGACGTGCGCGTGATGCGGTAGCGCGACATCAATATCATGCCGAGCGTGAACATCACGATGAGCAGCGGCATGTAGATATAAGCGAGGTCGCGCATGATATGGGGATCGAGCGTCGCCGGATCGGCCTTGTCCGGAAAATGCACGGCCGCGAGCATCAGGCCGCCGATGAAGGCGCCGGCGCCGGAGATCGCCTTGGTTACGAAGCTCTGGGCGGCGAAAAACAGGCCCTCGGAGCGACGCCCGGTCTTCAGCTCGTTGTCCTCGACCACGTCCGCGAGCATCGACGAGAACATGATCAGCACGACGAAGCCGAGCGTGTCCGACACCATCCGGTCGAGCAGGAGCAGCGGCAGGAGCAAAGGCGAGCCGTTCGCCGGGAAGAACCCGACCAGCCGCAGCGCGATCGGGAGCGACGCGGTGAAGATATAGATGATGAACAGCGCGATGCCGAGCTCGCGCTTGCCGAAGCGGCGCGACAGCGGCGTCGCGGCGAGCACGGCGACGATGACCGAGAGCAGGCCGGTGAACTGGAACAGCGCGATCTGGGCCGACGTCAGGTCCCAGAAATAGGTCGCGAAGTAGATCGTCAGCGTCGCCGCCACGCCGATCGCGACCGTGCCGCACAGCGCCGCGCCCGTCAGCACCACGAAGGAGCGGTTGGACAGGCTCGACGCCATGTCCTTCAGCATCTGGAGCGGCGCGAAAGGGCGCGCCGGCACCACGCGGAAATACTTGATGTTGCGATGGGTGCCGAGCGACGAGATGAAGATCGTCGCCGTCATCACCAGCGCGGCGATCAGGCCGTAATGGAGGTAGCCCACGGGATTGAGCTGACCGAGCTTATGCGTCGCATCCGGCACCAGGATGTAGCGCTGGGTGATGAACCCCATGGCGACGGCGCCGAGCACGCCGAAGAAATAGCGGTAGGACAGGAAGCTGGTGCGCTGGTCGTAATCGGTCGTCACCTCCGCGATCATCGCGGAATTGGGGATCTCGAACATCGTGATGAAGGTGCGCACGATGACGGCGATGACGATGAGATACAGGAACATGCCGTCCTGGCTGAGCGCCGGCGGGCTCCACAGGAAATAATAGGACAGGCCCACCGGGATCGCCGAGGCGTACATGAACGGATGGCGCCGGCCCCACCGCGTGCGCAGATTGTCGGAGATCTGTCCGACCAGCGGATCGGCGAACGCATCGATCACCAGCGCGATGAAGATCGCGGTCCCGACCAGCTGTGCCGGCATCCCGATGATCTGGTTGTAGTAGAGCATCAGCAGGGCGCCGAAGCCGCCATTCTTCACGCCATAAGCGACCGACCCGAAGCCGTAGAACAGCTTGGTCTGCAATCCGCCCAATTGGCGCTTGCCGGCGTCATCGATCACGGTCACGGCGTACTCCTGTACAGGGACTCAAACATCGGCTGCGACACGGCCTTCGGCGATGCCTTCCGCCAGCGCCGCCGCATCCGCCAGGCGCCGCAGATTGTGCTCATGCGTCTTGCGGTCGATACGATAGCCGCCGACGAGCGAGATGGCGATGATCCACAGCACGATCTGCACCGGCATGTAGATCAGCACCAGATTGCGCACCGCGTGCGGCGCCACGATGTCGATGGTCGCCGGCGCGGCATGCGTGGGGAAATGCACGAAATCGATCAGCAGCCCACCCATCAGGATGCCCAGTCCCGACGTCGCCTTGGCCACGAAGCTCAGCGACGCCGAGAACAGCCCTTCCGAGCGCCGCCCGGTCTGGATCTCGCTGTCCTCGACGACGTCGGTGATCATCGATGCCACCACGATGCCCGACGCGACCGCCAGCGCCACGCCCACCGTCGTCGTCACGAAGAAGATGAGCAGCAGGGCCGTGCTGCCGTCCGGCGGAAGCATGTGGAAAAGCTTCAGCGTCATGGTGATGTTGTTGACGAACAGCGAGCCGAAAGCGGTGGCGACGAACGCCGGCCGTTTCTCGAGGCGTCGCGCGCTGATCGTGGCCAGCGGCACCGCCAGGAAGGCCGCGAGCAGGGCCGAGACGACGACCACGGACAATTGCTGCGGCGAGAAGCGCCAGAAATAGGTCCAGAAATACGTGCCCAGCACCGATCCCAGGCCGAGCGCCATGCCGCTGAACAGGCTCGCCACCGTCACCATCAGCAGCGAGCGGTGCGACAGGCTCTCGAACATCTCCCGCGCCAATTGCCGGATCGGCGGGCGCTGGCGGACGGCAAGCTGCCGCATGTATTTGATCCGCGAATGCGTGCCCCAGGCGGACAGCAGGATGCTGGCCGTCATCACCAGCGCCGCCAGGATGCTGTAGGAGAAATAGCCGCCGCGATTGAGGATGCCGGTCGGCTGCGCCTTGGTCGCGACCATGAAGAAGAGAAATGCGATCACGACCGTAAGGGCGCCGCCGACGGTGCCGAACAGGAAGCGGAACCCCATCAGCGAGGTGCGCTGGTTGTAGTCGGGGCTCAGCTCCGGCGCCAGCGCGGCGCTGGGAATCTCGTAGCAGGCGATCGCCATGCGCACGAGGATCGCGACGACGACGAGATAGCCGAACAATTGCGCGCCGTGCCAGTGCGGCGGATTCCACAGCAGGAAATAGAAGATCGCGATCGGCAGCGCGGCGGCGTACATGAAGGGATGGCGCCGGCCCAGCCGCGAGCGCCAATTGTCCGAGATCTCGCCGATGATCGGATCGAAGATCGCGTCTGCGAACAGCGCGATCATGATCGCGAAACTGACCAGTGTCGCCGGCAGGCCCAGGACCTGGTTGTAGAAGATGAGCAGGAACGTCGAGAAGCCGAAATCCTTGGTGCCGAAAGCGACCGAACCCAGGCCATAGACCAGTTTCGTGCCGAGCCTCGGAGCCGGTATGGGGCCCGCCGCCGCTTCCGCCATCATCTCTCTCCCGCCGGCCGCGATGCGGTCCGGGTCTTATAGATAGGCGCCGTGACCCTCGTTGGAGCCCGGCTGTGACGCCCTGGTCGCGTCCGCGCCCATGATGACCGTCACAGGCGTGGTCTTGTCAAACAAATAAGGAAATTCGGTATCGCAACCGGGAGGCGTGTGCTGCGCGCAAGGCCCTAAAATGGCTCCGCAATCCAGAATATTCGTCATCGCGGCGCGCGGGGCATCGGCAGTTTCGAAGGTCTGGTATGGCGCAGTGCACGTTCGCGCCGCGACGGCTCGGTCCGCCGAACACTGCTGACACCTCCTGGCATCTGCGTCCGAAAATGGCCAATGCGGACGGCCCAACTGCGCTATACCGCCGCCATGGACATGCCACCGCACGACGTCTGCTACCGCGCCATCGCCACCCGCGACGCGCGCTTCGACGGCCGCCTGTTCACCGGCGTGAAGACCACCGGCATCTATTGCCGTCCGATCTGCCCCGCGCGCACGCCCAAGCTCCAGAACGTCACCTTCTGGCCAAGCGCCGCCGCGGCGCAGGACGCTGGCTTTCGTCCCTGCCTGCGCTGCCGTCCGGAGATCTCGCCCGATGCCGCCGCCTGGCGCGGCACCTCCAACACCGTGTCGCGCGCACTGGCGCTCATCGCCGAAGGCGGCCTCGACGGCGACGACGCCTCGCTCACGCGCCTGTGCGGGCGCCTGGGCGTCGGCGAGCGCCAGTTGCGCCGCCTGTTCGACAAGCATCTGGGCGCGCCGCCGATCAGCGTGGCGCAGACCCGCCGCGTCCTCTTCGCCAAGCAATTGATCCAGGAGACCCGTCTGCCGATGGCCGCGGTCGCCGACGCGGCGGGCTTCAACTCCATCCGCCGCTTCAACGACGCGTTCAAAAAGCTCTACCGCCGCAGCCCGCGCGAACTGCGCCGCCAGAGCGCCGCCGCGGCGGAGATGTCGACGGTGACGCTGCGCCTCGGCTACCGCGCGCCCTACGATTGGGATGCGATCCTGGCCTTCCTCGATGCGCGTTCGATCGCCGGCGTCGAGCTGGTCGAGAAGAACCGCTATCTGCGCACCATCGAGATCGACGGCGCCTTCGGCAGCGTCGCGGTCGCACCGGCCAAGAACCATCTCGAAGCCACGATCCGCTTCCCGCGCGTCACCGCGCTGCTTGCCATCGTGGCGCGATTGCGCCGCCTGTTCGATCTCGACGCCGACATCGAGACCATCGGCGCGCATCTGGCCGCCGACAGCGCTTTGGCGCCGCTGATCGCGCGCCGCCCCGGCCTGC
>OLLQ01000565.1_pt1 | contig 23189 bp, 26 predicted proteins | sample 1604571 | NCBI WGS metagenome assembly OLLQ01 (sample SAMEA104055722, study PRJEB20765) | soil metagenome | isolation source: soil
AGGCGGAGGCGTGGGGCGCGCGGATCGAGGCGCTCGATGGTCGAACGCCGCACGGGCGGCGGGTGCTCGATCTGGAGTACGGCGCGCTGCATGGGCTCGGGATCCATCGCGCGGCGCTGTTCAATTTGCTGCATGCGCGGATGCTGGCGAGCGGCGCCAAGCTCGAGCTGGGGTTCGAGGTCGCGTCGGTGGCGACGCCGGATGCGCCGGTGCTGGTCGCGGCGGATGGGCGGCACGCGGGGCCGTTCGACCTGGTGCTCGATTGCGCGGGCGCGCATGACGGGACACGCGACAGTCTCGGCGTGCGGTTGAACGCGAAGCTGTATCCGTGGGGCGCGTTGTGGTGTGCGCTGCCGGATCGTGCGGGGGTGTGGACGCGGCGGCTGCGGCAGACCTATGACGGGGCGCATACGATGATGGGCGTGCTGCCGATCGGGCGCGCGCCGGGCGCGGAAGGGCCGCACGTCGCGTGGTTCTGGAGCCTGCCGCTCGCCGAGGTCGAGGTGCAGAAGGCGGCGGGGCTCGATGTGCTGAAGCGCAAGGCATTGGCGGTGTGGCCGGCGCTGGGCGCGCTGATGGACGAGATCGCGTCGTTCGACCAGCTGGCGCTGGCAAGCTATCGCGATGTCGTGATGCGGCCGTGGATCTGCGGACGCGTGGTGGTGATGGGCGATGCGGCGCATGGGACGAGCCCGCAGCTCGGTCAGGGCGCCAATCTGGCATTGATCGATGCCGTGACGATCGCGCATTGCGTACGGGGGACGCGCGATGCCGATGCGGCGCTGGCGCTGTATGAGCGGATGCGGCGGGCGCATGTCGCGTATTATCAATTGACCTCGCGGGCGCTGACGCCGGCGTTCCAGTCGCACAGCCGGGTGATGGCGTGGCTGCGTGATACTTTCCTGGTTGGGGCGCGGTATGTGCCGCTGGGCGGATATGTGACGCGGACGACGCTGTCGGGGGTGCGCAAGTGGCCGTGGGGCGTGTGGCGGTTGCCGGGATGAGTGCGGTGCGCTTCTGGCAGATCAAAATTACTTGTCATCCCCGGCCTAGGACGGCGGGTAGAATTACTATGGAAATTCAGCGCGATATTTGCGCGATTTTGGCTGTGTAGGATTTGTGTAGGTTAGCCTGCACATTTCCGCAGAACATCTACCAGCGCACGCATGGATTTGCATCTTTGGCGATGAGGTTGTCCACATTGCGGAAGCCGTGCTTGCGACTCGCGTATAATTCGGCAAGACGGCACCTCGCAATTCACGGTGTTCTGCCACCATTTCGGTAAGCCTGCCAATCCGCGCGACGCATATCTGTACTAATCGCACATCATTTTTTCGGACCTTCTAGGAGGGTGTTGATTCAATGGCCGGTGGAAAAGGCTTAAGGGGCATTTGGAACGCTCGGCCTAAACTCTCCGAAGTGCGTCCTTTCACCATTTTTCTGATCTATATAGCCGCCATCTTCATGTTTGGGGGGATTTACACGCAGCTCACTCCGCCATCCTTCTATGCGCCATACACGCGCTTTGAACCGGCAGCGAGAATGGATGCCAACCGCGTGGCGGCCGATCTCTACGGCATCATCGAGAACTCGTTGGCACGGCTTAAAGCGCCACGTTCGAGAAATGATTGGCAAATCGACCCGGCATCGATTGGCATCTCAGATGTCTCGATCAGCGCTGAAAATGAGTTGACATTCACTGTGAAATTCAACGCCTGGAGTCGAGCGCAGCCGGGAGCGTTATTAGGATGGTCACTCCATGCCTCGGTTCCCTTGCGCGAGCGTATTATATTCGAAGTGGACAAGCGCCCTGTCATCACGAGGCTTATCCGGCTTCAACCGAGGCCCGCTGCGCCACCTGATGCCTTGAACATCTCGGATGAGACGTTTGCGGAGCAGCTTTTCAAATCGTCCGATTCTATTCTGATAGCTCCAGCGCTATCTTGGGACGAAGATCAAGAAAGCCGCGTCACGCGTTTCGCCATCGGCAGAGCAGGCGACCCGTCGGGGGTGAGCGATGAGCTTGGACGGATGATGTATTTCAGCGCGATTATTATTACCTCGGTCGGCTTCGGCGACATAGTTCCGCTCACACCTATGGCGCGGTTTCTCGTCGCGTTCGAGGCCGTCCTTGGCTGGACATTGGCGGGCTTTTTCTTGAATGCGGTCGCTCGCCGACTGGGAAACCGACTCGAAAAGGCGCAGCCAATGATCGGTCGCCAGCGTGAACCGGGCAAGGCTCAGACCTGAAACGTTTTAATTAGCGGGGCTCGCGAAGTGGGACACTGATGAAATTGTCAAACAGTTTGCGGCTGCAACTGACTAGCCTTGCGGCAATGAGCGGGTTAACCCGTCACAGACCGCAGCGCGCGAACTTGGTGCGGGCCGGAGCAAAGCGACTACCCGGTCACGCGCGGCGCTCGCTTGGTCTTGACGGCAAAGGGCGCAGCCCTACTCGCGCGAGGGATCGTTACCGGAAGGCCGGGACGCTTGCGGCCCGGCGCGCGAAGCGCGTAGAGCACGGCCCAGGGGGCGCGCCATTGAGATAGCATGCTGCCCACCGGATAGCTCAACGAGGGCTCGCCAACTCAAACGTCGTCTTTTGTCAGCTTAGCCCGAGCTTCGCTTAACGTCTGTTCCAGATCGGCCCTGATTTCGGCTGCTACACGCTCAATCTCTTCAAGAGAGTCGCATTTGCGGCCGAGGACGACCAATCCGTCGCTGGAATGCTCGCTTGATGCCATCGGGTTGGCGCCAATCCAATACCGATTGGACGCTGACGTACCAGGCCAATTAGGCGTTTTATCAGAATCCGGCCACATCTCGCCCAACTGCAAAATCCTAGTACGGCTCATTCTCCCTCCGGTCTCTTGTAAGCCAATATGGTGCGCGGCTTTTCTTCGGATGTCGTGATTTCCCATTCAATCACAAACGCCGCGGTGCCGACCGGTCGGTTATATTGCTCATGAGGCCCTTTGCCTGATGCACAGATCAACCCGGTAGCAAGATCGACAAAACAGGGACGATACAAACCAACGGTTTCGGCGTCATGGCCGAAGTTGGCGCGGAAATATGCACGATCATCTGCGACGAGAATCGTCCGCACGTTAGGCGGAGGCTCAGTACTGGTCCAGCCATGAGGTTCGGTAGAAAGGCGAACCTCGAAGTCCTTGCCAAACGATATGGCGGTAAACGCGCGCGGCGACTGCAGTGTGGGCCAACTCATATGCGGCGGTAGCTCTGGTCCTAACGGCAGAATTAGCTTTTCACCATTCTGGGTCGGATCTTCGACCACCAATCCGACGCAAGCGCCGCTGGCGTGTTCGAACAGAAACAGCTCGCCACCGGTCAACTGCGCAAAACGCGTCACGGTAACTGCGGGTGTAACTTTCATCTGCTCCTCAGGAGCAATCGCATGAGGCTACTGGGCCGCAGGACAAAGGAGATACTTTCTCGCTGTTGCTCACTCATATTCGACGCCCGCGCGTTTCACAAAATCGAGCCAGAGCGAGCTTGCCACTTGTTGCGGAGTGGACTTCGCGTCGCCCCTGCGCGTGCCAAGGGAAGAATCCATTACGAGGTAGAGAGCGTAGTCATCCGCCTCGACGCGGACTGAACCATTTGACGTGTTGTTCGTGGCGTGGCGCTCAAAGACGTAGCTGAGATCGCCGAAATGCGCGGACTGCTTCGAGTTTCTAACGGTTATATGCGCTTCGCCGCCGCTTCGCTTACCCCTGTTCACCACTGTGCAGGTGAACGCATTGTCGTTCATAGGCTCAAACTTTGCCTTGAGATTAGTATCGCCGACGTCGTTGAGTTCACTGCACGACGCCTGGAAATACGCCTTGATAGCTTCAAAGGCGTCATCGGCAAATTCGGCCCGTTGAATTGCGTCGAAGTCCTGCTTAACGCGAAGTCGTCGCGTCGGTGTCGTGACCAATCTTTCGGGTTCGGCGGGCGGGCTGGACAACATCCGACGTAGCCCTGTCACGACATCCAAAAACGCATTGTTCTGGTTTGTCCATTCGGCGATCGGCTTGCCGTCCTTCGGAAGCGCCATGAACTGGCTGAGTGGTGATGCCTGCCAATCGCAAGGTTCCAGCACGATAGGGACGATCCTGATTTTGCCGGCCTCGGAAAGCTTGAGCGCGTGCTGGAACTCTTTTTCGTAGCAATAGTTCGACGCGAGATAATCTGGGCTTACGAGCGCCAAGAACAGTCCGCTCTTCTCAAGGGCGGCGCTGATTTCCGAGCCGATTTTCGCTCCCGCGAGAAGCTTGTGATCAGACCACGCATTGAGATCACCCGCCCTTTGCAGCATCGCAAGATGCTTGTGCAGTCGATCAAGAGCCTTCTCGTCTGCGTGCGAGTACGAAATAAATGCATCGGTCGTCATTGCGGCGCTCCACGATGAAATTACACTACAACGTCACCTCGCGTTGGAAACCGGTACGCGCGCGCGGATTGAAATCTCGCTCAGTCATGCCGGGGATATCCGACTTTAGGACCGAGGCTTCAACCTCGGTAGCAGTGTCTTCCAATATTTCGCCGTGCAGCCGCTCGATAGCTTCGCGGGTCGCCCAGCGGCGCGATTTTTGCTTCCCGTCGGACGCAATGTCGTAGAGTGTGAACCGGTAGATCGTAACGGTAGCCATGTCTGCCTCACTCTCGTTCGAGCGCACGTCTTAGCCAAGCAATCCGTCGATATACGTTTTGGCCGCGGCGATCATCTCATCGCTAGATCGACCATCGACGATCTTCGCTCCGCGACCGCCCATGAGGGCGTAAAGGTGTCGATCTTCAGACGCTATATTGGCTGTCCACGTCGCGCTCATCATGGGTGGTTCCTGCCACGATATGACGAATCCCTTGTAATTCTCGTCTCTGGTCATGATTTGCGATACCTACTGGGCGGTTTCTGATTGACGGTCACCGTCATCTACTGATTCCGCCTGTGGCAACGGCAATTCCGGAAGCAGCCATGCGGCCTGCAGTATCCTCAAGCGTTCCTTCTGCGCCTCGTCGCTCTCTGTCCACAAGGCCGACAGACGTTCGGCGAGGAAGCGTTGTGTTGTGGCATCGCTCCCTTTGACCCAATCGCGCGAGATCGCGGTAGCTCCGATAAGCCATTCAATACCGTCGGCGGGGTTTGAAAGAATCGGGAGCACGACGTGCCTGACAGCTCCGTCGGGTTCCTGCGCGAAGTTTGCGTCGGAGAAAAAGCCGTTCGGAGATTTCTTCAATAAGTCCAACAGATTTGAAATTGATGTTCCGCCGCAGATCTTATCCCGCACATTCTTGAACAGCGTGTGCCGCCCATTGACGCTCAAGAACCCGGCCATCTCGAACCAACGAAGTCGATAGTTCTCATCGGCATTCGACAAAAGCTTCGCAGTTGCCGTTTCTAGCGCATCATAAAGAGGTGTTCCGATGTTTAGCCCACCGGTCACGATATCTGCCAGCGCAATGGAAATCTGCAACGGTTCGCCCGCTGACTCTAACGCCGTCGCCCACGATTCCATAGGTACGGCATCGAGCCGTTCTTTCAATCTACGGCGAGCCGTTTCTTCCTGACCACTGCCATCCTTAATGAGCGCGTGAAAGATCGCGACTGCGTTGCCGGTGAAGGCCAACTTCGCCAGTTCGTCCCAAAACGCGTCCGCTCCGGCTATTTGCTGGATAAAGCTGTCTTGGGTGCTTGCGTCGATACAGGAAAGATATTTGTCGAGCTGCGCCACAGCGGCAGGAATCGCAACGCTGGAGAGGCGTTTTTGGGCGACGCGCAGGGTGATAACCGCTCGAACGATCTGCACCAGGCCGGGATGAGTTGACGCCGCATCGATCAAGTAGACGAAATTGTCGGTGGCGTCGTATTGCACCAGCGCGTCATCGATGAATTGGGTTAGCACTGGTCGGGCTGTGAGCCGATCAGCCCAAGCACCAGTGTCCGGGACGACGAAATCCGGCTTCGTGAGGATAAGCAGCGCGGCTGCGCGCGCCGCGACCTGATCGTTGTTTTGGGGGTGAGCCTCATTGAGCCGTGCTAATAGCTGGCCGCCATCGGCAAGCTGCTGAATTCGAGTTTTCGCAGCAGGATTCCCGGGACGCAAGATACCGAGACAAGATAGGGCAGCGACCATGGGGGGACTGTTGGCATTCTGGTCCTGAACCACTTGACCGGCTGCGGTGACAAGCGCGTCCCACGGCAGCGGCCGCCCAATTGTCAGCAACACGTCAAGTCTCGTCACGACTTCCGGTATGCGCGTCCCGCTCACCAAGTCGCTTGTTAGCTGCTGCACGATGTCGGCGTCGGCGATCTTTGTCGTAAGCTGCCGCAACAGTTCTTGATCGGCCTTGCACGCCGTCGCCACCAGCATGAAAGTATCGGCGTTACCGGGGACCAAAATCTTCGGAATGGCGATCTTGTTGGCACGAAGCGCGTTAGCAGCGCCACCCCAAACATCGACAAAGGAAGGGGCGAAAGCCAGTGTCGTAATAACCGTGTCATCGAGCCCGGCCAGCTTGTTGCCAACCGCATCGACGAACTGTTGCAGCTCTGAAACATCGCAATGGGCCATGAGTGTCTTGATCAGGCTGCTCTCGTCCGGGCCAAACTGCTTCCAAGGTCCGCTGCGACGAAAGAGCGTCCGTGTTATGCGCCACGCGTGATTGACCCAAATGGCTGCTGGCGGACTAAGCCCATTAAGCAATGCGGTCGCGCCAAGCCAAATGCTAGGGTCAAGGCCGTCATTCACAGCGAAATCATCGAGAATGCGTTGAAACACCGGTTCGAAGCCGCGAACCTTGGCGATCTCTCTGAACGCCCCTAAGTCTTTCTCCGTGATCGCTTTGCGAAGCTGCTGCTCGATCAACACCTGAACCGCGTCGGAAGGATTCACGCCGTAGTGCAAGGCGGCAAATGCACGTTGCCAATCGAGGTCCAATGTTTCAATACCGGCCTGTGGCGTTGCCACTGCCCTTCGGATATCGCCGTTGTTGTAGTCGCGGAAAATTGCATAGTAAGCGACAGAAACGAATTCAATCCCGCTGTTCTTCCATTGCAGCCAAAGCGTGGCCATGTCGTTGATGAGCTTGTTGATCGTTCGTGGTGTAACTGCCGCCTGATTGGTCACGGAAGATGTGAGAAGCAGAAATTTTTCGTAGAGCCGTCCCGTCAGGTACGACCACTCCCTTGGCATGCGTTCGCCGAATACGGCACGCATCTGTTCGTCGAGATAGGCTGTCCAGTTCGACAGTATGGGTGGGGTGACACGGAATGTGAGGTCGAACGTCTTGTCCATGAAGGAGCGGGCAAATTCGCTTGCGTCATCACCATGCGCCGCGCTGTACATACGCTCGACTGCCTCCGCATCAATCGGCAAGATAACTGTCGGCAGTTGTGTCGATTTCCGCACATGGTTTGTTTCACGCGCACCGAGAAAGAAACTGCGGATTGTTCCCCACATGGCGACAGCTTCGGCTTCGGGAAGGCGGTCAAGATTGTCGATGATGAATAGAAATCGGCGCTTGTTGCCACTCACCTTATCCATGATGGTGCGAAAAACGTCCTGAAATTCGATAGCCGTAGGCTCGGGAGACCGCGTGACACGATTACGATGCCGCTGGACTTCTTTATTCATGACTAGCGAAAGGATGGACTCGTGCGCGTGGCGCTCATTGTGTTGCGACCAATTTTTCATGGTCCAAAAAATTCGATTGAGTGGAGATTTTGTCGGCCGCCACGAAAAATAGACCCCAAATGCTAGGATCGCGGGCAGTAGAAGAAGGACAACACCTGCAAGCAATACGAACAGAGCGGCCAGAGACTTATCGCTGCCGAAAGCGGCATTGTACCAGTCGTGACTTACGAACTGCATGCCGAGCGGCAATAAGAAAAGAGACGCGATAATCAATTTGCCCGAAAAAGTGAATGTTGGGGTCGAGGTTGTCTCGGTGTCCTCCACCTGCCGATTGAGCAGCCCCAGCTGATCTTTCCAGTCCTCATGTTTCGTCAGCTTTTCAGCAACGAGGAAGTGAATCAGCGTCTCAAGAAACGAACGTCGCGGCGGATCGCTTTGGTGCAGCCACGCGTCGTAGGAGAAGCAATAAGTCTTGTTCTCCTTGTCCTTCTCTAGCTCGGACTGCACAAGCTTCACCACGGTCGACTTGCCACTGCCCCACGGCCCCAGCAATCCGATCACGCGCAGGTCGGGATTGTCGCGAATGACGGAGGCGAGCGACATCGCCACGCGATCATGCGAGCCGAAGAAGTCCTTACCCGCGGCCTCGTCACGAATAAATGCAAACGATACGTCGCCGACCGTAGATGCGTCCTGATTCATTGAATCTTCCAAATTCAGCATAGTTGAATAATAGAACGTATATAGAACATAGGCTGTTATTGCCAGCGTGCCAAATCCGGCGGTCACCTGTCGTGCCACCGTGCTTGATACCTAGCCCGACGGCGTATCCCGGCGCGGTGGCACGTCGCGCCGAGATACGCCGTCGGGCGGATCGCATTCCGTCGTCCAGAGGCTGCTGGGAGCCTGCGCAACAGCGCGAGGCGGGACGCGCCGGATCGCCTGCCGGTCAGCGCCGTGAGGCGCACGAAGTGGCGCACCCGCAGGAGCCGCGTAGCGGCGGGACCGAGTGCGACTGGCTGGCATCGCCATTCTCGAAACGAGAGGCCGGTCTTGGGTGGCCTGAACCTAAGCGCAAGGGAGCGGGAAGGCGCACTTCCCGCATCTGCCGAAATGAGAATGGAGGCGGATACAAGTCCCCGTCGCGTGGGTGTGTGCTCCATGCACCAATCCGACGCGAACATTTCTGATTTCCACTCAACTTTGAAGCGAGTCCTTGAAACTGCACGTTGCGTAGCAATGTATAAGTGCACACATGAGCGGTTTAGCTCTCTTTTTCTCGCTTCTGGAGGAGGATTACTTGTCGGGGACTTGGCTTTGGCGATTTACCATCTTCGGCTGAAAGTGGTCTCTCGTGCCCTTGGCAGAGCTGCCAAACCGGGTGGCGCTACGCGCCGGTCGGTGGTGGCGGCAGCAGCCTACCGGTCTGGGGAAAGGCTTTACGACCTGTCGCAAGGCAAGTGGTTCGAGTTCGACAAGCCCGATGTCGTTCACAAAGACATCATGGCCCCGGACGGTGTCCCTAGCTCACACTGGGTATTCGACCGGCAGACGCTGTGGAACAGGGTCGAGCGGGCAGAGAAACGCGTCGATGCCCAGCTCGCCCGCGAGGTTGAAATCACCCTGCCGCGCGAACTGAGCCACGACCAACAGGTCGCTTTGGTGCGCTCGTTCGTGCGCGAGAAATTCGTCAGCCAGGGCATGGTGGCTGACTTCGCCATTCACCGGCCCATGGCTTCGGACGGGGCTGAGCAGCCCCATGCCCACGTCCTGCTGACCCTGCGGCGGTTGGACGGAAGCTCGCCGACTGGCTTCTCGGCGCACAAGGAAAGGGATTGGAACGAGCCCGAGAACGTGGCGCGACGGTTCGCCGACGCCCGCAAGCGGTTCAACGACACTGAAGATCCCGTAGACAAGGCGGCGCTGGAAGCCGCCGAGGCGCTACGCAATGTGAGCATCTGGCGGCGGGGTTGGCAGGACGCGGCCAACCATGCGCTGGCCGATGCCGGGTCCGCCGCCCGCATCGACCACCGCACGCTGGAAGCGCAAGGCATCATGCGCCCGCCGCTGCCGCATCTCGGCCTGGCCCGGCATGTCGAGCATGCTTACAGCTACCTCAAAGATCGCATTACGCAGTGGGTCGCGGTGCGCACGCGGGCGACGCTCTATCGCGAGCTTGAGCATTACAAGCGCCGCGACCCGGCCAAGCTCAGCCGGTTCATCCTGCAACTCAACGACATGGCGGAGAGCATCGCCACGCAATTTAAACGACCATCGATTGGCCCTGAGGTGTCCCATGACCACTAGCGATTTCGACAAGGTGTTCGGCGGCACTAAGGCGGCGATGAGCCATCTGGAACGGCTGGGCCGCGCCGACGCGCCGAAAACCGGCGCGTCAACGAAGGCCGAGACGGTCGGGTCCGGCCCCTACAAGGCCTATGGCTATCTGCCGACCAGCAGCATTGGCCTGTCCTGTGACGTGCAGCGCTGGGTCGAAGGGACGGAAATTCCCGAAGGACTCGAATTCCAATACCGGCTCATGCTGCAGGTTGCCTATACCGGCGAGCATCACCTGCGCATCCACCTGCCTGACAGCATTATCGTCGTCGAGGGCAGGCTGCTCACCGACCTGCGCAAGAAGCTCAACCGGCAACAGGTGACGTTCATCCAGCAATTCAATCCGCGCGTTTGGCGTGATCTTCCGCCGAACGGCGAGGCGGTGATCGAGCGCATTTCCATTTTCAGCGGCAGCACGCTCTCGAACGCAGGGGATGCCAATTAGCTTCCCGAACGTTCGAATAGCGACACGCAATATCCCGGCAGCGCCGCGTAAGCCTGTGCGGCGCTTACCGATTGTCGCGGCACGGGAACGCAAAGCGAGACGGACGCTGCGGTCGTCGCCTGCACGCGGCGGCGGCGTGACCGGACAATTGCGCTGACGGTCAGTACGATCACTGCCAACAAGTACAGCGCCAAGGGGCCGGGACCGGCAGCCTTCGCCATGAAGCCCAGCATCACCAAGCACAGGAGCCCGACAACATAGCGCAGGGCCGGATTCCGCCTGAAGCTTCCGATGAGCCGGTCCGACGGTCTTAGGGCGGGCTTCGGCGCTCCGCCGTCCATCTCTTCCCATTGGCTCTTCCACGCATTGTACTTCCTGACCTTCTGATGGGCGGAGTGGGCGTAGCCTCCGATCGCCAGCAGCACAAGCGGCAGTACCGGCGGCGCTGCGCCGCCGAATGCCGCGAGACCTGAAACGATGAGCGCTAGCGACAGGCCGATGAAGCTGACGTTGTTGCCGAACAGGTAGGTGACAGGACTTGGTCGGTTCATTGTGTGAAGGTCACATAAAGGCTGTTGCCGTGGGTCTCGGCGAACTCCTTGCCCGCCTGAAACCACACGGCGGTCACCTTATTGTTGTTCGACGGCCCACCGGTTTTCAGCATGCGGCCGAAGGCTCCGGGTTCAACCATGTAGTCCATGGTCTCGCTGTAGCCCTGCGAAACACTATCACCCGTGTTGCGGCCGACATTGCGGCCCGATGAATCCCCACCGCCGCGGCTGGAACCGAAACTACCGCTGGAGCTGACGTTGCCTTTCGCATCCATCGACCAGCCATGGCTTGCATTCGTGCCCCAACTGGAATTCTCGCCGTCGTTCATTCCCATACTCCGGCTAAAGTTCTGACCGGCGCTGTAGTTGCCGCGCTGGTGCAGGATGCGGCCGAGCGTGTCGGCGGCCCATTTGTTGGTCTCGGGATCGGCGTTATTGTGGAAAATCTTGGTGACGAAGTTGGCGAGCAACATATCGGCTTTCGCCTTGGCGTTATCACCGCCCATTTTAGCGTAGTAGGTGGGAAGGGACTGCGTGAGGAACACCGTACAGGCGCGCGACGAGCGGCAGGCGGATTGAAAATCCGTATCGAACCCGTTGACGAAATACTGTGCCTCGTCGGCCCACAGGAACACCGGACGTTCGCGGTGTTGCTGTGGCAGTGCGTTGCGCGCCAGCACGGCGCGCTGCCACATATATTTGAATAGCTGCTGCGCGATGATGCCGTCCTCGTTCCATGTCAGCGCCGACATATCCATGACGATGATCGCGCCGTGGAACGTCAGCTCCGGCACTAACGTCGTGCCGGTGCAAAATGCCTTGTTCAGGCGACCGCGATTGAAGCGGTCCAGCACAGTCGAGAGTGAAATTGTGATATTGCTACGCGTCTTAGGGTCGAGCTGGCTGAACTCGTCATGCCAGTACCCGGCGATCTGCTCGAACTCGACCGGATCGAGCGCATGGCGCGGGTCTTTCTTCGCAGCGGCTAGATGCGCGAACATGAAGGACGACGCCTGCCACTCGGGATCGCGGAGCTGGTCAAGGCTCATCGGCGCGGAGGCGACAAAACGGATGATGTCCGGAATGCGCACGGTGCCGGTGGCGGCATACAGGATCGGAAGCGTGTTGCGCAGCAACTGCCGCGTCGTGTCCTCCCAAAACGCGGTGTTGCTGCGCGCGCCGCCGGCGTTCGACAAACGCGCAGCTTCGAGGATGCGCATCAGGCATTCGACGACGCTGCCGATGCCCTCGGCACCTTGCCGCGCCAGCTCGTAAGCGATGAAATTGAAGCTGCCGCCGCCATGCTCGCCGAACAGGATGACGGAATTCGCGCGGCCGTTGGCGCGGGCATAATCGCGCCAGCGCTCGACCTCATCGGGCTTCGCGACCATCACCAGGCCGCCGAACCCGGCGCGAAGATAGGCGCTGGCAAGCGCCTTGCCCGAGCCCGAGGTCTTGCCGCTGCCGATGCCGCCGAAGACATGCACGCCCTGACAGGCATCGCGAAGGGTGAACTGGTCGCGCGGCGAAATCTGCAAGAGCGGCGTATCGAGATTCAAGACAAAATCACGAGAAACAAGATTAACGCGCTCGCTATGTAGTGCAGACATAGAATTCCCCCGAGTTCTATCCATCGAATACTAGAATATTCGCGCCAACAATCCTAGAGTTGCGCTTGAAGTCGCGCAGCCGGGGGATGCGTTGAGCGAATACGGGCGCAACAAATCGCAGGGCGTTTTCAGCTCTTTGCTGGATGAGTTTCGCGGAGCGATTCAGGACATACGACAGAAGCTCGTCGAGGAAGGCTGGTTCGGCCGCGTGGTGACGGCCGCGCCGGTCGTCGAGGTGGATCGCGCGCTCGGGCACGAGCGCGGCGGCCTCTACTCCGACGACCATCGCCCGTCCTTCGAAGAAGCGTGGCGTGCGCGTGACCCCGGCGAAACGCCGGGTGACATCTCAAAGAACCAATCCATCGACATCGAACATTAGGGGGAAGACATGAGCACCGATCACATTCAATCGCCGTCCGATGACCTGCGCGTCGCGCGCAAGAGCGGGATCGTCCAGGCGTTCGGACTCGACGTGCGCGTGGCGATCCTCGCCGTCGTCGTCGATTTCCTCGTCTTCGGCGGCGACATCGCCACTGCCGGACTGCTCTATCCCGTCGAGCTGGTCGCGTCCGTCGTCCTCGGCTTCATCACGTACCGGATGCAGCGCGCGTGGTATGGCGATGACCATGACTCGGCGCTGATCAAGGCGCTGGTCGTCGGACTGCTAACGGCGATCCCGGTGCCGGTGACCGTCGTCATCGCTGGTCCGGCCGGGCTCGTTGGGCTGCTCAATCCCTTCCGGCGCAAGTAGTGCCAGCTACGGTGTGCGCCGCTCGGTGCGCCATTTGCGCCAGAGGCGGCGCGCGAAGGCGTTTTCTTCGCGGCCGACGGCCTGCTGGTAGATGGCTGTCGTCTCAAGCGCCGCATGGCCGAGCCATTTCTGCGTCGTCGCCATCGGCACGTTTTCTTCTGCGTTGGCGACGCCGAAACCATGCCGTAAACCCTTAGGCATGGCCTGCGGCCCGGAGATCCCGGCCGCATCCATCACCGCCTTGACGCGCCGCCAAGCGGTCTGGCGCGACCATCGCCAGATGGGCGCGTCTGGCGACAGGTCGCTTGCATGACGGCGCAAGGCCTTCATGAAATCAGGCGGCACCGGCACAGCGCGAAACACGCGCCTGCGCCGCTTCAGCGAAAGCAGGATGATCCGGCCCGTCTCAGCATCCAATCGACCCGGCGTCACCGCCAGCGCCTCGCTGACGCGGCAGCCGGTGTACGCCAAAAGGCAGCAGAATAGATGCGTAACGGCATCGGCCTCGCTCGCGGCGCGGAGAAAGCGCGGCAACTCACTGGCGCAGAGATATTTACGCGCGCCATCGTCATCGAACAGCGATAGCTCGTTGGCCGCGCCCATCACGCGCCCGATCCGGCCGCTGTTACATTATTGGGAATAATGTAAAGAGCCGTCCGCGCGAATTGCGCCGCTGGCGGTGATGAATCTGCAACGAGCCGCACATCGAACCGAACACCTCTACGAAACCAAAACATGCCTCTACAACTGGCGCACGCGAATTCGTTGCGCAACAAAATTCCCAATAGTGTTGCAGAATCCTTGCGCTTTACTTCTGGCAAGGAGCAGCACCGTGCGCGTCATTGCTGCATTGTCCCTCGCGTTCCTGCTTGCGGCGCACGGGTCGCAAGAGGCTACCGCACAAGCAGCCAGCGGGGCGGAGGACGCGGCCACTCGCGCCAATCGCACGGCCTATGAGGCCTCGCTGAAATGCTTTGTGGCCGGTGGAATTGCCGTCGGCGATGCGCAGAAGGTGCACGATCCCGCTAAGGAAGCCTATTTCAACGCCAAGGCGCGCCTTGCCTTCGACACGGGCGTGAAATTGGGCAGGAAGCTGGGCTTGGCGAACGGGCACATCAACGAAGATTTCGCGCTGGTGCAAGCGCGGGAATTGCCAAACATGATTGCCGACACCGACTACTACAAAAACGCCGTCGCCTACTGCAAGGCGCTCGGATTAATGTGATACCGCGCCGGGCTGGGCCGCTGCCGCGCGCGCTGCGGCCGGAAGGGCAGCGTTGCTGCCGGTCGATGCCGGATCGGTGACGACGACGCCAGCCCCACGAAATGCGTCGGCCAGGTCGGGAGGCACGATGCCAGCCTTCGTAGTGGGAGCCGAGGCCAGCGAAAGCCGCTCTGTAGCGCCCTTGTCATTCGGCGTATGCGATAAACGCGCATCCAGTGTCCGTTCCGAATGTTTCAGGCCGTCGAGCGTGCGACGGTAGTCCGGGCTGCGGTCTGCGCCGTGGGCACCGGCGTCCTCCAACTGCGCGATCGCCAGCTTGGTCGCCCGCAGGTTTCCTTCCGGCGTGTTCTCCGCCTGCGCCTTCTCGATGGCACGTTGTCGCTCCTGCTCCCGGCGGCGATATTCGTCCTCGTCCTGGGTCGAGGCGAATTTGAGGTAGGGATCGAAAATCTTCCGGCCGTAGAAGTCGCGCTCGAAATTATCGACTGTTTGATGCGCGGCAACGCTCGCTTCACGCAACGCTGCCTGCGCCGCCTGCTCGGCGGGCGAGGCCTGCGCAGTGCCGACTACCCCACTCACGCTCAACGTATAAGCGTGAGTGGCCGCGACCGCGGCGGTGATCTCAGCGCGAAGGGCGGCTACGCCTTTCGCGCCGCCGACCAATTGGTCGCGCAATGAATTCAGATGATGCAATTTGGCCTGACCGTTATGCAGCCGATCATCATTGCCGGGCGCGGAACGACGCAGTTCGGCTAACTGGCTTTCAAGTTCACGACTGGAGGTCTCGATCTGGCGAAGAAGATCGCCGCGAGCGACTTCTTCCTTTTCCGGCGTCACGCGCGGGACAGAGTTTGAATCGGTTGGATTTTGGACTGTAGCCGGATCCCGCTGGATAACCACTCCTGACAAATTCAACAAGATAACCAGTATACATCATATCTGTTTAGTTTTACAGCAGATTTCGACGGTCCGAAGCTGGACATAATTATTTGAAAACCAGTAATTTATCATCTTCGACGACACGAAAAATCCTCTCGAATTGAGAAGTTAAACTGATATCGAGATAGAGAGCGGCGCTATCCCGAGGCTAGCAAACTCATCGAGCTGCTACCCCATGACGATCCGTTGATAGTATCGAATCAAGCGCCTCGTTTCGGGAGGTATATTATCCCACTTTCGGCGTCGCTATTGGAGTTACCGAACGAAACCGAATTCGCGCGCACCACATTCCAGTGATCGAACTCTTCAGGCACCTTTGTTTCTATAAAGGTGCATTCCTCAATTTCCGAATGACCTGATTGATAATTCCAAGTCATGATCAGATACCGACCGTTCTCGGTCATTGTCAGTGCAAAATCGTGGCTGAGGTCGTCACGTTCTCTAGTCGCATAGTGCACGTGTATTCCATGATCTCTCATCAGCCATATTATCTGTCCGTACTGTTCGGTCTCGCCTTTCTCAGTTATCGCGGTGCTCGATACGGATGCAGCATTTCGGCGGGCCAAATATTGCTGAAGGCCCGCTCTGATTTCGTCCGGCCGATAAGGGCCTACTAAGATTCGGTCAATTTTCCCGCCCGCCCTTATATACATCTGCTGAGCCTTCAACGATCCCATCGCTGCCGACCCCATCCAAATGCTTGGGCCACTTGAGTGAATAACCTGGCTGTAAGTGAACGCCTCGTGCCGTGTCTCTCCCTTTGCCGGAGAGTTTTTATATCTAGTCAGATATTCGCTTAGACTTTTCCAGAAGCTGGCATTCGCGTACATCGCCCAGTTTCTACCGACAATTCTGAACCCCCGGGACGAGGGATGCATATTCTCCATTTGAGAGGAGAGTGTCTGGAGGGCAAGTCTTTGCAGAATCGGATGAGAGTCACGCAGATGAGACATCTGGGTCGATAGCAACGAGATAGTGTCGATGCTCTGAACGACATTGCTGATATCGAACGCGTGATGCGTTAGCACCGAATCCAAAGAGGATACCTTGGTCCAAATGCGAATCGAAAATCCTAGGATCAAGGAAAACGCAGCCGAGATAGCCGCAATTTGTATCGTATCGGAGATGTAGTGTTTTGCTACGAAGTGCGAAATGGCTGCCGACAGAAGCGTGAAAATAGTCGAGAAAAGCGCGATCGCGAGATCCCAGGTGATGTACTTTCGCATGTCAGGCGACCATCTGTGAATTTTGGGAGCCGATAGGCGGCGCGGCGAGGAACTGCACGTTTTTATATTGAGTTCGTCGGACTTAAAAGCGGCCGGCGGGGCTTGCCGGCAGTGTAGGTGTAGGCGGGATGCATAGGTCTAAGTATTGATATATGCGGTCTTAAGTGAGCGACAGGGGATAAATCGCTCTCGATATAAAATATTTGGACATCTCAACGACTGTATAATATAGCGCTAGTAGCGATATCAAGATACTGCACTCGAAAATACTTTGAATAGATATTATGCATGACAACAAAACATTTGAAGGTATGGACCTATACTTGCGCGCCGTGTCACCAACGGGAGATACGTTTGAGGAGTATCGCCGGGGTGGCGTCGATGGTGTTCTCCACAACGACAGCGGTCCTGCGGTCAGGCTAACTTTGCGGAATGGCGTGGTTAGTGAGGAGATGTACTATCGCAATGGACAACTCCATCGCGCGCATCTCCCGGCGGTAATTGTGCGACGACCGGACGACGGGACAGTTTGCGATGAAAAATATTATTATAATGGCCAAATACATCGCGAAGACGGTCCTGCTCTGATCTCGCGTGATCCTACTGGACTGATTTCTGGAAAGAGGTTTTTGCGCTACGGGATAGAGTTGGCAAAGGCACCACAAGACGACGATCGAACACACGCCCGTTAGAAGTGTTGACCATGCGGTCGGTGAACTCAGGCTCCCGATGAGAAGCGTTTCCTGTTCGATTTCGGGTAGTAAAAAAAAGGATATTGAGGGGCGGCTTGCGCCGCCCCTTCTTCGTCAGCGACTCCACACCAACCTATACGTGCCGAAGCCCTCGTCAATCAGGCAGCAAGGCATTGCTGCTGCGAAGCTGGGATCGTCCAATGTCACGGACAGAAAGCATTTTTCCGATGTGGCCGACGGGAACCTAGCTTCGCCGATTAAGACGCCGTTCGCGAATACCTGAAAGTCTGGCACATCCTTACGGCGCCTGTTGAGGTTGGGCAGAATCACTGCCTTGTGTTGAATTGTCAGTGTCGCGATGTGGCCGTCAAAGCCGTCGCCCTCACGCGAGAAAAACCCAATGGTACGCATAAAATATCCCCTGAATATGTTGGTTGAAAATACGGGGCGGCCGAAGCCGCCCCGAGTTCGTCAGCGGCTCCAGACCAGCGAGAAGTTGCCGTCCTCGCGCTTGACGAGGCGGGCGTAGATGGCGGCTGCGAAGCTCGGATCGTCGAGCTTGATGGAGAGGTAGGGCTTGCCTGCCTCGCTGACCTTCGACCACGCCGCGCCGATCTCAGCGCCCGCCGCAAAAATCCGATAGTCGGGCGCGTATTCCGCCGTCTTGTTGTTGGGCTTGATCGCCGCCTTAGCCTTGAGCGCCAGCGTATTGATGGTGCCGGTGTAGCTCTCGCCGTCGTTGGCGAATGTTCCGATGGTCGTCATAAAACTCTCCTCTTGCGGTGTTGGAAAGCCGCCCGATGCGGCCTCGCATGCGCAACCCTTTGAGCCGCCGGCGCGGCAGGATCATCCGCAGGACGAAGACGAGAATCTTGGCGAAGCGTTCGCGAGGAATGGCGTCAGCCAGGGGAGGATTGTCGTTGAACCGGACGCGCAAGGCTCCAGCTTGCGCCATGAAACGAGGACGCCGGAGCGGCGACCCTCCGCAAGGGGCGTGACGAGTCCATCGGTGTTCACTGCGGGCAGCTTCACCGCCCTTGCCATGACAAGCGGTTCTCAGGGCATCAGCGGTCAAAGCCCTTCAAGGCGTTTTGCGCGCGTCCATCGCGGCCTTTGCTTCTTCTTAGCGCCTTCGGAGGCTTGGGACGTGCAAGCGGCAAGCCGCTCCTACTCTGCGTTACGGTCGAGACGATGCAGTCGCCTTCTTCGGCGCTTGGGGAAGCGCACGGCCGCGATGGTCGCGGCTTAAAACGAAGGAGGACTTATGAAACCACTACCGCCAATCGAACCTGAGGGCTTTTCGTGGATCGGGCTGCTGATCCTGCTGTGCTGGATCGGGGCTGAATATTGGATCGACACGCAAGCGGCGGAGGAGCGCCCGGCGAGCTTCGTCGAACGCGAGCGCCAGCGCCGTTCTCAACGCCAATATCGGTAAGGGAGGCTGACATGAATATCGCCAAGCTTACATGGTTGCTGACCGCAATTGCGCAGTTGATCGCCGCTCTCGCCCAACTCGTCGGGGCGATCCGGTTGCCGCCGTGAGGGCGGCGGTTTCGGGGTAACGACGCGGCGAGCATCCCAAGCGCAGCGGCCCAGTTCGGCGTCGTGCGTAGCTCGCCCGCCGCGCTACACTTACCTTAGTGCGCTCGGTCAACCGTCGAGCGCTTTTTGACAGAACATTTTGACTTCGTGCTTCTTAACCTGCGCCCACTCGTCAGCATGGGTAAAATTCATCTGGGCGATATTGGTGAGTGCCATTGCCTTGATGAGCAACGCCTCAATATCTTTCATCGCCTTTTGCGGATCAGAGCTTCTCACTGTCGGCATGCGTCCGATCCTCTGCATGCCGTTGCTGTCTTTGGAAGTCAGAACCTGACGGAAGCTGAACCAGCTAAATCTATCCCATCTTCCTTTATGCTTGTCGAAGAGATGATCCTTCAAGCGCTTTCCTAGCGATTGCTGATGCGTCAACCCGGCATAGTATGGGCCATAATTGCCATAAAGAATGTAGACGCCGGGACTATCGCGAAAATCAGCAAGCAGCAGTCCGGGCCGATTGCGACCCCTTCTACCTAGCAAGCGAAATTCTTTGCGGTTCCCTTTGCCGGGCGTCCAGTTCACTTCGTCAAGTCGCCAGAATAGGCCAAAGGCGTGAAAGATTCCGTGCGTCACGTGCCCTCCATATGGTCTCAGAGAGTTGAATCGAAAATATTGAGCAATTGTGCCCGAAGTCGGAATCGAACCAACATACTCTTGCGGACGCTTGATTTGAACCAGGCGCGCTAGTCGCGCCATCGCAAGCAAAATGAGATTTCGTTTCTAAAGCCTTCGCTTCTGCCCATCCCAGAGGCCAGCGGCCGATGGGCATGCGCTCGGAAGACGCCAGCGGGCGGGTCGCATCGAGGCTCGACGCGCCTTTCTCCACCCGCCGTCTTGCCGTCCCTGCCGAGCCAGAGCGCCAGCGGCGCGTCGGCATGGCCGGAGAGCGCCGAATCGCCAGCGGGCGCAGCGAGGCTCGCTGCTTTTCTCCCACCGCCGATTCGGCTTGTCAGTGACGCGTTTTGGGTGACGTGGTGTTTTGGCGGAGCGCCGAGGCGCGGGCCGCTTTCGCGTCGGCCTTCTTTTGCTTGGCGGCTTTGCCGTTCTTCTTCTCAGGCGGAGACTTCTTTTCGGGGGCGGCTTCGCCGTCGCCGTCCTGCGCAGGGTCGATGGGGTCCCAATTCCCCATGCCCTGCAACACGCGGTCGGCGTGCTTGACGGTGTTTACGTGGCCGTAGTGATCCTCGATCATCTTGACCGAGGTTCCCATCTGTTCGGCGAGGAAATATACGTCCACGCCTTCGCTCAGCCGCAGCGTGGCATAGGTGTGGCGGAAGCAGTAAGTCGAGCGGGGAATGCCCTGCGGGCCGTTTGTCAGCTTTGCGTTGTCGAGCATCGCGTCGATCAGGTGCTTGTAGAGCGACTTGTCCGACTTGCCGTTGCGCGTCGAGAACACCGGATCGTCCGGCCCCTTCGCGGCGCTGATTTTGCGGATGCGCTCCAGGTATTCGGCGACCTTGCTTGTGGCGACCACCCGGTGCGTCTTGCCCTTGCCGGAGACGAACATCACGACCACCTCGCGCCCGTCGCGGTCCTTGGCGTGCGAGATGTCGCGCCAACGTAGATTGCGCGCCTCGGACGGGCGCATGCCGGTGTTGCACATGATCAGCATGAAATTGTAGGCGACCTCGCGATGCCATTTCGAGCGCGGGTCGGGAGCCTTCGTTATCCATTTGCGGGACTTGGTATGCAGGCGGCGATATTCCTCAAGCGTGAACTCGTCGCGCCGCATGGTCTTGAGATTGAGCCTGCCACCCTCGAAGCGCCGGTCGTACGGGACGTAGCCCTTGCGCTGGGCAAAGCCCATGACGGCGGCGAAGATCGACATTTCAAAATCGATGGTTGAATCACTGACGATGATCCACGGTTCGTCCTTCCCCTTGGCCGTGGCGTTGACCTTGGGAAACAGGTTCTTGCGTATCTTGTCACGCTTCGCTTTCTCGCGGGCGGCATCGGCGGCATCGGCCCGTTCTTTCGACAGGACGACCTCGTCGTCCGTGCGCGCCCGGGTGAAGCCGGGCCGGGCCAGGCGGCCCTCGCCGTAGGCGCGCCGCCAGTCGGGATAGTTCTCCCAGCGGTCGTGCGCGATGAGGTTGATTTGGATCGCGCCCACATAGGGGTTGAGCTTGCTTTCGATCACCGAGCGGACGCGCTTGACCCGCTCATGCGTGATCTTCCCGTTCTTGGCGCGCAGCTCCTGCTCGGCGAGATAATCCTTCGCGATCTGGTTGAAGGGCCGGTTGAACACCGGGACCTTGAGTTCGATGGCGTATTGAAGCTTGACCTCCTGCGCCCCCGCCAGTTTGCGGGCGTCCTCGATGTACGGTGTCTTCAGGGAGATCGTCTTGTAGCGATCCACATGCGGTAGCTTCATGCGGCAGTACCAGTTTTCGTGATCGACATCGGCGCGCCGGAAAATGACAAGCCCGGGCTTGATCTCCTCCTTGTCGGTTATGAATGCCATCGCCGCCTCCAATGCTGTGCAGAATCTGTGTAGATAACGACCCCTAAGCCGTTGAATTCTCGTGTTGTGTAGGGTTTGTGCAGGATGATTATAGCAAAAATAGTTGTTTACTTCTAGTTATTTAGCTATTTATTGTCATCCCCGGCCGAACGCCGCGAAGCGGCGTGAGGGGAAGGGGACCCAGGACAAGCAGCGCCTGAGGCGCTGCTTGTCCTGGGTTCCCCTTCCCTCGCTTCGCTCGCCGGGATGACAGCGGCGTTTAATCGCTGCGCGCTCTAAGCGGCGATGTGCGGCAGCAAGCCGAGATGCCACGCGATGAAACCGAGATAGCCGGCATAGGCCAGCATCAAGAGCGCGCCTTTCGGGCGGGAGAGGCGCCAGCTGGTTGAGAGCAATGGCAGGAGCAGGACCACGGCGCCGAGGACGGCGTAGACGTGAAGCTGGGCGAAGATGGCGGAGATCGTCAGGGGGCGGACGAGCGCGGCGATGCCGAGCGCGCCCAAGAGGTTGAAGACGCTCGCGGTCATCAAGTGGCCGATGGCGATGTTGGTGTAGCCGCGCAGCGCCGCGACGGTCGTGATCGCCAGGACCGGGAGCGAGGCGCCGAGGGCCACGACGGTCATCGCAACGATAGAGGGCGGCAGGTTGCGCGTGGCGGCGAGCGAGAGTGCGCCGCCGACGGTGAAATGGGCGCCGATGACGAGGCAGATCACGCCGGCGATCAGCGCGAAGATGCCGCCGGCGGCGGAAGGCGCGCCGAAGGAGCGCTTCTCGGCTTCGGCGCAGGCGACGGAATGGTCGGGCGAGCGGCGCCAGTCGGAGACGGCCAGGCCTATCGCGTAGATGACGAAAGCGCCGAGCAGGAAGACGCCCTCGCGGCGGCCGATCGCGCCATGCCAGGCCACGGCGATAAGAATCGCGCTGGCGGCGAGCAGGGCGCCGCCGTCGCGCAGGACGACCTTGGGCGCGCTCGGCATCGGCCGGATCAGGGCACCGAGGCCGAGGATGAGAAGCAGGTTGATCAGCGTGGCGCCGATCGCGGTGCCAATGGCGATGTCGGGAAGATTCACGGTCGCGGCCGTCACGGCGACGGAGAGCACCGGAGAGGACGTGCCCAGCGAGATCGCGAACAGACCGATGATGACGGGCGAGGCACCCAGGACGCGCTTGAGGGTGACGCCGCCCCAGATGACGGCTTCGCCGCCCAGCGCCAAAAGCGCCAGACCCGCACCGAACAACCAGAACGCAACCGATAGATTCAAAATACTTCCGCGCCCACCCTCGATTGCATCAAAAACGCCTGGGATCGAAGGCGGGGTTCACGGCCCCATGGTTCAATATGAGACTGGAAATGTTCTCCGCCATGGCCGGTGCAAACAGGATGCCGTTGCGATACTGGCCGGTCGCGGCGAACAGGTTCCGGGTCTTCGTCGGCCCCAGGATCGGCAGGCCGTCGGGCGAGCCGGGGCGCAGGCCCGACCAGTGCTCGACAATCTCCCAGGCCGCGAGCGCGGGCATCAGGGCGATGGCGCGGCTGGCGAGCCAGTCGACGGCGGCATCGGTCAGGCTGGTGTCGAAGCCGGCCTCGGCGACGGTGGCGCCGATCAGCAGGCAGTCGCCACGCGGGACGAGATAGACCCCGTTGCCCCAGATCACATGGCGCGGGAGCGCGACGCCGGCGGGCGGCGCGATGGCGATCATCTCGCCCTT
>OLLQ01000768.1_pt1 | contig 21713 bp, 23 predicted proteins | sample 1604571 | NCBI WGS metagenome assembly OLLQ01 (sample SAMEA104055722, study PRJEB20765) | soil metagenome | isolation source: soil
GTCCTCGCCGGCCTGATCGGCGGCCTCCTGGCGCAAGGCGTGGATTCGTTCGATGCCGCCGCGATGGCCGTCTGGCTGCACGGCGAAGCCGCCAACACTTTCGGCCCCGGCCTCATCGCCGAAGACATCCCCGAACAACTCCCCGCCGCGCTGAAGACCCTGAAAGACCATGAGTGACATCGTCATCCGCCGCGTAGAGCAGGGCGATCTGCCCGCGCTGCTCGCGATCTACAATCACTACGTCGTCACGACGCCGATCACCTTCGACCTCGAGCCGCGCACCCTGGCGCAGCGCCAGCTCTGGCTCGACACTTTCAAGCCGGCCGGCCGCCACCAATGCTTCGTCGCTGTCCAGGGCGGCACGCCGATCGGCTGGTCCAGCAGCGGCAAATTCCGCGACAAGGCCGCCTACGACACCTCCGCCGAACTCAGCGTCTATCTCGCGCCCGAGGCGCACGGCAAAGGCCTTGGCCGCCGTCTCCACGAAACACTCGTCGCCGCGCTGCAAGGCGAGGACATCAACCGCCTGATCGCCGGCATCACCCTGCCCAACGACGCCTCCGTCGCGCTGCACTTGGCGATGGGCTTTCGTCTGATCGGCGTGCAGACCGAAATCGGCCGCAAGTTCGGCCGCTTTTGGGACGTTGCGCTCTGCGACCGCGCCGTGGCCGGCTGACTGTTCGCCGCTAGGCTATTTTTCCGCTTTACATGCCCAAAGTCATAGGATAATAGTCTCTTACTCGCGCAGTTGAGGGAAAATTAGCCCAAACCTCTCCTCCAATCGGCGCGCGGTTCGAAGCGATCAGCAACTGCCCGAAAGCGCTTTGGCAACCGCGGTCCGTCCGAACGCGTGCGGCTGGGCTTGCCCGCCGCCGCAGCCGGCGTGATGCCGGTAAGCGCCGCCGCCGTCGTGTCTCCCCGCGACGGCGGCGGTTGCATTTGTGCCGCGCAAGGACCCCTGTTATAGGGGCGCCCTTCCGGCGCTTGCGGCTTCAAAAACCCAGCCCCGGCAAGGCCCCGGAGCGGGCGTGGCGGAATTGGTAGACGCACTGGTTTTAGGTACCAGCGGCGAAAGTCGTGGGGGTTCAAATCCCTCCGCCCGCACCACCCTGCGCGGCGGAGCCGAGCAGGGTGTCCGCCGAAGCCTTGGCGTAGGCGGACCGGTGCAGATTGTTCGCCGCTTCGGGTGGCAAGCCAGACGTTTAATTTAAGTAGGAAGTTCGACATGCAAATCACCGAGACCGTCTCCGAAGGCCTGCGCCGCGAATACACGGTGGTCATCGACAAAACCGACCTCGATCAGCGCCTTTCCGGCCGCATCGAGGAGATGAAGCCGCAGATGAACCTCAAGGGCTTTCGCCCCGGCAAGGTGCCGTCCTCCTATCTCAAGAAGACCTTCGGCAAGTCGATGATGGGCGAGATCGTCGAGGCCGCCGTCAACGAGTCGAGCCAGAAGGTCGTCACCGACAACGCGCTCAAGCCCGCCGCGCCGCCGAAGGTCGACCTCGTCGGCGCCTTCGACCAGGTCGTCGACGGCAAGTCGGATCTGGAATTCACGGTCAAGGTCGACCTGATGCCCGACTTCGAGCTCACCGACGTCGCCAAGCTCAAGGTCGAGCGCCTGGTCGGCGAGGTCACCGACACCGATGTCGACGACGCGCTGACGCGCCTGGCCGAACAGTCCAAGACCTACACCACGCGCGGCGAAGGCGCCGAGGCGCAGACCGGCGACACCGTCGTGATCGATTTCATCGGCAAGGTCGACGATGTCGAATTCCCCGGCGGCAAGGCCGACAATTTCAATCTCAGCCTCGGCAGCAACCAGCTCATCCCCGGCTTCGAGGACCAGCTCGTCGGCGTCAAGATCGGCGAGACGCGCGATGTGAAGGTCACCTTCCCGGCCGACTATCCGGAAAGCTCGCTCGCGGCCAAGGACGCCGTGTTCGCCGTCACGGTAAAGGATGTGAAGTCGCCCGACGCCGTCGCCATCGACAACGAGCTCGCCAAGAAGATGGGTCTCGAAGACCTCGCGACCCTGAAGGATCGCGTGCGCGAGCAGATCAAGGCCGACTTCGCCAAGGCCAGCCGCTTGCACATGAAGCGCCGCATCCTCGATGCGCTCGACGCGCAGCATTCTTTCCCGCTGCCGCCCGCGATGGTCGAAGGCGAATTCGACGGCATCTGGAAGCAGGTCGAGGCCGAGCTCCAGCGCGAAGGCAAGACCGCCGCCGACGAAGGCAAGTCCGAGGACGAGCTCAAGAAGGAATATCACGACATCGCCGAGCGCCGCGTTCGCCTCGGTCTCGTCCTGGCCCGCCTCGGCGAGCAGAACGGCATCACCGTCGCGCCCGACGAAGTGCAGCGCGCCATCGCGATGCGCGCGCGCCAGTTCCCGGGCCAGGAGCAGCAGGTGTTCAACTTCTACACCCAGAACCCGCAGGCCGCCGCCGAGATCCGCGCCCCGATCTACGAAGACAAGGTCGTGGACTTCATCGCCGAGCTCGCGGACGTGACCGACAAGAAGGTCGACCGCGACACGCTGTTCATGGATCCCGACGACGCCGTCGAGAAGATGAAGGCGGAGTAGGGCGTTGGACGTGGCGCATCGGCCGGCGTGGCTCAAGCCGGCGCTGATCGTCGTGACGGTCCTTGGCGTCATCGCCGCCGTGCCGACTCTGCTGGCAATGATGCTGTCGCGCCCGGGCGATCTCTTCGTCGGCTTTTCGGCGTCCGGCTTGCTGGTGTTTGCCGGCATCTGGCTTGTTCCGATCGTCGGGTGCCTCGGTTTGGTGCTCGGCTGGTACGGCTTCGGCACCGGCCGCTGGACGCTGGCGCGCAACGGCGTTCTGCTCGCGATCGTGCCGATTGCGCTTGAGATCGCCGCCGTTGCCTACGTCATGCACATCGCCGACAAGGCCGGTCATTAGGCGCGCAATAACCCTTTATGCGCCATGGTCGCAAAACGGCGGGTGCCACTATATATGTGCGCCAGACCGAAGTGATTGACGCGCCGCGTGGCGCGTAAGAATCTCGAACCGTTGATTCGAAAGGCTGGAATGCAATGGCAGACTCGCGCGACGTCTACATGAACACGCTGGTGCCGATGGTGGTCGAGCAGACCGCCCGCGGCGAGCGTGCCTATGACATCTATTCGCGCCTCCTCAAGGAGCGGGTGATCTTCATCACCGGCCCGATCGAGGATTACGGCGCCAGCCTGATCACCGCCCAGCTTCTCTTTCTGGAGGCCGAAAACCCCAAGAAGGACGTGCACATGTACATCAACTCGCCGGGCGGCGTGGTCACCGCGGGCCTTGCGATCTACGACACGATGCAGTTGATCCGGCCGCCGATCCAGACCTTCTGCGTCGGCCAGGCGGCGAGCGCCGCGTCGCTGCTGCTCATGGCCGGCAAGAAGGGCGAGCGTTTCGCGCTGCCCAACAGCCGCGTCCTCGTGCACCAGCCGAGCGCGTCCTATTACGGCCAGGCTGCCGATATCGCGCGCCATGCCGAGGAAGTGGTCAAGCTCAAGCACCGCCTGAACGAGATCTACGCCAGGCATACCGGCCGGACCGTGGCGGAGATTGAAAGAGCGCTCGATCGCGATACATATATGACTGCCGAAGAGGCGAAGACTTTCGGCATCATCGACCAGATCATGGCGCGGCGCCCCGAAGGCGAGGGGCCCTGAAGTTCCAAAAAGCCCGGATTTGCGCGGAAAACGGCGGAATTAAACAATTCTTGATCCGGTCGGCGCTAACGTGGTCGAATGAACGGTACCGCGCTGCTTCGGCGGTGCAACAAGACAAGGCGTTGATCCCAAACGATCAATGCATGAACTGGATGGGCGAAAAGCCTTGGAGAACCCATGAGTAAGGCGAGCGGCGGCGAATCGAAGAACACGCTGTACTGTTCCTTCTGCGGCAAGAGCCAGCACGAAGTGCGCAAGCTCATCGCGGGCCCGACCGTGTTCATCTGCGACGAATGCGTCGAGCTCTGCATGGAGATCATCCGTGAGGAGAACAAGACCTCCTTCATGAAGTCGAAGGAGGGCGTGCCGACGCCCCAGGAGATCTTCAAGGTCCTCGACGATTACGTCGTCGGCCAGGCGCACGCCAAGAAGGTGCTCTCGGTCGCCGTCCACAACCACTACAAGCGCATCAATTCGTCCGGCAAGAACGGCGACGTCGAGCTGGCGAAGTCCAACATCATGCTGATCGGCCCCACCGGCTGCGGCAAGACGCTGCTCGCCCAGACGCTGGCGCGCATCCTCGACGTGCCGTTCACGATGGCCGACGCGACGACGCTGACCGAAGCCGGCTATGTCGGCGAGGACGTCGAGAACATTATCCTCAAGCTGCTGCAGAATGCCGACTACAATGTCGAGCGCGCCCAGCGCGGCATCGTCTACATCGACGAAGTCGACAAGATCAGCCGCAAGTCCGACAACCCCTCCATCACCCGCGACGTCTCGGGCGAGGGCGTGCAGCAGGCGCTGCTCAAGATCATGGAAGGCACCGTGGCCTCCGTGCCGCCGCAGGGCGGGCGCAAGCATCCGCAGCAGGAATTCCTGCAGGTCGATACCACCAACATCCTGTTCATCGTCGGCGGCGCGTTCGCCGGCCTCGACAAGATTATCTCCGGCCGCACCCATGGCTCGTCCATGGGCTTCGGTGCCAATGTCCGCGCCCCTGACGAGCGTGGCACCGGCGAGGTTCTGCGCGAGGTCGAGCCCGAGGATCTGCTGAAGTTCGGCCTGATCCCCGAATTCATCGGCCGCCTGCCGATCCTGGCGACGCTCGGCGATCTGTCGGAACCGGCGCTGATGGAAATCCTGACGCGTCCGAAGAACGCGCTCGCCAAGCAGTACCAGCGCATGTTCGAGATGGAAGGCGTCAAGCTGCGCTTCCAGGAAGAAGCGATGCATTCCATCGCCCGCAAGGCGATCGCGCGCCGCACCGGCGCCCGCGGCCTGCGCTCGATCATGGAAGGCTTCCTGCTCGAGACGATGTTCGAACTGCCGACGCTGAACGGCGTGCAGGAGGTTGTGATCACCTCGGACGTCGTCGAAGGCAAGGCCCGCCCGCTCTACACCTACTCGGACAAGGGCGAAGCCCGCGAGAAGAGCGCGAGCTGACGCTCGGCCTCGGCTGAGACTTATAAAACTACCGTCATGGGCGGGTTCAACCCGCCCATCCAACTTCGGAGCGCCGCTCCGTCGCTTTTTGACGCTCCATCGTGATGACAAGTTGGATGGGCGGCTCAAGGCCGCCCATGACGGAATTGGTGTGGTCGTTAGTTCTCTTCCGCCGGATAGCTGACGATCGCCGGCCGCGCCGGTTTTCGCCCCGACGCTCCGCGCCAGCGACGCAAATACGCTGCCGCAACCCACACCATCTGCCCGAACCTCCGCGACTGCGCCTTCATCCGGTCGCCGAACGACATCTTCTTTCGCCGGAACAGTTCGAACAGCCTGGCCTCCACCGCCTCCATCCGCGGATCGAACGTGTAAGCATCCGACCGCCCCAGCTTCGCCTCGTAATTCGAGCACCCTCGCTTGATCGTCATCTCGACGCCCGGCCCCAGCCGCCTGTCCGCATCCATCCGCGCCCGCAACGCGCGATGCAGCGCCCGCGCCCGTTCCAGCCCGCGGCTGTAGAACAGCGTGCTGAACCGGCTCTCGTCATTTCCGGTGTCGGTCTCGATGCCGCTCTTTGCGGTCTGCCCGGTCGCTTGCACCAGCGGCGCCAGCGCGAGCAATTGCCGCGGCGTCCGTGTCGTCACCTTCACCTTGTAGCAATCGCGGCAGCCGAACGGCACCGCCGCCTGCGCATAGACGTGGTCGAACAGGAAATCGTTGAGGAAATGGCAGGGCTGCACCAGCTCGCCGGGATGCCCCATCAGTTGGACATAGCGCACCAGCGTCGCATCGTCGTCCGGCGTTGGCAGCGGGCTGGCCATGCGCAACTTGCCGTTCTTCTGCACCACCACGACGCCGGCATCGATGGCGCGCTGCAGATTTTCGGCCACGCTTCGTCCGCCGACGACAAGGGACAGTTGCGGATCGTCGACGATCGACACGTGTCTAGACCGGCCTGCGGCTGGACGCGCTAAGCGGCGATGGCTGTCTTCTCATGTGCCTTTTTCCAGACCAGATATCTGGAATATAGGCCGAACCCTTCGACATGATCCAATTGCAGGCCGTAGCTGATGATGCTGCGCGCCGTCTTGCCGATCACGGGCGTCGTCGCGTGGCAACAATGGCTCGCGAGATTGAGCCAGGCATCGCCTTGCGCGATCTGGATCGGAATGTCGTCGAGCAGGGGCACGCATCCGGCTTCCGCGGCTTGCACCAGCAGGTTGATGCGTACGTGCATCCGCGATCCATGCTGGGCGTCGACATGCGGATGCACCGCGCCGCCTTCGCTGATGCGGCCGACGAGATCGAGAAACAATGGATCGAGGATCCAGTCCTTGAGCCCGAACCGCCCGGCCAGCTCGAGTTTCTTGGCCTTCAATCGCGGATCGTAGGCGTCCCTGAGCGTCCAATACTGCCGATGCTCCAGATCCTGGACGTTGCGCCGAAAATCGCCCGCGTTTCGCGCGATCAAATCCTGCGCATGCGCGACAAAGTCGCCGTCGCCAGCCTGACGGAGGATGAAAGGATAGTCGTCGCAGAGATCGTCCATCACGGGCTCCGGTTCCCCGTTGGCGGTGAGAATCCAGACGCTCGCGCAGCCTCGGCAGCGGCACAACCGTTCGGGCGCAACATGACGGAGATGTAATCTAAAGATGTACTCGGTTCCGCTGTCCTGACAAACCGTCATCAATGACGTGCCGTCATCTCAACTAAGCGGAAACCCTGGCTGTCCTAGGCTGAGGCGAATGGCGTATTTTCGGCGCCTTGAAAGCAGCCCACCGGGGGCCCACTTTAATCATCCGGGAGTCGGCCCAATGGGAGGCTCCATCACCCGGTTTCCGTGCCCAGCTGGGGCGGCGCCGATCAGCACCCACCCCCATCCTGGGGTGGTCAGGAGATAGAAATGTCAGATCAAGACACGCCCCAAGGCAATACCAACAAGGGCGATACCAACAGCGGCCACTTGGCGCCGGTCCTGCCCCTGCGCGACATCGTTGTTTTCCCCCACATGATCGTTCCGCTCTTCGTCGGCCGCGAGAAATCCGTCCGCGCCCTCGAAGAGGTGATGAGCGACGAGAAGCAGATCCTTCTGCTCACCCAGAAGAACAAGGACGATGACGATCCGGGCGCCGACGGCCTGCACCGCGTCGGCACGCTGGCGACCGTTTTGCAGCTGCTCAAGCTGCCCGACCAGACCGTGCGCGTCCTCGTCGAGGGCAAGTCCCGCGCCCGCGTCACCGGCTTCGTGCCGCGCAGCGATTTCTTCCAGGCGACCATCGAGCGCATCCCCGAAGAGGTGAGCGACGCCAAGGAAATCGAAGCCTTGATGCGCACCGTCAAGACGAACTTCGAGCAGTACATCAAGCTCAACAAGAAGGTCCCGGCCGAGACCCTGACCTCCGTCGCGCAGATCGACGAGGCCGCCAAGCTCGCCGACACCGTCGCCTCGCATCTGTCGGTCAAGATCTCCGACCGCCAGGCCTTGCTCGAAACCCTCGGCACCGTCGAACGCCTGGAGAAGGTCCTCCAGCTGATCGAAGCCGAGATCGGCGTGCTCCAGGTCGAGCGCAAGATCCGCAGCCGCGTCAAGCGCCAGATGGAGAAGACGCAGCGCGAGTACTATTTGAATGAGCAGCTCAAGGCGATCCAGAAGGAGCTCGGCGAAGGCGACGAAGGCCGCGACGAGATGAATGAGCTCGAGGAGCGCATCCGCAAGACCAAGCTCTCCAAGGAGGCCCGCGAGAAGGCGGCCGCCGAGGTCAAGAAGCTGCGCTCGATGTCGCCGATGAGCGCGGAAGCGACCGTCGTGCGCAACTATCTCGACTGGTTGCTGTCGCTGCCTTGGGGCAAGAAGTCCAAGGTCCGCAAGGACATCGTCGCGGCGGAAGCCGTGCTGCATGACGACCATTTCGGTCTCGAAAAGGTCAAGGAGCGCATCCTCGAATATCTCGCCGTGCAGCAGCGCGCCGGCAAGATGAAGGGCCCGATCCTGTGCCTCGTCGGCCCGCCCGGCGTCGGCAAGACCTCGCTCGCCAAGTCGATCGCCAAGGCGACCGGCCGCGAGTATGTCCGCATGTCCCTGGGCGGCGTGCGCGACGAGGCCGAGATTCGCGGTCACCGCCGCACCTATATCGGCTCGATGCCCGGCAAGGTCATCCAGTCGATGAAGAAGGCGAAGACGGCCAACCCGCTCTTCCTGCTCGACGAGATCGACAAGCTCGGCGCCGATTGGCGCGGCGACCCGTCCTCGGCGCTGCTGGAGGTTTTGGATCCGGAGCAGAACCACACCTTCAACGACCACTATCTCGAAGTCGATTTCGACCTCTCGGACGTGATGTTCATCACCACGGCGAACTCCCTGCGCATGCCGGGCCCGCTGATGGACCGCATGGAGATCATCCGCATCCCCGGCTACACCGAGGACGAGAAGCTCGAGATCGCCAAGCGCCACCTCATCCCCAAGGAGATGAAGGCGCATGGCCTCAAGGACGACGAGTGGAAGATCACCGATGCCGGCCTGCTCGACCTCATCCGCTACCACACCCGCGAAGCCGGTGTGCGTAACCTGGAACGCGAGATCGCCAACCTGACCCGCAAGGCGGTGAAGGAGATCGTCAGCCACAAGGCCTCGACGGTCGAGGTCAACAAGGAGAACGTCGACAAATACGCCGGCGTGCGGAAATTCCGCTACGGCGAAGTCGAGGGCGAGGACCAGGTCGGTATCGTCACCGGCCTGGCATGGACCGAAGTCGGCGGCGAGACGCTGACCATCGAATCCGTGATGCTGCCCGGCAAGGGCCGCTTCCAGGCCACCGGCAAGCTCGGCGACGTGATGAAGGAATCGATCGACGCGGCGCGGTCTTACGTCCGCTCCAAGGCGACGACCTTCGGCATCAAGCCGCCGCTGTTCGACAAGATCGACATCCATGTGCACGTGCCGGAAGGCGCGACGCCCAAGGACGGTCCGTCGGCCGGCCTCGCCATGGCCACCTCCATCATCTCGGTGATCACCGGCATCCCGGTGCGCCGCGACGTGGCGATGACCGGCGAAGTGACGCTGCGGGGTAGGGCGCTGCCGATCGGCGGCCTCAAGGAAAAGCTGCTCGCGGCTCTGCGCGCCGGCATCAAGACGGTGATCATCCCGGCCGAGAACGAGAAGGATCTCGCCGAGGTGCCGGACAATGTGAAGTCCGGCATGACCATCGTTCCGGTCAACAATGTCGGCGAAGTCCTGAAGGTCGCCCTCGTGCGCATGCCCGAGGCGATCGACTGGATCGAGCCGGAAGTCGTGACCCCGCCGCCGGTGACCCCGGACAGCGACGCGGTCGTCACGCACTGACCGCGACGCGTTAACGATTGCGATGGCCCTGGGCAGACCTGCCCGGGGCCATTTTCTTGACATTTTGCCCTGATTTCTTGGGTTTTTCGGTTTGCTCCGGAACCAACCGGCCCTACAGTCGGCTCTCTCGGATCGAATCGCGCAAAGGAGCCGTCGCCGTGAACAAGAACGAACTCATCCAGAAACTGGCCGACACCACCGGCCTGGACAAGAATGCCTCCGCCAAGGCTGTAGACGGCGTGTTCGATTTGATCGCGTCCACGCTCAAGGCCGGCGAGGAAGTCCGCCTGACCGGGTTCGGCGTGTTCGTCGTCGCCACGCGCGCCGGCGGCAAGGGCCGCAACCCGCAGACCGGCGAGGAGATCACGATCAAGCCCTCCAAGCAGCCGCGCTTCCGCGCCGGCAAGCAGCTCAAGGACTCGCTGAACACCGAAGCTTAACCTTCGGAGTTCACTCCACCATCCACCTCACCATGGCCGGCCTTGAGCCGGCCACCTGGCAGGCGCGCGTCCGCGCGCCAATGACTCGCGCGGAGACGCGGAGTTCGCGGAGTTGAACTCAACGCCGCGAACTCCGCGTCTCCGCGTGAACCTTCTTTTTTGCAGTTCGCGTCACCGGGTGGCCTGGAGTTCGCAGCGACAGCGTCGCGAACGCCGGCCATGGTGTTTTTTAGCTCAAGCGTGAAACAGCGCGCTGACGGACTCGCCGTCATGGATGCGCCGGATCGCCTCCGCCAAGGGCGCCGCGATCGACAGCACCGTCAGCTTCGGCGCGCGCTTCTCCGCGCCGATCGGCACCGAATTGGTGCACACGATCTCCAGCACGTCCGGCTGCTCGCTTAAGCGCGCCGCCGCGCCGGCCGCGAACAGGCCGTGCGTGCAGGCGATCCGCACCGAACGCACCTTCTGTTCGCGCAGCAGGCGCAGCAGCTCGATCGTCGTGGTGCCGCGCGCGATCTCGTCGTCGAGCACGATCACGTCCTTGCCCGTCACGTCGCCGATGATCGGCCCCATCCGCACTTCGCTGTCCGAGATGCGCTGCTTGGCGGCGACCGCGACGCCGACACCCAGCATCCGCGCCAGCGCCGCCGTCTCCTTGGCATTGCCGAGGTCGGGCGACACCGCGACGGTGTTGGACAAGTCATATTGCCGGAAGTGCTGCGCGATCTCGTTCAGCGCGTGCAAATGATCGACCGGAATGCTGAAGAAGCCGTGCACCTGCGGCGAATGCAGCGCCATGGTCAGCACCCGGTTGGCGCCCGCCGTCACGATCAAATCCGCGACCAGCCGTCCGCCGATCGAGATGCGCGGTGCATCCTTCTTGTCGGAGCGGGCATAGGCATAGAACGGCATCACCGCCGTGATGCGCGAGGCCGAGGCGCCGCGCGCCGCGTCCAGCATCAGCAGCAGTTCCACCAGGTGCTCCTGCACCGGCGTCACCAGCGGCTGGATGATATAGACGTCGCGCTCGCGGCAGTTCTCCTGCAGCTGCACTTCCAGGCAGTCGTTTGCGAAGCGCGTCAGCTTGGACGGCGACAGGGGCACACCCAGATGGCCGCAAATCTCTTCCGCCAATTCGCGATGGGCCGATCCGCTGAACACGGCAATACCCTTCACGCGCGCCTCCTGCCCGAAGATTGCGCGCCGCTTATCCGGCGTTTCGCGCCCGTCCGCAATGCGGCGTTAACGCCGCCACGGCGCCAGCACGGTATGGGACGGCACCGCCGTCGCCGAGGCCCGTTTTGTCGCGAGAAACCCCCGCTGCCGCAGATGCCGCAGCGCCGCCTGCACCGACGATTTCGACAATCCCGTCTCCACCGCCAGGGTCGACAGGCTGACCTGCCAGCGCCGCCCCGGCCCGCCGCTGTCGTGCCACAGCTTGACGAAGACCAGGAACGCCGACGGCGCATGATCGTGCGCGATCAGATCGGGCATCAGGGTCTCGACCACGTAATCGTCCAGCGGCGCTCTGCGAACCATTGCTATAGTATTCGCCGGGATGCTTGCCCCGGCAAGGGCCCAGGATTTAGCAATGCGTCCGCCTCATCGAACGAGCCCGCCCCATGATCACCTATCTCAAATTCATGAGCATCCCGGTCGCCGACACCGCCCGCGCCCTGAAATTCTATACCGAGAAGCTCGGCTTCAAGGTCGCCACCGACCAGATGATGGGCCCCGGCAAGCGCTGGGTCGAACTGCGCCTCGGCAAGGCCGAGACCCGGCTCGTCCTCTTCACCATGGACGGCGAGGAAGGCCGCATCGGCACCCGGATGAACTGCTCTTTGGCCTGCGACGACGTCGAAGCGACGTACCGCCAGCTCAGCGAACGCGGCGTCGAATTCGAAGGCCCCCCGCAGAAGCAGCCCTGGGGCAGTTTCGTGATCATGAAGGACAGCGAGGGCAACCGCTTCGTCGTCGGCAGCGACTGACCCCATCTTGATCCTCCCCCGTTGTTACGGGGGAGGGGGACCGCGAAGCGGTGGAGGGGGCGAGACTGGGCTCGCTCGCCGGAGCTTCATCGCCTCTCACAGCCCCGATTTGAGACCCGCCGCCCAATCCGCTATGAGGCACGCTCCGGGCGGTTAGCTCAGTTGGTAGAGCATATCGTTTACACCGATAGGGTCGGCGGTTCGAGCCCGTCACCGCCCACCACGTTTCTCAAGTCGAAACAAGCGACCAGCGTTTTCGCTTCGAAAGAACGATCTGAGAATGGCGCGTCGTGGGGCCACTGTGGGGCCAAAGCCGCACGTTTCGTGAAATCGCTATGACCGCGTCGGCTCTGGCGCGCGCAGCAACCAGCCGAACACGACGGCGGCCGCGGCTGCACCCGCGAATTGCGCGAGAATGAATCCCGGCACCGACGATGGCGCGATGCCCGCGAACGTATTCGAGAGGCTCCGCGCAATCGTCACGGCGGGATTGGCGAACGACGTCGACGCGGTGAACCAATAGGCGGCCGTGATGTAGAGGCCGACCGCGAACGACGTCGTGTCGGGGCGAAAGCGCGACGTGCCGAGGATCGTCGCGATCAAGCCGAAGGTCGCGACGAATTCCGAGAAGAGCTGCGCCGGCCCGCTGCGGAGCTTCGTTGACACCTGGACGACGGCCTCGCCGAACATGAGGTGCGCGACGTACACCCCGAGCACGGCTGCGCCGACCTGGATCGCGATGTATACGACCGCATGGGGCCACGGCAGCTCGCGCCGGGCCAGGAATACGAGCGTCACGGCCGGGTTGAAGTGTGCGCCGGATATCGGTGCGAAAATCCAAATCAGGACGACGAGGGCGGTGCCGGTCGCCAGGGTGTTACCGAGAAGGGCGAGCGCGTCGTTCCCGCCCGAGAGCCGCGCGCCCATGATCCCAGACCCGACGACCGTCGCGAGAAGGAACGCGGTGCCGAGCGCCTCGGCGACGATCTTGCGGCCGAACGTCATATCGCGCGGTGCATGAGAGCGGCGGACGCGGGACATAGCGCCGCGAATTGCTCGGTCTGCCGGACCTGGACCGGCGCGTCGTCGCGCAACCGTCGGGTGAAGCCGTTGGCGGCGAAGAACGTCTCGGCGCTGTCCGTCAGAAGCCATAAATCCCGGATGCCGCGAGAGCGCGCGCGGCCGACGAGACGATCAAGCAATGCTCGACCCTGGCCTGTGCCGCGCGCTGCCTGGGTGACGACGAGCGAGCGCAATAGCCCGACCTGACCCCAGCCGATAAGGCCACCGAACGCCACAGGCTCGACTTGGCCGAGCGCGTAGAACTCGGCGTTGTGATTCGCCAGGTCCGCAGTCGGAAGCCCCGCGGCCTGGAGCTCGGCGACGAGCCGCGCGTCGCTTGCGGGGATCGGCAAGAAGGCGGTCATGCCAGCTGCGTCGTCTCGTTGCGACCTATATCGTCGAGCCGCTTTTTGAGCGACATGCGGTCGAGGCTCTTCACCGGCAGATTGGCGAAGAGCTCGATGCGGCGCTGGAGGATCAAAAGCGCCTCTCGAAACGCGGCGGCGATTTCGGCTTCCGATCCCTCGACGGCTGCGGGGTCGGGTATGCCCCAATGCGCCGTCATGGGCTGGCCCGGCCATACCGGGCACACCTCGTTCGCCGCGTTGTCGCAAACGGTGAAGACGAAATCGAGCTCGGGCGAGCCGGGAGTCGAGAATTCGCTCCAGCTCTTCGACCGCAAGCCGTCGGTCGGGAAGTCGAGCCGTTTGAGCAACGCCAGGGTGTGCGGATTGACCTGGCCCTTCGGATCGGAGCCGGCCGAGCAGGCTTTGAACTTCCCCGCGCCGATCCTGTTGAGAATCGCCTCGCCCAGGATCGAGCGCGCGGAATTTCCGGTGCAGAGGAAGAGCACGTTGTAAGGCTGGCCGGGTTTGTCGGTTCGCATCGTGGCGTCCTAACAACAGCCCGATTTCGCGCCGCACGACGACGCCTTTTTGGGCTCGACGGCGGGCTCGTCTTCGCCATAGGCCGTCGCCTCGCCGAAGGTGAAGAACGTCTCCCAGCGGATGCCCGAGGGATCGTTGATCCAGGATTTGTTCGATTGCGCGTAGCAGCACGTCGTCGATTCTTGGTCGCGCGTCGTCCCACCCGCCGCCTTGATCTGGCCGGCCAGGGCGCGGAGCTCATCGTCGGTTTCGACCTGGATGCCGAGGTGATCGACGCCGCCGGGCCGGCCGCCGCGCTCCGAAATGGCAAAATTCACCTTTGGGTCGTCGAGCATCCACTTCGCATAGTCGTCTTTGAGCACCGACGGCTTGGCGGCGAAGAGCGTCGAATAAAACCCGACCGATTGGCTTAGATTATCCACCGCGACGTGAACGTGCAGGCGCTTCATGGGATTTTCCTTTCCGGGGTCCACAGCATTGAGAGGCGACTTTCGCGAGCGGCGCGCACACCTCGGGGCGGCCGGCGCAGCAATCTTCGGTGAGGTAGACGAGCAAATCCGTCATGGCCTCGAAATTGACTGCGTAGATGATCGACCGCCCGTCGCGGCGCGCTTTGACGAGCTCCGCGTTCGCCAGAATCAAGAGCTGGGCCGACATGGTGTTGGCGGGAATATCGAGGGCGCGCGCGATGTCCCCAGCGGCGACGCCCTCGGGCCCTGCCTTCACAAGCAATCGGAAAACCCGGAGCCGGGCGTCTTGGGCGAGAGCTGAGAGGCGCTTGATCGTGGTGTCTGCATTCATATTTCCATATTCTCGGAAATATAGATTTGAGTCAAGGGTTGGCGAAGCGGGTGATTATCATTCAACCCTGGCGGTCGTACGCAGTTGCAGCAGGCGAAAGCGGCTTTTCAAAATAAATCTTCAACCACCCCTTGAAACCCCATTCCGGCACAACCAAATCCACGGCGTATATGTACTTCACAAACAACCCACTATGGGTAGTGTCCTCCCCACCCTATCCTCTGGACTCTGACTACTGGCGCGTGTAATACCCCACACGTGACTTAAGCTCTTTGTTAAGTCACGGGCGGCGCGGGGGAGCTGTCCTGTAGGTAATCCGGCAAAAAGTCGCATAAGGGAAATTTTCTTGCGCAACCTCTTTTCGCTCCCCGGCTTAAGTCTTATGTTAAGTCAGGCAGGCCATCCTTGAACGACCAACCGACAAATTTGTCGGCGGCCAAGGAGCGGGCGCTGCCAGACGGATACGAGGTCCTTTGCGAAGGATCGGCGTGCTGTGTGGCGGTCAAGAGCAGTGTGCGGAAGGAAATTATGAAGAAGGCGACCAGAGAGCAGCAGGCCGGTCTGCAAGACCTGGTTGAGCGCTATGGCGCCGGTGGTCCGCAAGGAATCCCGCGCGGCAAGTTCAACGGCGGCGAGGGCTGGTTTCCGAGCGCGAAGGACAAGCGCATTCGCCTTGAGGCTCTCAAGCCTCGGCAATTGCGCGCCTATGGCTTCTGCCAGCAGCTCAACGGCAAGCAGACTTTCTTCATCACTGGTGTCGATACCAGCAAAAAACAGGACGATGCCGACCAAGGCATCCTACAGGCAGCAGGCAAAGAAGCCGTCCGAATTTACGGCCTTCTCAAATAGTGGAGAGCAAAAATGTTTCGGGACAATAACGACAAAGAGTACGTGGCCCTGGTCGCGGAAAATCGCTTGATCACCGACGTTCAGCTGGAGATTGAGCGCACGCTTGACTCGTTGAACATGACTCAGGCGGAATTGGCGCGCGCGGCCAACCTCAGTGAGGCGCGCATTAGCCAGATTCTCTCTGGCAACGGGAAGAATTTGCAGGCGCGCACCATTGCGCGCATTGCGTTCGTTCTCGGCAAGAACGCCATGATTCAATTTTCGGATGAGCGTGTCGCTTGCGAAAGCAAAGCGCCGGAGAAACGCACGTCTGAACGGTTTGATTTTCAGGCTTGGGCAAAGGTCACCGCCCTGACGCCTGAATATCACGACGTATCGGTCACCAATGATAACGAATTGCACTTGGCGGGAGCCGCATGAACAAAGTTGCAAAATCGGATGTTGTGAAACAGCCCACGCCTGTTGTGCCTGCCGAGTACAATCAGGTCGTTGCAGCCGCGCGGCTGAGAGATATCCGGCTGATCAAATCGGAATTCGTTATCGAAGCGGACGGCTTGCAGTTTAGTTCGGACTGGAAGCTGACGCACAGTTGCGAAATCGAATCCGTTAACTTGGATCAAGACAGAGAACTCCTCCTTGTTTCTATTGGGGCGGCCGCGTCCTGCAAATTTAGAAATAAGAAGGTGGTCTCGGCCAAGTGTCGCTATTTGGTTGCTTACGATCTCAATGGCGCGCCGGAGGAAAATGTTATTCAGACGTTTGCGAAGCGGGTCGCTCGCTTTGCAGCGTATCCGTATTTCCGTTCGCACTTCGCCGAAATGAGCGCACAAGCAGGGGTTCACATGCCTCCTCTGCCGGTAATCAAAGAAGTGCGACTGTTGCCCACAGCGACGGCGGAAGCGCGAAAAGAAATTGAAACGCAAAAAGTGGAGGAGAAATAATGAGGCGGGTCAACCGCCGCTATTGCTAAGAACGAGAACGCAGTAAACTGAGTCTCGACAGCGCAATGAAAAAGGGGCCGCCGGTCTAGTACACCGAACGACCCCCGAGCATTGCGTCTCTCGCCGTATTGGAACACGGCGCGAGCTAGGCGTATGCAACAAGCCGAATTTCGGCCATTTCACGCTCTAGGTCAATCCGTTCCTCTACTACCTGCTGCTTTATGGCACGCGGGAACAAGGACGATTGTGAAATGAGTAAACAAGTGATGTGCATCAATAAGCGTGGGGGGCACTTTAATCCCCACGAGCGTATCCAGGCGATCGGCGGCGTCGTGAGTGGCGTTCGCTGGAAGGACCAGGAAGATGCGGCGATCCGCAATGTCGAACGCGACTCCACCAGCTACTACGTCAGCGTTGGCGGCAAGTCGGTTTGGGTTGTTGTCGCGGTCCACAATGGCCGCAAATACTTGAAGACCCAGCCGGACGGGTACGCGCCCGACAATCTGCTGGCGCTCCAAGAGTGCCCGTAGCCTAAAGACAGCCAAACCGCCAAGGCCGAAAGGCTTCGGCGGTTTGGCTAGTCGCCATTTCTAGCAATCATATCGATGATGAAACCGTCCGCTGCTGCATTGGTGAGATCTTTCTCAGCGCATGTTCGATGTGTCCGGTAGAAATAGCTTCGAGCGGCATACTCACCTGGAAACATCAAACTGTGTGTTCGAACGTCTTCGGCATGTATTGGAGAACCGCAGAATGGACACGGTGCATCACGGGGCGGCTCATATGTTGGCTCTATTTGGTCGGGATCATCGAACCAGCCGTAGAACATATTGGCCGCTAGCATTGGCGATCTCCGAGCGAATCACTCTCGCCAGAGAATCCCGGCAATGGCGCACTGAGAATCCCCCTGATTCAATCTGTCGCGGCGGCCTTGGTCCGCTTGGCCGCTCTGGGTTTCGCTTGCGGAGAAGTCTTCGCCCTACCTATCTTGCCGAGCGCAGCATCAAACGCCGCCGGCGCCTCGTCACATTCGAGGGCGCGCGCTGTCTTCTTGAATTCGTTCACTTGGCTTTTCGACTTCGCAGCCGATGCTCTTGGCGCCATTGGGCGAGTCCCTATCGATGGTCGTAAAATTTGTAGCATACATCGATGAGTCCGGGGATACGGGTCTCGAAAACGTCAAGCCCCAACCGGAGAAGGGCGCTAGTGAATGGCTTGTCCTGTCATGTTTTCTAGTTCGAGCGAGCGACGACGCAAAGTGCGTTGCTTGGGTGAAGGAGATTCTGGCGGCGGTCAAAAGCCGAGCGCGCCACCTGCATTTCTCTGATCTTTTTGGTTACAAAAAAAAGATGGCCTGCGATATTCTTGCGCAGAAGGACGGGCGTTTTTTCGTCGTCGCGTCGAATAAGAAAAATATTCAGGGGTACATCAATCCGCGCGCCGCAAAGGCCAGCGGTCACGTTGGCACGGCATGGCTGTATTGGTGGCTCTCGCGGTTGTTGCTGGAGCGCGTAACGGAGTTCTGCGAAGCGCGAGTGCCTGTCGAACATCGCGATAACTGGAAACTCCAAATCGTCTTTTCGCGTCGCGGCGGACTCATGTACAGAGACTTCGACCGCTATCTGACAAAACTGCACTGGCAGAGCATCTTTAAGACACAGGTGATCGATACCAGTGACCTGAAATGGTCCGTCATTGATTTTGACGAGGTGCGCGTGCTGGATCATAGCGCGCGTGCCGGTCTTCAGTTGGCCGACGTGATAGCAAGCGCGTTCTTCACGGCGCTGGAGCAAAATCGACCTGCAAACTGTGACGCACAATATGCGATGGCGTTGAAACCGCGCATGGCGTTCGACAAGAGCAACGCGGTTCTAGGTTTTTCCATCAAGACGATGCCTGAACTGCGTCGTATGGGGTTGTCGGTCGAACAGCGCGAAGTCTTCGAGTTTTACGGATACCAGAAGGAAGATTGGTGAGGGTGGCGGACCCCTGGCTCCTGATACCATCTCCCTTTCGGGAAACTGCCACCGCGATTGGCGACTCGGAGTGGTTCCAGCGTTGCCCGCCGACGCGAGATTCTCACACTGGAATCCGCGCCGCAAGAGTCACGGAGCCTTTTTCTTTCGCCCGCGAAAGTGGCCCTTTCGCCAGCGTTTCGGCTTCATAAATTGGAGCTTCAACTGCACCGGGAATGGCAGCTTATTGCGCTGCGTGAGTCCGCCGATAAGTGAGCCTCTTGCCCTTGGCTCCCTGCAAGGCGATGGCGGTGCGAGCCATATCGTTCACGCCAAGCGCCTCGCGGTTGTTGTAGCGAAAATCGTACTCATTGAGGTAGCGCTGCAAATGCTTCTCGCCGCAGTGCTGATAGATGCCTTTGAAGCCACGCTTGAAAATGGAGAAGAAGCCTTCAACGGTGTTGGTCGAAACATCGCCGCGCGCGTATTCGGCTTTGCCGTGGTTCACGGTGTCATGCTGCACGCCGTAGCCGCCTTTGTAGTGCTTGGCTTCGTCCGTCATGAAGCGGCTGTATTCGGAAACGTTCTCGCGCACCTTGCTCATGATGTTCTTCTTGGTGGCCTTGTCGATGTGGAACGAGCGAGCCGGGCCACCGCGCTGTACAAGGGACAGGACGGTGCGCTTGTGGCTGTAGCCGTTGGAAGGCGACGTGCCGTCCTTGTGGCCGATATACGTTTCGTCCGCTTCCACAATCTCACCCTCGCCACCGATGGGGCCAACGCCAGCGGCGGGCGTCATGGCCTCGCGGAGACGGTGCATCATGAACCAGGCGGACTTGTAGGAGATTTGCAGGGTGCGCTCGATCTGCTTGGCGCTGATCCCCTTCTTGGAGGAATTGAGCAGGTAGGCGGCCTGTAGCCACTTGTGCAAGGGAATATGGCTGGACTCGAAAACCGTCCCCACGGTCACTGTGAACTGCGCCTTACAGCTTTTGCAGCGCCAGAGGCCGTAGCGGACCTTCTTGGCCGTATTGGTCTGGATTTTGGTCGCGTCGTTCACGGAACCGCAGTGGGGGCATTCCGGGCCAACCGGCCAATGGAAGGCCTCCAGCTTGGAATAGGCCTCTTCCTCGTCGCGAAAGAAAGTTGCGTCTAGAATGCTCATGACCAATTCTCCTTGGTCTATAAGCTAGTTATGGGGTGCATGTTTGTCAAGTACATATACGCCAAATCCACGTTCCGCTTCGGGCCCATGCCATGCCGCGCGCGTTCTGCGCGCATCGCGCCCGGTGCCACAGACATTTGAGAAGTGAAACCCGTCTCGGTCCTGCGTATCAGGAACGGGCGCGAATAAGCACATCTGCGCCTCAGATCGAAAGCTCCGCGTCCCCCTCGACCACGCGCTGCTCCAGCACCGGGCGCTCGCCCTTGGCCCACAGCTTGGCGGTATGGATCACGCGGTAGCGCAGCGGCCCGCCGTCCGGCGCCGTGCTGCGATCGATGGGACGCGGGATGCAGACGAACTCGGTGCTCAGCGAGTCCGCCGCGGCGCGCACCACGGCATAGCCATGCCCGCCCATGTCGACGAACGAGACATGCGGCGCGTTGTCGGGATTGGAGAGCGCGCGCGCCTTGGCGATATCGCCGCTCGCGGCATATTCCACCGCCGACCGCACGCCGTGCTTCAGCGTCAGGTTGATCGTGTCCGCAAACCCGCCATCGGCGCGGTCGGCGATGTAGAGCGCCCGCAACGGATCGGTCGCCTTCGTGGAGAACTCCAGCGCCTCGGCCATTCCCGGCGCCGAGATCGAGCCGGTGACGAAGGCGACGCCCACCGGCTCGAATTTGCGCGGCGGCAACGCCTTGGCCGCGAGTCCGGCCCAGAAGCTGTGCCGGTCGCCGCACACCGACGCAAAGCCCGTGATGCCTTCGCGCGCCACCATGTCGTAGATCGCGTCGCGCTCGGCATAGGCGCTGCAAGCCTCGCCGCCGCCGAACCCGGCATAGTCCGTGCTCGGCCAGCGCTTGACGAACGACGCCGGCAGGTTCTGCGCATCGGTGCGCATGTCGAGCAGCGCGGTGGTGTTGCCCCAGATCTTCCACGTCGCGGTCGACGCCTTCAGCCGGTCCATGAACCAGGCGCGCTGCACCGCGCCCAGCATGGTCTGCGGCGGCGCATCCTTGCGGAAGTTCGGCACGCTCTTGCCGTTGAACGCGATCACGTCCGGCGGATGGCCGTTGTTGTAGGCCCGCCCGCCGTCGAGAATGCGCTGCGCCTCTTCCGGGAAAAAGCGCGGGAAGTCGTCCGCTGTCAGGGCCGCCGCTTCATCGCGGCCCGTCGGCTCCTCGGAGCAATAGCTGCGCTGGTCGGTGATGATCAGATCGACATGCGGCCCCCAGCGCAGCGCGCGATACCCCGTCAGGCTGGCCAGCGCCGCAAGGTTGTTCGGCTCGTCGCCCATGCCGTTGTCGTCGAATTTGGTGATCGGCGCGTTCGTGACGGCCGGCGGATCGAACCGGTCCAGCGATGGCGAAGGCTTCGCGACGCGCGCCGGATGGTATTCGAACCACGCCTGCATCGCGGCGACCTTCACCGGCTGCGCCGGCCGCGTCTTGCCGTTGAAGGCCTGGAACGACTGCCAGCCCTGCCAGCTGAATTCGTGATTGTCCCACATCGTTACGAACGGAAACCGGGCACGCGCATCCTGGATGTCCGGATCGCGCAGATAGCCGCAATAGGCGGCGCGGTAATCGCCGACATCGGTCGGCACATGGAAATCGGCGATCTTCTCGCCGTGCGGATAGCGCACCACGTCGTTCAGGTGGCGCTTGAAATAGCCTTTCGGCCTGTCCTCGGGATACCACACGAGCTCATAAATGAAGTCTCCCAAATGCAGCACGAAGCCGAGCCGGTCCTGCGGCGCCGCGCGCTCGTCCTCATAGATCATCCGGCGATAGGCGTTCTGCGCGCCCTGGTTGGCGTTCTGGCACGACACGAACGCAAAGCGCACCGCGCGCGTATCATTGTCGGCCGGCGCCGTCAGCGTGCGCCCGATCCGGCTGCCGTTTCCCTCGGCATCGGTGAAGCGATACCAATATTCCTGCGCCGGCTTCAATCCGCCGACGAGCACCCGCGCCGTCCAGTCGGACACCGCCAGGCAGTTCGCCCGCGACACCGCCACGACGCGCGCAAAGTCGGGGTCTTCGGCGATTTCGACCTTCAGATGCGCCGTGCCGTGCCCGTCGGGGTAAGGCCGCCGCGTCCACAGCAACACGCTGTGCGCATCCGGATCGCCCGACGCGACGCCCTGCGG
>OLLQ01000491.1_pt1 | contig 21409 bp, 19 predicted proteins | sample 1604571 | NCBI WGS metagenome assembly OLLQ01 (sample SAMEA104055722, study PRJEB20765) | soil metagenome | isolation source: soil
GGTCGTCGCGGGCGGCGTCGACATCATCTATCCGCCGGAGAATGCGGCGTTGCACGAGCGCATCGCGAAGGAAGGCTGCATCGTGTCGGAGATGCCGCTGGGGCAGTCGCCGCAGGCGCGGCATTTCCCGCGGCGAAACCGGATCATCTCCGGCCTGGCGCGCGGCGTGGTGGTGGTCGAGGCGGCGGAAAGTTCGGGCTCGCTGATCACGGCGAATTATGCGCTGGAGCAAGGGCGGGAGATTTTCGCGGTGCCGGGATCGCCGCTCGACCCCCGGGCGCGCGGTACCAACCGGCTGATCCGCGAGGGCGCGACGCTGACGGAGACGGCGTCCGATGTGATCTCCGGACTGCGGCCGATCCTGGGTCTGGACTTCAACGATCCGGGCGCTGACGGGCCGTTATCGCCCTTCGGACCGAGCGAGGCGGAGGCGGACCGAATCCGCGGGCTGGTCGAGGAGGCGCTGGGTCCCGCGCCGGTCGCGGTGGACGAGCTGGTGCGCCTTTGCCGGGCGCCGGCGGGGGCGATCGCAATTATTTTGCTCGAATTGGAACTTGCTGGCCGAATCGCGCGTCATCCGGGTGGCAAGGTGTCCTGGGCCTGATCGCCCAGCATCTTCGCCTCCATCGCGGCCAGGCTGAGCAGATGGGCCAGCAGCGTGTGGCCCTGCCCCAATGCGATTTTACGAAGAGATTCAACGAGATCACGGATGTAGCGCGCGGTTTCGGGGGGCGTCAGCGGAGGCTGGGGAGCGCCGATCAAGGGCCGGCTGGCGCGGGGATACGAGGCCATGGCGGCAACCGATCTGAGTGCCCGCACAAAATAGGTCGTGGCCGCAACTTATGCAACTTATAGTATTATAAGCCGCGAATTATCTTCGTTTTTACAACCCTTGGTTTTATCGAAGCGATCCCCCCGGCGTTGACACCCGCCGTTTCGTTCGATCAGTGTCCCGCCGCCTTCGGGGACGGTTCCCCTTTTGGCGCGTTTTTAGGCCCGGAAGGATCACCCTTCCCGCCCGAACCAGAGCAGAGCACCCCATTCCTCATGAACGTCGTCGTCGTCGAATCCCCCGGCAAGGTCAAATCGATCAATAAGTATCTGGGCTCGGACTATAAGGTCCTGGCCAGCTTCGGGCATATCCGCGACCTGCCCTCCAAGGACGGCTCGGTGAAGCCGGACGACGATTTCTCCATGAGCTGGGAGGTCGACGAGCGCGGCGCCAAGCGGATCAAGGAAATCGCCGACGCGGTCAAAGGCGCCAAAAAGCTGATCCTCGCCACCGACCCCGACCGCGAGGGCGAGGCGATCTCCTGGCATGTGCTGGAGGTCCTCAAGCAGAAGAAGGTGCTGGCGGGCGTCCAGATCGAGCGCGTCGCGTTCAACGCGGTGACCAAGGCCGCGATCCTCGAAGCCATCGCCCATCCGCGACAGATCAACGAGGAACTCGTCGACGCTTATATGGCGCGGCGGGCGCTCGACTATCTCGTGGGCTTCACGCTGTCGCCGGTGCTGTGGCGCAAGCTGCCGGGCGCCCGTTCGGCGGGCCGCGTGCAGTCGGTGGCGCTGCGTCTCGTGGTCGACCGCGAGGTCGAGATCGAGGCGTTCAGGGCGCAGGAATACTGGAGCATCGACGCCGATCTGATGACCGCTGCCGGCGGCTTCAATGCGCGGCTGACGCAGATCAATGGCGAAAAGCTCGACAGGCTGTCGCTCAAGAACGAGGCCGAGGCGAGTGCCGCGGTCGCCGCGATCAACGCCCAGACCTTCGCCATCGACAGCGTCGAGGCCAAGCCGGTCAAGCGCAATCCGTCGCCGCCGTTCATCACCTCCACGCTGCAGCAGGAGGCCTCGCGCAAGCTCGGCTTCGGCGCCAAGCGCACGATGCAGATCGCGCAGCATCTGTATGAAGGCACCGATCTCGGCGGCGAGACCGTGGGTCTCATCACTTATATGCGGACAGACGGCATCACGATGGCGCCGGAGGCGATCTCCGAGGCGCGGTCGGTGATCGGCGCGCGCTACGGCCAGCGCTATGTGCCCAACGCGGCGCGGGTCTACACCAGCAAGGCCAAGAACGCGCAGGAGGCGCATGAGGCGGTGCGGCCGACCCTGTTCGAGCGCACGCCCGAGCAGGTCGCCAAATATGTCGATGCGGATTCCGCCAAGCTCTACGAACTGATCTGGAAGCGCGCCATCGCGAGCCAGATGGAAAGCGCCGAGCTGGAGCGCACCACCGTCGATGTCGCCAGCGCCGACAAGAAGATCATGCTGCGCGCCACCGGCACGGTGACGCTGTTTGATGGCTTCCTGACACTGTACCAGGAAGGCAAGGACGAAGAAGAAGACGAAGACAGCTCGAAGCTGCCGCGCGTCAAAGCCGGCGACAAGACCGACGTCGAAAAAGTCAATCCGGCGCAGCACTTCACGGAGCCGCCGCCGCGCTATTCCGAGGCCAGCCTCGTTCGCAAGCTCGAAGAGCTCGGCATCGGGCGGCCGTCGACCTACGCCTCGATCCTGTCGACGCTGCGCGACCGGTCTTATGTGCGGGCGGATCGCGGGCGCTTCTTCCCCGACGACAAGGGGCGGCTGGTGACGGCGTTCCTGGCGACCTATTTCCCGCGCTATGTCGAATACGGCTTCACCGCCGATCTCGAAGACAAGCTCGACGAAGTGTCGGCGGGCGCGCTGCCGTGGAAGCAATTGCTGCGCGATTTCTGGCGCGATTTTTCGGCGGCGGTCGGCGGCACCAAGGACATCAAGATCACGCAGGTGATCGACGCGCTCAACGAGATCCTGGGCTCGCATATCTTCCCGCCGAACGCGGACGGATCGCATCCGCGCACCTGCCCGGGCTGCGGCAAGGGTGAGCTCAGCCTGAAGCTGGGACGATTCGGGTCGTTCGTCGGCTGCTCGAATTATCCTGAGTGCCGCTTCACGCGCCAGCTCGGCCAGAGCAACGACGCCGCCGCGGCGCAGCAGCCGCGCGAGCTCGGCGTCGATCCGGAAACGGACGAGAAGATTTCGCTGCGCAGCGGCCGCTTCGGGCCCTACGTCCAGCGCGGTGAAGGCGACAAGCCCAAGCGCGCCGGCATCCCGAAGGATGCCGATGTCAGCCTGGTCGATTTCGACTATGCGCTGAAACTGCTGTCGCTGCCGCGCACAGTGGGTATCCATCCGGAAAGCGGCAAGCCGATCACCGCCAATTTCGGCCGCTTTGGACCCTACGTCGCGCATGACGGGATGTATGCCTCGCTGGAGACGTCGCAGGACGTGTTCGATGTCGGCCTCAACCGCGCCGTCGATCTGATCGCGGAGAAGAAGAACAATCCGCGCGGCCGGCGTGGGCCGCAGGCGCTCAAGGAATTGGGTAACGATCCCAGCGGCACGCCGATCAAGCTGATGAAGGGGCGTTTCGGGCCTTACGTCACCGACGGCACGACCAATGCGACAGTGCAGAACAGCGACGATCCTGAGTCGGTGACCCTGGAGCAGGCGCTGGCGCTGATCGCGGACCGTGCGGCCAAGGGCGGCGGCAAGAAAAAGAAGCCGGCGAAGAAAGCCGCAGCCGCAAAGCCCAAGAAGGCTGCAGCTGCAAAAGTGGCGCCCAAGCCCAAGGCGGAAAAAACCGCGACTCCTGTTAAGAAGAAGGCGCCGGCCAAGAAGAAACCAGAGCCGGTCGCAGGCGAGTAGATTTGACGAAAAAGAAGAAGAAACACGCCTCGACGATGCCCGTCCTCGACAAGGCGGGCATTGCGGAGATTCTGGCGCGCCAGCCGAACGCGACCAAGCGCGACCTGACCAAGCTGCTCGGCGTCAAAGGCTCCGACCGCATCAAGCTGAAGCGCACGCTGAAGGAGATGGCGGAGGAAGGCACGCTGCTGGGCAACCGGCGCAAGGGCTACACCCAGCCCGGCACCCTGCCCGAGGTCGCGGTCCTGGAGATCACCGGCACGGACGTCGATGGCGAGCTGGTCGCGCAGCCGCAGAAGTGGGACTCCAACGAACCGGTGCCGAGCATCATTGTGGTGCCGGCGGCGGATGCGGTAGGGCCGGCGCTGGGGCGCGGCGAGCGCATCCTGGCGCGCATCTCCAAGGTCGGGGACGGCTATGAAGGCCTGATCATCAAACGGCTCGGCACCAGCGCGCACAAGGTGCTGGGCGTGTTGCGCGAGGGACCGCACGGCCTGCGCATCGAGCCGATCGACCGCAAGAGCCGCACCGAATTCGCGGTCGAGACCCGCGATCGCGGCGGCGCGGTGCACAACGAGCTTGTGGTCGTCGAACCTCTGCCCGGCCGCACCGCCGGTTTCCCGCGCGCCAGGGTGATCGAGAAACTGGGCAATATGAGCTCGCCGCGGACGGTCAGCCTGATCGCGATCCATGCGCATGGCATCCCGACCGATTTCCCCAAAGAGGTCATCGACGAAGCCGAAGCCGCCGCGCCGCCGGATGTGCGCGGGCGCACCGATCTGCGCGCCATCCCGCTCGTCACCATCGATCCCGAAGACGCGCGCGACCATGACGACGCGGTCTGGGCCGGGCCGGATGACGATCCGAAGAATCCCGGCGGGCATATCGCGCTGGTCGCCATTGCGGACGTGGCGCACTACGTGACGCCGGGTTCGGCGCTGGACCGCGAAGCCTATAAGCGCGGCAATTCGGCGTATTTCCCGGACCGCGTCGTGCCGATGTTGCCGGAGCATCTGTCGGCCGATCTGTGCTCGCTGAAGGAGGGCGTGGACCGCGCCTGCCTTGCGGTGCGCATGGTGTTCGACAAGCAGGGCGTGAAGCGGCGCCACGAATTCATCCGCGGCGTGATGCGCTCGGCGGCGCGGCTCACCTATGCCAAGGCGCAGCGCGCCTTCGACGGCGCGCCGGATGCCGACATGAACGCGACGACGCGCGCGACGCTGGCGGCGGTGTGGGCCTGCTACCAGACGCTGACCGTCGAACGCAAACAGCGCGATCCATTGGACCTCGACCTGCCGGAACGGCGCGTCGTCCTCGGCGCGGACGGCAGGATCGAGTCGATCGCGTTCCGCGAGCGATTGGAATCCATGAAGCTCATCGAGGAGTTCATGGTGCTGGCCAATGTCGCGGCGGCCGAGGCGCTGGAGCAGAAGAAGCAGCCGCTGATCTACCGTATCCACGAACAGCCCTCGAAGGAGAAGCTGTTCGGCTTCACCGACTTCCTGCGCACGCTCAGCATCGACTTCGCCAAGGGTCAGGTGATCAAGCCCGGCGTGTTCAACCGCATCCTGGCGAAGGCCAAGGGCGGGCCGCATGAGGCGGTGATGAACGACGTGGTGCTGCGGACGCAGGCACAAGCGGTCTATTCGCCCGACAATGTCGGGCATTTCGGGTTGAACCTCGCGAAATACGGGCATTTCACCTCGCCGATCCGGCGCTATGCCGACCTGATCGTGCATCGCGCGCTGATCCGGGCGAACAAATTCGGCGACGACGGCCTGACGGATCGCGAGGCGGCGCGCCTCGGCGAGATCGCCGACCACATTTCGATGACGGAGCGCCGCGCCATGGCGGCGGAGCGCGATTCCAACGACCGCTATGTCGCGGCGTTCATGGAGGACCGCATCGGCGCGGTGTTCCGCGCGCGCATCACCGGCGTAACGCGTTTCGGCCTGTTCATGCGGTTGCCGGAATTCGGTGCCGAGGGCCTGCTGCCGATCCGCGCGCTGGGCGGCGAGTATTTCAAGCATGACGAGCAGAAACATGCGCTGATCGGTGACCGCACGGGCACGTCATACCGGCTGGGCGAGATGGTGATCGTGAAACTCGCCGAGGCGGCCCCGCTGACCGGCGGTTTGCGCTTCGACCTGGCCGAGCCCCTGACGCGGCAGCGCAGCTTCAAGCCGACCGATCCGCGCCCGCCGGTGGGCAAGCAGAAGAAGCGTCGGCGCAAGCCGTAGCGTCATCTTTCGATTTGGCGATTGGACTGGAAGTCGGTCTACAATTCTCCCCATGGCAGTTTTCGATTCCGAAGGCGAGAAAGTCGTCGAGCAAGTGCTGCGTCCCAAGGATGCGGCGACACTGGTCCTGGTCAAACGCGAAGGCGGTGTCGCGCGCGTGCTGATGGGACAGCGCCACGGCAACATGGCGTTCATGGCCAACAAATATGTGTTTCCAGGCGGGCGGCTCGATCCCGGCGACATGCGCATTCCGGTTTCCGTCGATCTGCGGCCCGAGGTGGCAGCGCGCGCCGGCCATGGCGCGAGTGTCGCGCGGGCGCGCGGTCTGGCGCTGGCGGCGATCCGCGAGACTTTCGAGGAGACGGGAATCCTTCTGGGGCAGCGCTCCGACAAGGTGCCGCGCACGCGGGCACCGGCGTGGAAGAAATTCTTCGCGCACGGCATCGTGCCCCGACTCGACACGCTGGAGATGATCGCGCGCGCCGTGACGCCGCCGAACCGCACGCGCCGCTTCGATGCACGTTTCTTCATGGCCGATGCGAGCCTGATCGTGCATGAGCTCGACCGCGCCGAGACCGATGAATTGCTGACGCCGGCCTGGCTGACGATCGACGAGGCGCGAGCGCTGGATCTGCCCAGCATCACGCGCACGGTGCTCGACGAGGTCGAGGCGCGGGTCAACGGCGACACGGCACGGCCGGCGCCGTTCTACCGCTTCACGCGCGGCAAGCCGTCTCTCGTTCACATCTGATGGGCGCGTCCGAGCGCGCGCGGCGGCTCAGCCTGGTCGCCATCCTCTCCGCATGCACGGCATTCGCCATCGGCATGGGGCTGACTCTGCCCTTGCTGTCGCTGATCTTGGAACGGCGAGGATTTCCCGGCGCCGTCAACGGCATGAACCTGGCGACGGCCGGGCTCGCCGCGTTCTTCATCACGCCGCAGGTGCCGCGGCTGATCCGCACCTTTGGTACGGCGCCTTATCTGTGCGGATCGTTGGCGCTATCGGCGGCGGCGCTGCTCGCCATCTACTTCACGCCCAGCCTGTGGTTCTGGTTTCCCACGCGCTTCGCCTTGAGCGTGGGATTGAACGGGTTGTTCGTCGCCTCCGAATTCTGGATCAACCAGCTTGCCGACGAACACAATCGCGGGCGCTATATCGCGCTGTACGGCATAGCTATTTCAGGCGGGTTCGGAGTCGGGCCTGCGATCCTTTACATCATGGGAACACACGGCGTCGCGCCGTTCGCCATCGGCGCGGCGATGCTGCTGCTGGCCATCGTCCCCGTCATTCTGGCGCGCAAGGCGGCGCCGCAGCTGGAGGAAGAGCATGGCGCGGGCGTGTTCGGCGCGCTGCGCGTCGCACCGTCGATCCTGGCGGCCGCGTTCGTGTTCGGCGCCATCGATGCGGGGCTGGGCGGATTGTTTCCGGTCTATGCGGTGCGCTCGGGCTACAGCGAGGCACATGCGGCGCTGGCGATCACGGCGATGTCGGTCGGCAGCATGGTGTTCCAATACCCGCTCGGCATGCTGGCCGATCGCTTCGACCGGCGGATACTGCTGATTGCCTGCGCCGCGAGCGGGATCGCCGGCGCCGGGCTGACGCCGTTCCTGATCGGCGATCCGCTGGCGATCTATGCCCTGCTGTTCTTCTGGGGCGGGATCATCATGGGAATCTACACGATCGGGCTGACTTTGGTCGGCCAGCGCTTCAAGGGCGCCCAGCTGGCGAGCGCCAATGCGGCCTATGTGATGCTCTACGCGATCGGCCTGCTGGCGGGTCCGCTGGCTGAGGGAGTCGCCCTGGACGCCTGGAATCCGCATGGCTTGATGGTCGTGCTGGGAGCCATCAGCGTGATTTATGTGTTGTTTCTGATGCTTAGGCCCCAGGCTTCCGGCGCGGCCCCGCCTTGACTTATGGCGCTTGGCGGCTACATTCCCGGCCCTTCGAACAACGTTACCTTCTGGAGTCCCGCCGATGGCGAAGCCCACCACTGCCAAGATCAAGCTGAACAGCAGCGGCGGCACCGGATTCTATTACGTCGCCAAGAAGAACACGCGCACGATGACGGAGAAGTTCAAGATCCGGAAGTACGACCCGGTCCTGCGCAAGCACGTCGAGTTCAACGAAGGCAAGATCAAGTAATCTTGGCCAGCCGTCACGCGGCCGCGATCGCCACGCCGTCTTTCCGCGCCGCTTCGACCTTTTTGACGAACGCCAGAATGAACCCGTGCACCAGCGGGATCGCGCCCAGCGGCATGTCGTGGCCCCAGCCTTCGATCTCGTGATATTCCGCGCCGGGAATGCACTGCGCCGTATGCCGGCCGCCTTCGGGGCGGATCAGCGTGTCGGCCGAGCCGTGCAGCACAAGCGCCGGCACCTGCAGTGATTTGAGACGCTCCGTACGCGGCAGGCTCGCCATGATCGCGGCATACTGACGGGCGCTGCCCTCGGGATAGAACATGCGGTCGTAATTGAGGCCCGCCAGCGCGCCCAAGCGTGTCTCGTCGAACGGCCAAGCGGTCGAGGCGTAGGCGCGGCGGCCTTTCAGCGAATGGGCGATCACCGTCTCGCGGTCGGTCGCGGGCGCCGGCGTCGTCAATGCGGCCATGGCCTCGGGTGTCGAGGGCGGCAGCGACGGATCGCTGGTGGTCGAGAAGATCGAGATCAGCGAGCGCGCCTTGCGCGGATGATCCAGCGCCACGAGCTGGGCTATCATACCGCCCATCGAACAGCCGGAGATATGCGCGGTCTCGATGCCGAGCGCGTCGAGCAACCCCGCGGCGTCGGCCGCCATGTCGGTAAGGGTGTAGGGCACATCGGCTTTGCGGCCCTCGCGCGTGGCCTTCGCGACTTCGCGGGCGTCGGGGAGGATGCCGTGCCATTTCTGGCTCAGGCCGACGTCGCGGTTGTCGAAGCGGATGACGCGCAGGCCGGCAGCGGCGAGGCCCTGGTGGAATTCCACGGGCCAGGAGGTCATCTGGCTGCCGAAACCGTTGATGAAGAGGAACGGCAGGCCGTCTTTCGGGCCCGTCTCGTCGTATTCCAGTTCGATGCCGTTGGCGCGGATCTTGGCCATGTGTCCCTCCGGTTTTGCGCCAGATTAGCGGCGCAGCGTTCCTTGACAAGATGTCGGGCGGACATGAGCTTACGGGCGCGAAAGCTCCAAGGATTCCATGCGCCGCGCCCTCGACCGCCTTGCCGATGAGACCTTCGATCTGCTGATCGTCGGCGGCGGCGTGACCGGCGCCTGCGTGGCGCGCGATGCCAGCATGCGCGGGCTGAAAGTCGCGCTCGTCGAGAAGAACGATTTCGCCGGCGCGACCAGCGCGCACAATTCCAAGCTGGTGCATGGCGGGCTGCGCTACCTGCGCAATTTCGAGCTCGGACTGGTGCGGGAGTCGCTGAAGGAGCGGCGCATCTGGCAGCGCATCGCGCCGCATCTGGTGCATCCCCTGCCCTTCCTGGTGCCGATGTACGACGCCGGGCTGAAGGGGCGCGCCACGCTGCAGGTTGGGCTGACGCTCTACGATGTGCTGTCGTTCGACAAGGGTTGGCTCGACGATCCGGCGCAGAAGCTTCCGAACCATTCGTGGCTGAACACGCGCAAGGCGCTCGAGGCCGAGCCGGTGCTGGATGGGCCGGGCTTCGAGGGCGCGTTCCGCTATTATGATGCGCAGATGTATGCGCCGGAGCGGCTGGCGCTGGAATGCCTGATCGAGGCGGACGGCGACGGCGCGGCCATCGCCAATTATGTCGAGGCGGAAAAACTGCTCGACCGCGATGGGCGGATCGAGGGCTGCACGGTGCGCGACGTGTTCGGCGGCGCTTCGTTCGACGTGCGCGCGAAGCTGACGCTGGTCGCGGCGGGGCCGTGGGCGGATATTTTCCTGGAGCGCGCGCTGGGCAGGCCGGCATCGCACAAATTGCTCCGATCCAAGGGCATTCATGTGCTGGTGCCGGCGATCACGCGCACGAATGCGCTGGCGGTGGCGGCGGGCAGCGGGCATTTCTTCGTGCTGCCGTGGCATGGGCACACGCTGCTGGGCACGACGGATACGGCATTCAAGAGCGCGCCCGACGATGTGAGTGTCGGCGAAGGCGATATCGACGCGTTTTTCGGCGTGATCAACAAGAACCTGCCGGGCGCACATCTCAAGCGCGATCAGGTCGAGCATTTCTATGCGGGGCTTCGGCCGCTGGTCGATGACGGATCGGGCGATACCTATGGCGCGAGCCGGCGGGCGGAACTGGTCGATCATGGCGACAGCGATGGGCTGGACGGGTTGTTCTCGGCCATCGGCGGCAAATGGACGACGTCGCGCGATCTGGCGCGGACCGTGGTCGATGCCGTTGTCGAGAAATTGGCGGTCAGCACGGCAGCGTGCGAGACCGATATGGAGCCGACAGCGGGCGGCGACGTCGGTCGGTTCGGTGATTTTCTTGGCGCGCAACGCAAAGAGCATGGCGACCTGACGACGATCGAGCATCTGGCGCATATGTACGGCTCGCGCCTGCCGGACATGCTGGCGGAGGCGAACAACCGGCCGGAATTGCGCCAGACGATCGGCAGCGCGGGCGATATCGGGGCCCAGGTGCTGTTCGCGGTGCGCGAGGAGATGGCGCTGACGCTGGCCGATGTCGTGATGCGGCGCACCTGCATGGGACAGGTCGGCGCGCCGTCGCGCGCGGCGCTGGAGAGCGCGGCGCGGATCATGGCGGCGGAACTGGGCTGGGACGATGCGCGGCAGGCGCGCGAGATCGCGGCGCTGGCACCCAACTTCGCGACGCGGGACGCGGCATGACCGCGTTCGTCGTGGTCAATCCGCGCTCCGGCAATGGGCGCACGGGACGCGACTGGAACAGCATCGAACGCGCGCTGGGCGCGGTGTATCCGGACATGGCGGTCGGCTTCACGCAACGCCAGGGCGACGCGGCGCGGCTTGTGCGCCAGGCGGTGCTGGACGGGCACCAGGAGGTCGTCGCGGTCGGCGGCGACGGGACGATCAACGAAGCGGTCAACGGGATGTTCGCGGGCGACGGGCCGATCGATCCCGATGTCGTATTCGCCTTCGTCACCAGCGGTACCGGCGGCGATTTCCGCAAGACGTTCGGCATCGAGGCCGGCGCCGATGCGGCCATCGCGCGCTTGAAGAAGGCCAGCGTTCGGCCCTGCGATGTGGGACGGGTCTCGTGCCTGACGGCGCACGGCGCGCCGACGGTGCGGTACTTCATCAATATCGCCTCCTTCGGATTGTCGGGCGTGATCGTGGACGCGGTGAACCGGGCGCGGATCGCCAAACTGTTCGGGGGCTCGTTCGCCTTCGCGTTCCACAGCGCGCTCGGCATGCTGCGCTATCGCAACGTGCCGGTGCGGCTGATGGTCGATGGCGCGGACGACGAGATCGCGACCATCGGCACGGTGGCGATCGCCAATGGCCAGTTCTTCGGCGGCGGCATGCGCGTGGCGCCGGGGGCGTGGACCAATGACGGATTGTTCGACGTCGTGGTGATGGGCGGCGCGCCCAAGGGACAATCGCTGGCCGACATGAAGCTGATCTACACCGGCGAGCACATCCACAAGCCGCATGTGCGCGTGCTGCACGGCCAGCGCATCGTCGCCGCGCCGGTGGCGGAGACCAAAGGGCGGGCGGTTTATATCGAAACCGATGGTGAATCGGCAGGGCGTTTACCAGCCACGTTTGAAATCTTGCCCGGCGCGCTGAATTTGCGATGCTGAGTTTTTGCAAAGTGACGTGGGCATGACCATCGACCGCACGAAGATCCGCTGGAACGGCTGGGGCTGGGCGGCGCACAAGGACGACCTCGCGGGGCGCGAGGATCTGTGGAACTGGCTGGCAAGCGAGCTCGGCATGCCGGCGCTGCTGGCAACGCCGGCGCGGCCGCTGGAGAGCATCACCCTGCCCGCCACGCGGCTGACGGCGGAGGCGCAGGCGAAGTTCGTCGCGCTGCTCGGCGCGGACCGGGTGCGCGACGACGCGTATGAGCGCGCGTTCCATGCGCTGGGAAAAAGCTATCACGACCTGCTGCGCTTGCGCGCCGGCGATCTTTCGATCGCGCCGGATGCGGTGCTGTATCCGCGCAGCGGCGAGGAGGTGCTGGGCGTGCTGGCGGTGGCGGCGGAGTTCGGCGTCGCGGTCGTGCCGTATGGCGGCGGCAGCAGCGTGGTCGGCAGCGTCAGCGCGGCGCGCGGGACGCTGAAATCCGTCGTGACGCTCGACCTCACCGGCATGGACCGGTTGATCGACATCGATGCCGTGGCGATGACCGCGACGGCGGAGGCCGGGATTTATGGCCCGGCGCTGGAGAAGGCGCTGGCGGCGAAGGGATTCACGCTCGGGCATTATCCGCAATCGTTCGAGTTCTCCACGCTGGGCGGCTGGATCGCGCATCGCGGCGCGGGGCAGAGCTCGGGCCGCTATGGAAGGGCGGAGACCTGGCTGGTGGGCGCGAAGCTGGCGACGCCGCGCGGGGTGCTGAGCGTCGGCGGGTTTCCGGCGTCGTCGGCGGGGCCGCAGCTGCTCGACCTTGCGCTGGGATCGGAGGGCGCGTTCGGCGTCGTCACCGAGGCGACGATGCGGTTACGCGCGGTGCCGGCGGCGAACGACTATCGCGGCTATCTGTTCCACGATTTCGCGAGCGGCGCGGAGGCGATCCGCGAGGCGGTGCAGAGCGGCGTCGATGCCGCGATGCTGCGCCTGTCGGATGCGTCGGAGACGCGGTTTTATCGCGCCTATGGCGCGCTGGGGAAGAAGCGCGGGCTCGGCGACCGGCTGGCGCAGATCTATCTCGACGCCAAGGGCTTCGACGACAAGGCCTGCGCGATGGTCGCGGGGTTCGAGGGCGACAGCGCGGCGGCGGTCGACGATGCACGGCAGACCTTCGAAAAGATCGCGCAGAAGCATCGCGCGCTGCGCCTCGGCCGGGCCCAAGGGCAACGCTGGAAGGACGGGCGCTTCCATGGGCCTTATCTGCGCGATCCGATGATGGATCGCGGCGTCGGCGTCGACACGCTGGAAACAGCGACGCGCTGGTCGAATATCGAGACGCTGTACGTCGCGGTGAAGAGCGCGCTGGAGAGCGCGATCCGCGAGACGGGCCCACGCGACGGCGCGCACGGCATCGTGTCGTGCCACATCAGCCATTCCTATCCCGATGGGGCGAGCCTCTACTTCACCTATATTTTCCCGCGCGCGCTGGAGCGCGAGATCGCGCAATGGCAGGCGATCAAGACGGCCGCGTCCGACGCCATTGCCGCCAATGGCGGCACGATCAGCCATCATCACGGCGTCGGCGAGGATCACCTCGCCTGGATGAATGGCGAGAAAGGCGCGCTCGGCATCGACGTGCTGCGCGCGGTGAAGATGGCGCTGGATCCGAAGGGCGTGATGAACCCCGGGAAGCTCATTCCCGGAAGCTAGCGCTAGCGGGCCGCTATCGCAAAACCACTTGCGCTTGATCGTTGTTTTTCGAAATCTACGATTTCGACACTCGATGGAGCGCGCCCCACATGCCCAAGATCGATCTCGCTGCCGTGCCGGTACGACATGGCGTCGGCTATCCGCCGCCGTTCGACCAGCCGTGCGCGGGACGAACGCGGCGGCGGCTCGGCGACGCCGGGGGCCTGCGCGATTTCGGCGTCAACCTGATGACGCTGCCGCCGGGCGGATGGTCGAGCCAGCGGCACTGGCACAGTCACGAGGATGAATTCGTCTATGTGCTGGGCGGCGAGCTGGTGCTGGTCGAGGACGGCGGCGAGACGCCGCTGCGCGCCGGCGATAGCGTGGCCTGGCCCAAGAACAGCGGCAACGGACATCACCTGATCAACCGCTCCGGCGCCGTGGCGGTGTATCTGGAAGTTGGCTCGCGCCAGGCCGACGATCTCACCACCTGTTCCGACATCGACATGATGAGCGCCAATGCCGATGGGCGGTTCGTGCACAAGGATGGGACGCCTTACGCGCGCGGCTAGCCGCGCAAAAAAAAACGGACGCCCTTCCGCGCGCGATGCCGTGACGTGTGGGGGCTGGGTGCGCGCGGATGCGTCCGCTTTTTGGTTTAACGCGGCACAGCTGGCCAGCGCCCGACCGCATCCGGCCGACCGACAAGCGCTTCCGCTTCAACCACCGATGGACCTGCGAACCGTTCGGACGAGGACGCCGCGAGCGCCTCGGCGCTGTTCGCGGGCGGCCACCGCCGTCCTGGGGTTCGCGTGGATGCCTGCAAGAACGCACCCGGCCCTGTCTGACCTCTCACAGATTCTTCGGGTCGGCCCGCGCGGCCGGCCCCGGTTCGGCGGGGACATGCGCCCTGCTCCATGTTGGGTTACGGGCGGGATGTATATTGCAAGTTGTGGGTTTCAAGGCCTAGAGGAGGATTTATTTCTGACAAAATGTCAGGGCGATTATTCGGCAGCTGGCGCAAGGCGGTCCTAAGCTAAGTTCCATTCAGGCGGCGAGTCCGCCTAGTCGAAGGAATGGGCCAATGGGAAGTCTGCCTATTACTCTGCGAAGGGTCATCAAGCTCTTCGGCGAGCCGGTTCGGCTCCCCGGCTGGCTTGCGCTGGCGCTTGGCGCTTATGCCTTTGTTCCAGACACGCAGGCCCGTATCGAATTCTGGACAAAACTGTTGGGGCAACCGGTGATCGCTGGATATCTTGCATCGCCTTGGACCGGTATCGCTTTAGTCGCGATAGGCTTCGTCTATCTCTGGTTTTGCCGCGACGTCGTACACGTCCATCACCTGCCTTTAAACGCAGAGACAAAGCCAACTGCCACGATAGGGTTACAGGTAATCCGCGCTCAACCGCAACGAGACACAAAACTCCGCAGCGCGCTTTCATTCGTCGTGCGCCGCGATTGGGACGGAACGACGCTTTTTCAAGACATAAGCGGGTCAATTTCTGCAGCCGGCGCCGCCCTTAAGCAGTTCGAACAGCTCGCCCGTGATGGGAAATTGGCCACATGGGGGAAAGTGAGCTCGGGGAGTGTGTATGATCCGATCCCGTCTGATTATTGGTCCAATCATACGGTCGAGTATCTTAGCCTCTTCAAGGAAGAAGCGCGCGTCGAGCGTGATTCAACACTACCGCCGCACTACGTCGATCTAATGGTCAGCAAAGTGCAAGCGGAAGATTGGGCCGGCAATCGCATTTAAAAGCGCGACCGCCGTCGCGACTATGTCTGCGTTCATGCGGTTGTTATATCTAAATTGAAATTCAGCGATGTACAGCGGCAGATATTTGCGGCTCCGTTTGAGACAGCGAACCTCGTTCTACTTAGCCCAGCTGCCGCCCCCTCCACCGCTTCGCGGTCCCCCTCCCCCGTAACAACGGGGGAGGAAAAAGCGGGCTCACCCCTTGCATTCAGTGTTATACTTAACTATATCACCATAACTGAAGACAGCGATGCAGGCGGGACCCCGGTGTTGCTGGCTCGGTGGGACGGGGCGATCGGGAGGGGTCGGCCCGTCCTGCCTTTTTGAAACAACAGGCCCAAGCGGATTCCGATGGATCGCGAGTGGAACGATACCCAGCCGATTTATCGCCAACTGCGCGACCGCGTGGTGGCGATGATCCTGGATGGGGTGCTGAACGAGGGCGATCCGTTGCCGTCGGTGCGAACCGTCGCGGCGGAGTATCGGGTCAATCCGCTCACGGTGCTCAAGGGCTATCAGGCGCTCGTCGACGAGGCGCTGGTCGAGACGCGGCGCGGGCGCGGGATGTTCATCAACGTGGGAGCACGCGAGATGCTGCTGAAAGCCGAGCGGACGAAATTTCTCCAGGAACAATGGCCGGAGATCGCGGCGACGATCAAGCGGCTCGGGCTGACGCCGGAAGAGCTGGTGGCGAGCGCCGGTGCCGACGCACCGAAGAAGACTCCAAAACCAAATGAGGGCCGCTGAGATGGCAAGCGTGGAAGCGCGGGGCTTGCGCAAGAGTTACGGCAACACCGTCGCGCTCGACGGGATCGATCTGACGATCGAGGAAGGGCGCATCCTGGGGCTGATCGGGCCCAATGGGGCGGGCAAGAGCACGGCGCTTAATGCCATCCTCGGGCTGACGCCGTATCAGGGCACGCTGAAGGTGCTGGGGCGCGATCCGTGGGCGGAGCGCCAGGCGCTGATGCGCGATGTCTGCTTCATCTCCGATGTCGCGGTGCTGCCGCGCTGGATGCGGGTGGCGCAGGCGCTGGATTTCGTCGCGGGCGTGCATCCGCGCTTCGACCGCGCGCGGGCCGAAGGCTTTTTGGCCAAGACCACGATCCAGCGGACCAGCCGCATCCGCGAATTGTCCAAGGGGATGGTGACGCAATTGCACCTGGCGCTCGTCATGGCGATCGACGCCAAGCTGCTGGTGCTGGACGAGCCGACGCTGGGGCTCGATCTGCTCTATCGCAAGCAGTTCTACGACACGCTGCTCAACGATTATTTCGACCACACCCGCACCATCATCGTGACGACGCACCAGGTCGAGGAGATCCAGGACATCCTGACCGATGTGATGTTCATCGATCACGGCCGCATCGTGCTGAACTGCGGGATGGACGCGTTCGAGACGCGCTACACCGAAGTGATGGTCCATCCGGAGAACGCGGCGGCGGCGCGGGCGCTGAAGCCGATCCAGGAGCGCCAGGTGTTCAGCCGCTTCATCATGCTGTTCGACGGCGCGGATCGGGCGCAGCTGGCGGCGCTGGGCGAGGTGCGCACGCCGAGCATCGCCGATTTGTTCGTCGCCGTGATCGGCGGCACCCACGCACACGAGGCCGCGGCATGAGCACGCTGGAGACCACCCTGCCCTCTTCCAACAACGGCGCCGTCGCGGCGCCGGCGGCGCGGACCTGGCCGTTCCTGTGGTCGGTGCGGCGCGAGATTTGGGAGAACCGCTCGCTCTATATCGCGCCGCTGGCGCTGGCGGCGATCTTCCTGTTCGGCAATGCGATCAGCCTGTTCGGCCTGCGCCATCGCGCGGCGGCGGTCGATGCGATGCCGCCGGCGCAGCAGCATCTGGAGATCGTGGGGGAGTATTTCTTCGCGGCGGCCGCGATCCTGGCGGTCGCGTTCTTCGTCGGCTTCTTCTATTGCCTCGGCGCGCTCTACAACGAGCGGCGCGACCGCTCGATCCTGTTCTGGAAATCGCTGCCGGTGTCGGACCTCACCGCGGTGCTCGCCAAGGCGAGCGTTCCGCTCGTGCTGCTGCCGGCGATCGCCTTCGGCACCATCGTGGTGCTGCAATGGGCGATGCTGGCGGTGAACAGCCTGGGGCGGCTGGCGCTCGGCTTCGATCCGCACGTGCTGTGGGTCAACCTGAACCTGTTCCAGATGGATGGCGTGCTGCTTTATGGTCTGGCGACGCTCGCGCTGTGGCATGCGCCGGTCTATGCGTGGCTGCTGCTGGTGTCGGGCTGGGCGAAGAAGACGCCGATCCTGTGGGCGGTGCTGCCCTGGGTCGGGTTGGCGCTGATCGCAAAGATCGCGTTCCGGAGCAACGCCATCGGTGCGCTGATCGTGCATCGCGTGTTCGGCGGCATTTCGGAAGGCTTCGACCTGCCGGCGGTCGATGCCGGCAAATGGCACGGCGTATCGCGCGCCGGCGCGATCGCCGTCGGCAATTCGGCCATCAACGCGGTGCAGATCGATCCGGCGAAGTTCTTTGCGAGCCCGGAGCTGTGGATCGGTCTTGCGCTGGCGGCGGCGTTCCTGGCGGGCGCGGTGTGGCTGCGCCGGACGCGCGAGGCGCTCTGAAACATTTTTCGGCTGGAGGGGATGCGATGAGCGTGGCAGTGGTGGACGGCGAGCTCGATATCCGATCGATCGCCAAGACGGCGCTGAAGACCTCGGCGGGGTTCTGGTTCCTGGTGGCGGGGATCGGGCAGTGGCTGTTCTTCGGCTATATCGCGCTGTTCTACGGACCGTCGACGCTGTCGGGGAATTTCCAGAGCTGGACCAAGAACCATGCGCTGCTGAAAGGCTATGTGCCGGGCGACCGGATCGGCAATCTGGCGTTCGGGGTTCATGCGCTGATGGCCGGGTATGTCGCGCTCGGCGGCGTGCTGCAATTGGTGCCGCAGGTGCGGACGTATTTTCCGGCGTTTCATCGCTGGAACGGGCGCGCCTTCCTGGTGATGGCGCTCGGCGTGAGCGTCACCGGGCTCTACATGATCTGGGTGCGGCATGCGACGACGAACCTCGCCGGCAGCGCCGGGATCACGCTCAACGGCGTGCTGATCATCGTTTGCGCGGTCGTGGCGTGGCGCACGGCGGTGCGGCGCGATTTCGCGGCGCACCGGCGCTGGGCCTTGCGCACCTGGCTGGTGGCGAACGGGCAATGGTTCTTCCGCATCGGGATTTTCGGCTGGCTGCTTTTGAACCGCGGACCGGTCGGGATGGGCAGGAATTTCGACGGGCCGGTGGTGCTGTTCTGGGAGTTCGGCTGCACGCTGGTGCCGCTGGCGGTGCTGGAGCTGTATCTGCGGCTGAAGGATCGCGGTGCGTCGCGTGGGCGCTACGCGCTGGCGGGCGGGCTGGCGGTGCTGACGCTGCTGGCGATGGTGGGGATCTTCGGCGTCGCGATGTTCCTGTGGCGGCCGGTGCTGGGGCGGCTGTGAAAGCGCAGGCGCGCGTCGCGGGGTTTTTGTATCTCGTCGTGATCGTTACGGCGCTGTACGCCGAGGCGATCGTGCGCGGAAACCTGATCGTGCCGGGCGATCCGGCGGGGACGGCGCGCGCGATATTGGCGGCGGAGACGGTGTACCGGCTGGGCTTCGTCGCCGACCTGCTGAATTTCGCGAGCTATATCGGCGTGGTGCTGATCTTCCAGCGGCTGTTTGCGCCGGCGGGGCGGACGCTGTCGCTGGTCGCGGCGGGATTCGGGATGACGGGGATCGTCACCGGCGCGGCGAACATGCTGAACCAGTATGCGCCGCTGTTCCTGCTCAAGGGCGCGCCGTATCTGGCGGTGTTCACGGCGGCGCAGTTGCAGAGCTGGGCCTACATCTTCGTGCGGCTGCACAGCTTCGGCTATCTGATCAGCATGGTGTTCTTCGGGGCGTATTGCGTGTTGCTGGGGAGCCTGATCCTGCGCGCGAACTTCGTGCCGCGGGTGCTGGGGGTGCTTCTGGCGGTCGCGGGGACGGGGTATCTGGTCAACAGCTTCGGCATCTTCCTGAACGTCGATGCGGTGATCGCCTACAACATCTTCCTGCTGCTGCCGGGCTTCGTCGCGGAATTGTCGCTGACGCTGTGGCTGATCGTGATGGGCGTCGACGAAGACAAATGGCGGGCGCAGGCGGCGGCTCAGTAGAGCAGATATGGGGCGCGTTCGCGCGCCCAGGCCTGTTCATCGGGCACGGTGAGCGCGTCGAGATCGGCGGGCGTCGCGGACGGATCGTCGACCCATTCGCGCAAGGCCGGGCCGCCATTGATCACGTCGATGGCGAGCTTGCCGTGCTCATACTCATAGGCGAAGTCGCGCCACAGCGGATAGGCGCCGTAGAGGTCGCGGATCGCCTTGAACGCCAAGGTTTGCAGGCGCCAGGGCTTGAACGCGGCGTGATCGTAATGCGCCGGGTCCTCGGTGTGGATCTGGACGCCGTGGCAGAGCTTGTGGACGTGCTTGTGGAAGGTGGGCTCGAACCAGCACGGGCGCAGGATGCAGCCCTTGAGCCAGTGCGGCGCCAGCTTGCGCATATGCGCGATGACTTTGGCCGCGTCGATGTCGGGAGCGCCGAACAATTCGAGCGGGCGCGTGGTGCCGCGGCCTTCGGACAGCGTGGTGCCTTCGAGCATCACGGTGCCGGGATAGGCGCGCGTCATCCACAGGTTGGGCGCGTTGGGGCTGGGGTTGATCCAGGTGCGTGTCCCGAGCGGCCAGCCGTGGCCGGGCGATGCTTCGGGCTGCCAGCCTTCCATCGCGATGACCTTGTAGGCGACGTTCAATTTGTAATGCGCGATGAACCAGGCGCCGAGCTCGCCGAGCGTGAGGCCGTGGCGCATCGGGATGGGGCCGGCGCCGACGAAGCTCTCCCAGCCGGGGCGCAGCGTCAGGCCTTCGATGGGGCGGCCGGCGGGGTTGGGGCGATCGAGGACCCAGACTTCCTTGCCGGCCTGCGCGGCGGCTTCGAGCATGTAGAGCAGCGTGGTGACGAAGGTGTAGATGCGGGTGCCGAGATCCTGCAGATCGACGAGGACGACGTCGAAGGTGCCGAGCGACTGGCCGGTGGGGCGGCGGACTTCACCGTAGAGGCTGAAGACCGGGATGTGGTGGACCGGATCGTTGAAATCCGGCGACTCCATCATGTTGTCCTGCTTGTCGCCGCGCAGGCCGTGCTGCGGGCCGAACGCGGCGGTGAGCTGGATGCCGGGGCACGCGGCGAGCGCGTCGAGCGCATGGGTCAGGTCGCGGGTGACCGACGCCGGATGGGCGACGAGCGCGACGCGCTTGCCTTGCAGCGGCGCGCGCAACGCTGGGTCGGACAGGAGACGGTCGATGCCGAATTTCATGAGCCGGACGCTGCCGCGATTTGGGCGGCAAAGCAATCGGCGTGGTGGAAGTCGGGCTTGCCGGGCGGGTGCGCCAGCGCCCAGTAGGATTTGCGGCCGGTTTTTTCCTCGATCACGGCGGTGAGGCCGAGGCGCCACGGCGCGCGCGGCAACGATGCGAGATCGAGTGTGACATCGAGGGTGAAGGTCGAGGCGGTCGCCTGCACGGCGATGCGCGGGGCGGCGGGCTCGGGGCGCATGCCGGCGCGATAAAAGTCGAAATGGTAGGCGGCCCATTGCGTCGACGGCGCGACGTTGAATTCGAGATAGGCGGTACCTGGTACAGGGCCAAGGAATGCCTCGAAACACGTATGGCGCCAGAGGTCGTCGGTGCGCACAGGCGTCGCCGGCGGCGGCAGACACAGGCCCGCGATCTCGCCGTTTGCGGTGTAGCTCAGATGCAAGAGACCGGTGGCGGAACGCGCGACCTCGACCGCAATACCCGTTACGGCTTCGCAAGGCGTATCGCGATGGCGGTGCAGGACAAGGTGCATGGCCGATCAGGGGTTGGATTTGCAGGGATATTCGCGCGCGGCGGCGGCGACTGCGTCTGCGAGGCCGAGATTGTCGTCCACCTGCGCAGGCGGCAGGCAGAAGCCGTTGTCCGTAACATCCCACCACAGCGCGGTGACGTGCGGTCCGCGATTGTCGACGAGCATGAACATCTCGGGCATCCCGCCCCACGCATGGGCCATGAGCAATCTCAAGGTCAATCGCTTCGCGCGCAGCTTTCCGCCGAGGACCTCATGGATCCGAAAGCTGCCCTTGAAGTAACCGCCGACGACGATGTGTTCCATTCCGGGCGGAGCGTGCGTGTCCCAGGATGCGGGATACGTATTGGTGTAGCGCACCGTGCGCGCGATGCCGCGGGCGCGCAGCAGAAGGAAATCGCCGCCGGCCGCCGCCGCGCCATCCGCGA
>OLLQ01000805.1_pt1 | contig 21254 bp, 22 predicted proteins | sample 1604571 | NCBI WGS metagenome assembly OLLQ01 (sample SAMEA104055722, study PRJEB20765) | soil metagenome | isolation source: soil
GCTGACCGAGATGATCCACAACATGATCGGTCACCAGAAGGGCGTGAGCATCTTTTGCGGCATCGGCGAACGGTGCCGCGAGGGCGAAGAGCTTTACGAGGCGATGAAGGATGCCGGCGTCCTGCCGAACATGGTGATGATCTTCGGCCAGATGAACGAACCTCCGGGAGCCCGTTTTCGCGTCGGCCATGCGGCGCTGACGATGGCCGAGTATTTTCGCGACGACCAGCACCGCGACGTGCTGCTGCTCATCGACAATATCTTCCGCTTCATTCAGGCGGGTATGGAGGTCTCCGGCTTGATGGGCCAGATGCCGTCGCGGCTCGGCTATCAGCCCACCATGGGCACCGAGCTGGCGGGGCTGGAGGAGCGCATCGCGAACACCGACACCGGCGCCATCACGTCCATCCAGGCCGTGTATGTGCCGGCGGACGATTTCACCGATCCCGCTGCGGTGCACACGTTCTCGCATCTCTCCGCGGCGATCGTGCTCTCGCGCAAGCGGGCGGGCGAAGGTCTCTTCCCCGCGGTCGATCCCTTGCAATCGAATTCTACGATGGCCACGGCCACCATCGTCGGCGAGCGGCATTACGGCCTGGCGCAGGAAATCCGCCGAACGCTGGCGCAGTACGCCGAGCTCAAGGACATTATCGCCATGCTCGGGCTGGAGCAGCTTTCGCCGCAGGACCGTAGCGTGGTCAACCGCGCCCGCCGGCTGGAGCGGTTTCTCACCCAGCCTTTTTTCACGACCGAACAGTTCACCGCGCTAAAGGGGAAGCTCGTCAGTCTAAAGGACGCGCTGGACGGGTGTGAGCGCATCCTGCGCGACGAATTCAAGGACTATCCGGAGAGTGCGCTCTACATGATTGGAGCGATCGACGAGGCGAAAGCGAAATCGGAGGCACCGAAAAAGCCGGAAACGGCCGGACCCAAAAGTCCGGTGCCATCGCTCCCGCCGGTAATACCGCAAGCAAAGGTGGGACATGCTGCCGCAACGCATGACTCTTAAAGTTCTCCTGCCTTTCCAGGTATTCGCAGAGAAACCCGGCGTGTCACGCATCGTCGGGGAGGGCTGGGAGGGCTCCTTTGGTCTCCTCCCGCACCGGCTGGACTGCGTCGCGGCGCTGGCGCCGGGGATTCTGACCTACGAGACGGATGCCGATGGCGAAGTTTTCGTCGCCGTGGACGAAGGCGTGCTCGTAAAGACGGGTCTCGACGTGCTCGTCTCAGTACGTCGCGCGCAGGGCGGCGCGGATCTCGGCCAGTTGCGCGCCGCGGTCGAACGGGATTTTTTGACCCTCGACGCGCGCGAAAAGATCGTGCGCTCGACCTTGGCAAAAATGGAGATCAACCTCGTCCGCCGCATGGCATCGCTCCACAATGACTGACGCTCCCCAATTTAAGACTCCCGAATCGACGCTTGGCGAAGAAGTTGGCGCGAAGGCCGCGCGTAAGCTCAGGGCGCGGCGCAACGCGGCGCATGGCGTGTGGTTCGGCCTGGGGATGATGGGGCTGGTCGGCTGGTCGGTCGCGATTCCGACGCTGCTCGGGGCCGCACTCGGCATCTGGTTGGATCAGCATTTTCCGGGCCGGCATGCCTGGACGCTGGCGTTGCTGGTCGCGGGGCTCGCCATCGGCTGCTTCAATGCCTGGCACTGGGTGACCAAGGAAGGCAACACAATCCAGGAAGACCAGGGTGACGGCGATGCATGACGTTCTCTCCCTGGCGTCGGCGATGGCGGCCGGTGCGTTGCTCGGCGCGATCTTCTTCGGCGGCCTTTGGTGGACGGTGCGCAAGGGGATGTCGTCCGAATGGCCGGCGCTCTGGTTCTTTGGCAGCCTGATGTTGCGAACGGGCACCGCGTTGCTCGGCTTTCTCGTCGTTGGACAGGAAGACTGGAAGCGGTGGCTCCTTTGCCTTCTCGGATTCGTCCTGGCGCGCCTCGCGGTGCAGTGGTTGACGCAGCCGCGCCGAGAAGATCAAGCCCACTCAGCGCCAGGGGCCGGCTATGCACCTTAGTCCGGACCAGATCGTCTACTGGCAATACGGCTTTCTCGAGCTGAACGGCACCATCGCGTTCACCTGGGCGCTGATGCTCGTGCTGACCGCGGGTTCTGCACTCGTGACGCGCAGGCTCTCCATGGATCTGAACCGCGCCCGCTGGCAGAACCTGCTAGAGATCGTCGTCACCGGCATTGAGAAGCAGATCGAAGACATCGGCCTGCGCCATCCGGAAAAATACATCGGCTTTCTGGGAACACTTTTTCTATTCATCGCTCTTGCCAGCCTCTGCACCATCATTCCGGGGTTCGAGCCGCCGACCGGCTCGCTGTCGACCACCGCGGCGCTCGCGCTGTGCGTGCTCGTCGCCGTGCCCATGTTCGGCATCGAAGAGCAGGGCTTGGGCAGCTATCTCAAATCCTATGTCGAACCGACGGTCATCATGCTGCCGTTCAACATCATCAGCGAATTGTCGCGTACACTGGCCCTGGCCGTCCGTCTGTTCGGCAACATGATGAGCGGAACGATGATCCTCGCCATCCTGCTGACCATCACGCCTTTCATCTTTCCGATCGCCATGAGCGCGCTCGGTCTGCTCACCGGCATGGTGCAAGCCTACATCTTCAGCATTCTGGCCGGCGTCTATATCGCGTCCGCGACGCGCGCCCGCAGGCCCAAGCCTGCAACAGCCGCGACACCTTCGTAATCCGCATAACAGGAGCCACCATGGACAGCATGACACTCATCGCGATCGCCTCGATCGTCACCGCCGGACTGACGATTGCCTTGGGCAGCATCGGACCCGCGCTGGGCGAAGGTCGCGCGGTCGCGACGGCCTTGAGTTCGCTCGCGCAGCAGCCCGACGCCGCGACGACCATTACGCGCACGCTGTTTGTCGGTTTGGCGATGATCGAATCCATCGCGATCTATTGCTTCGTCGTCTCGATGATCCTGATTTTCGCCAACCCGTTCTGGAACCACGCGATCGCCCAGACCGTGGGAAAGTAGCTCATGCTGATCGATTGGTTCACCGTCGGCGCACAGGCACTCAACTTCATCATCCTGGTGTGGTTGTTGAAGCGCTACCTCTACAAGCCGATCCTCAACGCGGTCGATGCGCGGGAAAAGCGGATCGCCGCGGAACTGGCGGATGCCGACGCGAAAAAAGCGGAAGCCAAGAAGGAACGCGACGAATTTCAGAACAGGAACGAGGCCTTCGACCAACAGCGCGCCGCACTCCTGAGCAAGGCGACGCAGGAGGCCGCGGCCGAGCGTCAGCGGCTCCTCGACGAGGCGCGCAGGGCGGCGGATGATTTGAGTGCCAAACGCGCGGAAACGCTGCGAACCGAAGCCGGCAATCTCGATCACGCCATTCTTGAGCGCACGCAGAGCGAGGTATTCGCCATTGCGCGAAAAGCGCTTGCGGACCTTGCCGGGGCGAGCCTGGAAGAACGTATGTGTGACGTGTTCATCGACCGGCTGCGGAACATGGATCCCGAGTCGAAGGCGGGTCTCGGGAAAGCCCTCGCGACGGCGTCCGAACCTGCCGTCGTCCGCAGCGCATTCGACCTGCCGCCGGCTCAGCGCGCGGCCATCCAAAAGGCGCTCAACGAAGCTCTTTCCGCGGACACTCATGTGCGGTTCGAGACCGCGCCGAACCTCGTCAGCGGAATCGAGTTTGTCGCGGGTGGACAAAAGGTGGCCTGGAGCATCGCCGATTATCTCGGCGCTCTGGAAAAGGGCGTGAACGACCTCTTGAAAAGGGCCGCGACGCCGACGAAGACCAAAGCCCCGCCTGATGCCAAGCCGGAGCCCAAAGACGCGGCGAAAGCCGTGCCAAAGCCCATTGAGACAGCCGCGGGACCGGAAAACCATGAATACGCAGCTTGAAAGCCTTCAGGGCGTCTTCGACAAGGCCTTCGCCGGGTTGAGCCAGGGGCGCGAAGCCTTCACGCCGCAACTGGCGCCGCGCGAGATCGGCACGATCACCAGCATCGCCACCGGTATCGCCAAGGTGTCCGGGCTGCCCAATGCGGGCTTCGATGAGCTGTTGACGTTTCCGGGGGATTTGCTCGGCATTGCGTTCAACGTGGACGAGACCGAGATCGGCGTCGTTCTGCTCGGCGATTACTGGCACCTGCAGGCCGGCGACGAAGTCGCGCGCACGGGGCGCGTCATGGATGTGATCGTGGGGGATGGGCTGCTGGGACGGGTGATCGACCCTCTCGGGCAACCGCTTGATGGCAACGGCCCAGTGGCCTTCAGCGGCCGCCTGCCGATTGAACGTCCGGCGCCGGGCATCATGGATCGGGCGCCAGTTGCCGTGCCGCTTCAAACCGGGCTCAAAGTCATTGACGCCCTTGTTCCGGTCGGGCGCGGCCAGCGCGAACTGATCCTGGGCGACAGACAGACGGGCAAGACCGCCATTGCCGTCGATACCATTCTCAACCAGAAGGGCCAGAACGTGCTGTGCGTCTATTGCGCCATCGGTCAGCGCGCCTCCGCTGTCGCCAAGACCGTGGCAGCCCTTCGCGAGAAAGGTACGATGGACTACACAGTGGTTGTCGTCACCGAAGGCAACGATCCGCCCGGTCTTGCTTTTATCGCGCCTTACGCGGCGACCAGCATTGCGGAACACTTCATGGAGGCGGGCCGCGACGTTCTCATCGTTTACGACGATCTCACCCACCACGCCCGCGCCTATCGCGAACTGTCGCTGCTCTTGCGCCGCCCGCCCGGTCGGGAGGCGTTTCCTGGCGACATTTTCTACATCCATTCGCGCATGCTCGAGCGCGCGACGCATCTGCGCAAGGATCTCGGCGGCGGCTCTCTCACCGCATTGCCCATCATCGAAACCGAAGCGCAGGACATCTCGGCCTATATTCCGACCAACCTGATCTCCATCACGGACGGCCAGATCTATCTTTCGCCATCGCTGTTCGAGCTGGGCGTGCTGCCTGCGGTGGATGTCGGAAAATCCGTTTCGCGCGTCGGCGGCAAGGCGCAGCGTGCGGCCTACCGGGCCGTGGCCGGCGATCTCAAGCTAGATTATGCCCAGTTCGAGGAACTCGAAACCTTTGCCAAGTTCGGCGCACGCCTGGATGCGGCCACAACCAAGACCATTCAGCACGGACGGCGCATTCGCGCTTGCTTGAAGCAGCCGGAGTTTTCCCCGGTGTCCGTGCCGGCACAGATCGCAGTCTTGTTGGCGTTGACGGCAGGGCTGTTCGACGGCGTCCCGCTCGATCGTATGACAGACGCCGAGAATGCCGTCCAGAAAGCCGCGGACACCATCCAGCACGACGTACGCGGGCGCTTTGAGAGTGCCCCCAAGTTGAGCGACGAAGACCGCAAGGCGATTGTCGAAATCGCCCGTCAGGCGCTCATTCCTTTCCAGCCGAAGCCGGAACCCAAAGGCGACGCCGGCGTGACGTCGGACTCCAAGCCCGCCGCTCCAACCGAGCCGACGGCGAAAGTCGTAAAGGCGCCATGAGTGATTCGACCGCGAGCCTGCGCCGAAAGATCGGTAGCGCGGAGGATCTTCAGTCCGTGGTCCGCACGATGAAAGCCATGGCTGCGTCGAGCATCGGACAATACGAGAAGTCCGTGCGCGCCCTGGGCGACTATTATCGGACCGTCGAGCTTGGGCTCGGTGTCTGCCTTCGCGAGAGCGAACCGCGACACTCGGGGGCGATGCGGGACACGCCGGCCCATGCGAAAGCGGTAAGCGCGATCGTCTTCGGATCGGACCAAGGCTTGGTCGGACGCTTCAACGACGCCGTTGCCGATTATGCGATCAAGACACTCGCTGCTCTCCCCGCTAAAGCCAAGGTGTGGGCGGTTGGCGAGCGCGTTTACGTGCGCTTGGCGGACGCCGGCGTGCCGCTGGCCGGGCTCTTCGCTGTGCCGAACTCCGTCCAAGCCATCACGCCCCTCGTCGGGCAGATACTGATGGAAAGCGAAGCGCATCGGGACAACGACGAACCGCCACTATGGGTGTTTCACAATAGGCCACTGTCGGGGGCATTGTACGAGCCTTTCGGCCGGCGCCTGCTGCCCCTCGACGAGCAGTGGCGGCAGGATCTCGCCAAAATTCCTTGGCCGACCACCAATTTGCCCGAGGTCATCGGCGGCACCATCGCGACTTTGCAGGCGCTCATCCGCGAATATCTCTTCATCTCGCTCTTCCGCGCCTGCGCGGAATCCCTGGCGAGCGAAAACGCCAGCCGTCTGGCGGCCATGGAGCGTGCCGACAAGAACATCAATGAGCTCTTGGAGCAGCTCCACGGCACCTTCCACCGGCTGCGACAGGCCGGCATCGACGAGGAGCTTTTCGACGTGGTTTCCGGTTTCGAGGCGCTGGTCGGATCGCAAGAGCAATAGGCGCAATCGGAGCTTTGTCAGTGGCCGCGTTGCTGAAAGCAACAGGATGAAAATACACTCGAAGGACTTTCGCGTGCGCGAAGGCGACGAGGTCGATCTCAAGAAGTGGCCAACGAAAATCGCTCCGGTGTACAAAACAAAAGATCAGTACAGGACGCTTTTGCAGGAGCATGTCGCGCAACTAAGTTCGCAGCACAGCTTCTTTACGCTGACAACCGCCACGCCGTGCTGCTGATCTTTCAGGCGATGGATGCAGCGGGAAAAGATGGCGCCATCCGGCACGTCATGTTCGGTGTCAATCCTCAAGGCTGCCAGGTGTTCTGCGTCAAGCATCCCCGCTCGAGCGAATTTGGACGTCGTCACCTCGAGATTGGAGAAGCTTTTGGGCCGCGAGGGGCAATTATCAGCAAGGTTCCGTGATAGCACTTTGCATCCGACTTTCGCGCCCAAGCATGTCGCAAGCATCGCTATGCCCCGATTGGGTCGGCAAGCTTGGCAATAAATCACCGTTGTGGTGCAACTCTCCCGAATTCGGAGGGGTGGATCTGGAGTTATGAGCAGGCAGATCAGCGGTCAGGGCCGTTCATCGCGCGCGCCCCAGTTTCAGACCATCCATGGAACTCGACATCCGCACGTCGGTGATTATCGCGCGAATAACGTCGGAAGAGACACGCGGCCATCTGCAGACCGCGCATCGACGCGTGATATCGGTGGCGAAGGTCCAGAAATGTCTCCACAGCTCGGATGGCGACAACGGCGTCGGCAAAACCCTGGATGGTGAACCTAGGGCTAAGGCAGATGGCCATCGGTCCCGCCGAATCCCTCTATATTGGTGGAACACCATATCCGCGAAGGGACCCTAGATGACGATTGCTGAGTGGACGCTGTTTGTGGCTGTGCTTCTCTATCTGCTGACCGTGGCGCCGGTGAAGGCGATCGGTTACAGCACATTCGACAATTCCTATCCGCGCGATGCGGCGTTCTACACGCCGGGCATCCGCGCACGGGCTTTGGGCGCCCATATCAATGGAATCGAGACCTTTCCCTTCTTCGCGGCGGCCGTGCTGCTCGCCGAATTCCGGTCCCAGCCCCAGCACCTGATCGACCTGCTGGCCGTCGTCTTTGTCGCCGTGCGCCTCGCCTTCGTCGTAGCCTATCTGGGCAACCGGCCGACGTTGCGAACCTTACTCTGGAATCTCGGCTTTGCCATAAACGCGGCAATATTCTTCCTGCCCTGGTGGGGTCCGCACTGGGCATCGTAGGAAAAGCTGAATGACCGCTGCCGCCAAAGGTATTTCTGCATGACTCCGTTCGACCTGACCGCTCTGCTCATGACCCTCGTTGCCGTTGTGGGATGGCTCAACGTCAAGACACTTCACATGCCTCACGGCGTCGCAATGCTATGTCTTGGAATCGTTGTGGCGCTGCTGCTGGTTGCACTGCGCCACACGACATTCGGAGGCGCCCTTGTCGGCATCATCATCGCGACGGTGTCGCGGATCGATTTCGTCACCACCGTCGTGGGCATAATGCTGCCATTCCTGCTGTTCGCTGGCGCGATGCAGGTCGACCTGGGCGAGATGCGCCGGCGCTGGCTTTCCATTGGTGCGCTTGCGACGCTGGGCGTTGCCGCATCCGTCCTCATTGTCGGCGAGGGAACCTGGCTCATCGCCCGGGCGCTGAAGATCGAATTTCCGCTGTCTTGGGCGCTCGTCTTCGGTGCTCTGATCAGCCCGACCGATCCGGTGGCGGTGCTGGCGACCGTGAAGCACGGCAAGCTGTCCAAGACCCTGCAGGTGATCCTGCAGGGCGAGGCTTTGTTCAACGACGGCGTAGGCATTGTGGTGTTCACGGCGCTCTTGGCGCTGGCGACCGGCATCGGTGATTCAAGTCCGCTTCACGCAATCGGCGATGTGGCCGTTCAAGCGATCGGCGGTCTGGTGTTCGGCGTGGTGGCCGCGATGCTCACCATTCGCGCCATGGGCACCATGGATGAATTCGCGGTGGAGGTGAGCATGACGATCGCGCTGGCGATGGCGGTCTATGCCGCGGCGCTGGCTCTGCATCTGAGCGGCGCCATTGCCGTCGTCGGCGCCGGCATGATGTTCGGCGGCGAGCGCGCCAAGCGCGCGATGGCTGGCGAAACCGAACGCTATGTCAAAAGCTTCTGGACGCTGATCGACGAGATCCTCAATGCGCTGCTTTTTTTGCTGCTGGGCGTCGAGATGCTGATCGTGCCATTCTATCCCGGGCAGATCGGCTTGATCTTGGCCGTCGTCCTGCTGGTGGTGATTGCGCGCTTTGCGGTCGTGCTGCCCTGGGGCGCGTATTTCCGGATGCGCTACGCCGAGCAGGGCGCGACGGCGATACTGGGTTGGGGCGGCCTTCATGGCGCGCTCTCGCTCGCCTTGGCGCTCTCCCTTCCGCAAGGCCCTCAGCGCTCCTTGATCCTAGCCGTCACCTATGTCGTCGTAGCGTTCTCGATCACGGTGCAGGGGCTAACGTTTGCGCCGCTCACGCGGTTATTGCAGCGTGGCACGCGTCAGCGCGCACTTTGACTATAGCCAGAGTTACCTGGAGTTAATCGACGAGCAGCCGCGCAGTTCGCGAGACGAAAGTGTTGTCCGGCGAGCGGGGCTGTGGCACGACCGATCATGCGGAGCCTCCGCAACAATTACAAGAAAAGCAACGGCATGAACAATATCGATTCCGCCGAGCGTTCGGTGAACCTGTTCGTCTTTTCGGTCATTGCCGTTCTTGTCGGCGCTGTGACCGGGTTCGGCGCGATCCTGTTCCGCGGGCTGATCGCCATCGTGCACAATCTGCTTTTCTTCGGTCATTTCTCCACGGTCTATGACGCCAACGTCTATACCCCGGCGTCGCCGTGGGCGCGCTGGTGATCCTGGTTCCCGTTGTCGGCGGGCTCGCGGTCGTCTTCCTCGTGCAGACGTTCGCACCATAAGTGTCCTAACGCTGGCGACGAACGAACGCTTGCGCCGCGAGCGCGATAGCTCCTGACTCGGCCGGATAGGTGTGCACGATCTCAGCCAGGGCTTTCATGCCGATGCCGGCGCTCATGATCACGGAAATCTCGTTGATCAGTTCGCTTGCGCGGGAGGCGACAATGGTTGCGCCAAGGATGCGATCCGTACCCTCCGCGATGTGAATTTTTACAAATCCCGTGTCGGAGCTATCTGTGATTGCGCGGTCGACATCGTGCATCATGACCGTGTAGCTCTTGATCGGCACGGATTGCAGGCGCGCGTCCCAGACATGCAGGCCGACATGCGCAATCTCGGGATCGCAGTAGGTGCACCACGGGATGACGAGGCCGCTTTGCCGCTCCTGCGCTCCCGCCAGCGCATTTCGCACAGCCACGCGCGCCGACGCTTGCGCGGCATTCGCGAACTTGAACTCCATGCAGACATCCCCGGCGGCGTACACATTGGTGTTTGTGGTGCGCAGGAAATCGTCCACTTCGATACCCGATTGGGGATCGACGGCGATTCCAGCGGACTCAAGGCCAATCTCTTCAATGTTAGCCACGCGCCCGATGCTCAGGAGAATTTCGTCGGCCTCGATATCGAGTTTCACGTCATTGTTGACCGTTTGCAGAACTTTAATGCCGCTTGAGCCGCGCGCGCCCACAACAGTCGTGTTCAGGCGGATTTCGACGCCGTCGCGCGCCATGGAGCGGGACAGGATTTCCGCGGCGTCGCGTTCCTCGCGCGGCAGAAACTTGGCGTCGTTCTGAACAATGGTGACGCGCGATCCCAACCGGCAGAAGGCCTGCGCCAGCTCGCAGCCCAGTGGGCCGCCGCCGATAACCGCGAGGCGCTTTGGAAGGGCGTCCATTTCGAAGATCGACGCGCTCGTACGATAGCCGACCTGATCAAGGCCGGGGATGTCTTGCGGGGCTTTGGGTCGGGCGCCGGTCGCGATGATCGCTTTGCCAAAGCGCAGGGCTGTGCCGTCGGCGCGCAACGTGTCGGGGGCTTCGAAGCACCCGGCACCGAAGAAGACATCGATCCCCAGCGTGCGAAGCTTTTCCACCGAATGATGTTCCGAGATACGCGTGCGAATGCGGCGCATGCGCTCCATGGCCTTTGCGAAGTCCAAAGGTGGCTCGCTTGGCAGGGGTGCGCCGAATTCCTCGGCCTTAAGCATAGCAGCGTAGACACCCGCCGATTTGATGATTGATTTGGACGGGACGGTGCCGGCATTGAGGGAGTTGCCGCCGATGCGGTTTCGCTCGACGAGGGCGACACGCGCACCCAGGCGCGTTGCCTCCTCCGCAGCCACGATGCCCGCAGGCCCGGCGCCAAGTACGACGAGATCATATGTGCCGGATGGCGTGGGATTGGTCCAATGCTCGGGCCGGACGCGATGTTGAAAGACGGCTTCGTCGTCCGGCTTGGCTTTCGGTGTCGCTTTGTCTTGGCTCATGGCTTGAGCCAACCGCCGGTGAAGCCCGCGCCCTTCAGTCCCGCCTTCACATAGGGCGACTTGCGGAACAGGTCCCAAATCATGCCGCCGCGATGGTTTTCGATCATCATGACGAGGAGGCCCTGATCGAGTCCATACCATCCGTCGGACAGCCATCCTTGGCCGTCGGCGATCAGCGTAGGGTTGAAGCCGCTTGCGAGTCTGTCCTGCGCGCATACGCGCGGATACCGCTCAAGCAGATGGCGCGTTCCCGATAGTGCGGCATCGGCGTCGAACGGCAGGGTCGCAAGCATCGCCCAAGGCGCGATGGTGCCATCGTCGGGGCCATAGGGCACGCCACGCGACATGTAGCCGAAAAAGCGCTGGTCACGGCCGTCGAGCCGCAGGTCGCGGTCGCTGGGGCCATCGCCTGCGGTGATACCCCAGAAATTGCGGCTATAGCCCCTAAAGTCGCGCGGATTGCGTTCACCGTATTCGCGGTGTACCGCGATGGCGGCTTTTGTGTTCTCGAAATAGTCGCTGTGCTTCTCGCGCATGAAATCATCTTGGATGCCGCGAAAGTCGATCCAGGCATGCGAGAACAGATGTGTGAACAGCGGCCCGGAATAAAGGACGTCGCTGCCGGTCAAGTTCTCCCACTGATAGGTCAGGCCCCAGCTCTTGTATCCGCTTGGCGTCAACGGGAAGGTCGGCGAGCCGAGGCCGAGGACATAGAGGATGGTCGCCTCGTTATAGCCTTCCCAGCCATAGTGCAGGAAACCGCATTCCGGCTTCCAGCCTTGCGACACGGTCTCTGTGCCATATTGCGCCCAGCGCCAATCGACACGGCGGTAGAGCGCGTCGGCCAGGGCGCGGATTTCGGCTTCCTCGCCATCGCCGTCAAAATAACTGCCGGCGATGAGCACGCCGGCCATCAATAGGGTGGTATCGACCAATGAGAGCTCGCACTGCCACACTCGCGTGCCGGTCTTCATATCGAGGAAGTGGTAGTAAAAGCCTTTGTATCCGGTGGCGCCGGGCTGGTCGCTCTGTTCGCTATTCGAGAAAAACCGAAGGGTTGCTAGCGTCCTGGCGACAGCCTCGGCGCGCGACAGCCAGCCATTCCTGACGCCGATCGGATAACATGACAGGGCGAATCCGACCACGGCGATGCTGCACGGCGAATTCTCGCGTGACGTATCGGCGACAAGGCCGTTTTCCGGGTTCGAATATTCAATAAGGTAAGAGAACGCCCCACGCTGAAGTCGCAGCACCAGTGCGTCATCCGTTAGCGTGGCCAGATCGCTCATTGCTTGCCTACCGCGCAAGCCGGATCGTTGCGACCGATTGCGGCGGCATCGACAAATCGACTGTCAGGACCCCGTCCTTGACGCTGCAAGAAAGCGGCTCTTCCTGGAGGCGGGAAGCCGCTTTCAACTCCTCTACTATCGCGGCGCTCAGATATTCGGGTTTGCCCATCTGCTCCCAGCGGCGCTTGGCATTGGCGTGCTCCAGATCGATACGCTGGATCGAGGCTTGCGAAGCTGATACCGCGCCTTTTAGCAAGAACGAGACCTGCTCGGTGGCAATGGGATGCCGCGGCAGCGCGAAATTGGTCAGCATCAGCGCCATGTGATCATCGCCGCGCACGAGCCAGGCATCGACCGTAGCGTGGCTTCCGTCGAGCGGCAGCAATTCGGTTCCCAGCCCGTGCAGCAACTGGAAGGCGCGGTAGGCCGGTTTGGCGATTCCGTGGATGTTCTGCAATCCGAAGCCGCCGTGAAATGGCACGGAGGGAAAATAGTTCTCCTCGAAAATATCCGAGAATGTCCAATAACTATAGCCCTGCACCAGGCCATTGGCTTCCAGGATTGTCTTGACGATGAAAGCAGCAGCGTAGGGGTCATCGTGCATCGCATCGCGCGGATTCGAGGAGGTGCACCACTCAGTGTAATAGACTGGCCGGTCACCGGCCTGTTTGCGCACAGCGCGCGTCTGCTCGCGCAGGATGCTGCGCGTGCTAGCCGCCAGTTGTGCCTCGGTATCGTCGCCGGGCTTGCCGAAGGCATCGGTCGGATAGTGGTGGGTGCTGATGAAGTCCGCGGGCAGATTATTGGCCGTGCAGAAAGTGATGAACTCGTCGATCCACGCATTGGCAGCGGTGGCCGGCCCGCCGACCTTCAGGCTCTTGTCCACGCTCTTGATCGCTTCGACCGTGTAGCGGTAAAGCTCGAAATAATCGCTCTGCTTGCCGTTGCCGAAGGCTGTCAGGTTGGGCTCGTTCCAGACTTCGAAGAACCATTGCCGCACCTCGTCCAGTCCATAACGCTCGACCCAGTGCTCCGTTAGCTTTCTGATCAGGACCGCCCATTGCGCGGGATCGCGCGGCGGGGTGACATTGGCGCGATAGTGGAACACGGTCTGCCCGCCTAAGGACAGCGTCGAAGGCATGAAGCTCAACTCGACGAACGGCCTCATGCCGATCGACAGCAAGAAATCGATGATCTGGTCGGCGTTGAAAAAGGAATAGATCAGCTCGCCGCTTTGGCAGATCAGCGTGCCCATGTCGTCGCACAGAAGGCCGTGGAAACGGACGTGGCGCATGCCGAGCTCGTCATGTGCCCGACGCATCTGCGCCTGCCAATCCGCGCGCAGGGCGAGGGTGGCATGACCGCTGCCGACCGTATGCTCCCAGAAGTGGGGCAATGCCGTGGCCGTAGCGCCGAGGTCGCCGCTGAATTTCGCGCTCATGCCTGCAACCGGTCCTTGATTTTGTCCGCCACGCGGAGCGCGTTGGCGATGATGGTCAATGTCGGGTTGACCGCGCCAATGGATGGGAAAAAGCTGGCGTCGGCGACATAAAGATTGTCCAGCTCGTGCGCCTTGCAATTCAGGTCCAGCACCGACGTCGCCGAATCGGTCCCAAACCGCGCCGTGCCGGCTTGATGCGCCGTGCCGCCGATCGGCACGTCCTTGCCGAAATAAAGGTTGCGCTCCATCAGGACGGGATGCGCGCCGGCATGGCTCAGGATTTGCTCCAGCTTCTTCTTAAGACGGTGATGCGCCTCCATGTTGCCTTCGGTGATGTCGAGCACTACGCGGTCGCCATCGTAGAAAATGCGGTTTTCGGGGCGCGGCAGATCCTCGCTGGACAGCCAGAAGTCCATAGAATGGCGCGCCATTTCCTCGAACGGCATCTTGGGCACCCATTCCAGCCATTCCGGCAGCGCTTCGCCGCGGATTTGCGCGCCATGCGAAGTGGCGCACATCTGAATCAGCCCGAGCGGATACTCCCAGTCGTCGCAGCGGAAGTAGAAGTCGGATAGCGCCAACGTCTTCTGAAAGACGGTCTCGTTCGGCTTCAGCATCAGCGCCATCAGGATCGATTGATTGTGCCGCATATAGTTGCGGCCGACCTGGTCCGAACCGTTGGCGAGCCCGTTCGGATGCTTGTCGTTTGCGGAGCGCAACAGAAGGAGTGCCGAGGATAGCGCGCCGCAGGCGACGACCACGATATCGGCGCTATAGCGCTCCTCCTCGCCGTTTCGCATGACAACGACATCCGTGACGATTTTTCCGGACACGTCGGTCTCCAATTTGGAGACATACGCGCCGGTCAGAAGGCTCAAATTTGGATGGGCTGCCAGCGCCGGATCGACACACATCACTTGCGCATCTGCCTTGCCGTTCAAAAGGCAGGGAAAGCCGTCGAAGGCGTCGCAGCGGATGCAGATGCTGGTCGGCGTCGCTTCGCCGTCTTTTTCGTTGAGCAAAATGCCCAGCGGCAAATGAAACGGATGCAGTCCCTGGGCCGCCAGACGGTCATGCAACTCCTGGATGCGAGGCTCATGCGACACGGGCGGATACGGAAAAGGCCCGCTCGACGCCGGCTCGGTGGAGTCCTCGCCGCGCCGTCCATGGACATGAAACAGGCGTTCAGCTTCGGCGTAATAAGGCTCGAACGTCTCGTACTTCAGCGGCCAGGCGGGTGAGACACCATCCTTATGCTGTAACGCGTCGAAATCACGCTCGCGCAGGCGCAGCAGCGCCGCGCCGTACACCTTCGAATTTCCGCCGACGTAATAGTGCAGGCCGGGATGAAACGCTTCGCCATTGCGGCCGTACCAGACTTCTTTCGCTTGATAGGCGCCATCGACGAACACGGTCTGAGCATCCCAGTTGGCGGGGGAGCGCGGAAGATAATCGCCGCGTTCGAGCATCAAGATTCGCTTGCCGGTCGGCGCCAGCCTGTGCGCAAGCGATGCACCTCCAGGTCCGCTACCGATGACGATGACATCGTAGTGATCCGACATCGCTATCCACCGGTCGCGAAGCCGGGATAGAGCGTCATCCCGCCGTCGACGAACAGCGTCGTTCCCACCACGTAATCCGAGTCGTCGGACGCCAGCCATACGGCCGCGCGCGCGATATCTTCCGGCTCGCCGATCCGGCCATAGGGAATGAGCGTCAGCAGATCCTTGAGCGCCGCGGGTGTGCTCCAGGCCGAGGTGTTGATCGGTGTCCTGATCGCGCCCGGCGCGATGGCGTTGACGCGGATGCGGTGCGGCGCGACTTCCTGTGCCAGACTTTCCATCAGCAATTTTATGCCGCCCTTGGAGGTGGCGTAATTCGCATGGCCTGCCCAAGGGATGACCTGATGCACCGAACTCATACAGATGATCTTGCCGGCTGCTTTGGAGACGTTTTCGATGACGCCGCGGCGCAGAAATTCGCGCACCGCCTCTCGCGCGCAGAGGAACTGGCCGGTCAGATTGACGCCCAGGACGGTATTCCATTGCGCCAATGTCATCTGGGAAAAGGCCGCGTCGCGCTGCAATCCGGCATTCGCGACCAGAATGTCGAGCGTCCCGAACTCCTTGACGGTGCGGGCGAACATTGCACTTACGTCATCTTCGGACGATACGTCGGCCTTGCAGGCAAACGCATTGGCTCCCGATTGCTGGATTTGCTTCACCACGGCATCCGCCGCGTCATCGCCTTGCACGTAGTTCACAACGACATCGGCGCCGGCACGGCCCAGGGCGAGCGCTACACCTTGGCCGATTCCCGAGTTTGCGCCGGTTACGAGGGCTTTTTGGCCGCTGAGCGGTCCTGACGACATATGGGATATCTCTGCCGGAAGGTTGCGCCGGTAGCACCCCGATATAACGCGCGAGAACCGCAGTCGGCACCGCTGCAACGCGCCGTGTGGTGCGTCAAACCATCGTCCCGCCGCGTTTATGATCGTGAGAGAAGGGACAGATGGGACGATGGCCACCCGCAACGACGGCAGTTCGCGAACACGCATCGTCATCATTGGTGCAGGGTTCGCCGGCATAGAAGTCGCCCGCGGGCTTCGCGGAGCTGCGGTCGATGTCTTCTTGATCGACCGTCAGAATTATCACCTGTTTCAGCCGCTTCTCTATCAGGTCGCGACCGCAGCGCTATCCCCGGCCGATATCGCCGAGCCTGTACGCCGGATGTTGCGGCATTGTCCCAATGTCACGGTGCTGCTGGGCGAAGTGACGGCCATCTCGACGGCCGCAAAGTATATCACGCTGAAAGACGGCCCAAGGCTCACCTATGACATCCTCGTCGTGGCGACGGGCGCCACGCACTCTTATTTCGGCCACGAAGACTGGGAGAAATATGCGCCGGGCCTGAAGTCCATCGCGGATGCCCGCGATATTCGCTCGCGGCTGTTGCGGTCATTCGAACAGGCTGAGATGAGCAGCGATCCCGCGGAGAAAAAACGTTTGATGACCTTTGTGGTGGTCGGCGGCGGGCCGAGCGGTGTCGAACTGGCGGGATCGATCGCCGAACTGGCGCGACACACGCTGGCCAGGGATTTCCACCACATTGATCCCAAATCGGCGACGGTTCTGCTGCTGGAAGCAGGACCGCGCATTCTGTCTGCGTTTCCGCAAGCGCTGGGACAATATGCGTGCCGCAAGCTGACGGCGCTTGGCGTCACCGTGCGTGTCGACTGCGCCGTGAAACACATCGCCCAGGATTGCGTCGAAGCGGCCGATGGCAGCATACCGAACGGGCTGACGATCTGGGCCGCCGGTGTGAAGGCGTCGTCCTTGGGCAAGATGCTGGGCGCGCCAACCGACAAGGCGGGCCGCGTCAAAGCCAATCGCGACATGTCGGTCCCAGGCTTGGCGGATGTCTATGTCCTCGGTGACGTTGCGTTGTTGGATGACCGGGACGGCAAGCCGCTTCCCGGCCTGGCCCAGGTTGCGAAGCAGCAAGGCCAGTATCTCGGCAAGGCGCTCGCGCGAACACTCCGCGACGGAAGCATAGCGCCGAACTTCGAATTCCATGATCGCGGAAACGTCGCCGTCATTGGACGACATGCTGCCATCGCGGATTTTGAGCATTTCCGTCTCAAAGGCACACTGGCGTGGCTGCTCTGGGCGCTGGTCCACATCTATCTGCTGGCGGGGCTTCAGCATCGGCTGTTGGTCGCAGTGCAGTGGGCTTGGCGTTATGTCACCTACGACCGCGGCGCCCGCTTGATCGTGGACCAGCCCAGCGGAAGAGACGGACCATGCTGAGCGTCCTCGTCGCTTTCGCCGTCCGCTGCCTCCTGGTCGGTCTGTTCCTGCCCTTCAGCGCGCTCGACAAGATTCTGAATTTCAAGCAGGCGATAGCGCAGGCGTCGCAGGCCCATCTCAGCCGTCCGCTGGCGATGGCGTTTATCGCCTGCGGATTCGGCGTCGAAGTGGTGATGTCGCTTGCCATCCTGACGGGTGTTGCCGACCGCTTCGCAGCCTTCATCCTCGCCGGCTACTGCCTCGTTACTGCTTTGCTCTGGAAACAGTTCTGGAAGGCGTCGGACTTTCGCCTGGCAGGAGACAGCAAGGGTCGCGAAGTGTTCTGGGATTTTCTCAAGAACTTTGCGCTGGCCGGCGGCTTTCTCTTGCTTGCTTTCGGCGCCGATGCGTCCGGCCTGTCGCGGTTTGCGTCCCATCCGCTGGGTTCGTCGCACCCCTACGCCGCTGTGGAGTACGTCAGCCAATGACCGACAAGCCAAGCGTGCCTTATTGGCATTTGTGGACGGACCGGGACGGCGTCAGCCAGCAGACTCGTTGCACCATGACCGAGTTCGACCTCAAATCAATGCAGCCTCCGGCGCAGCCGCAATGGCAGGGCAAGAAGATCAGCGGCGCCATGACGACGTTGGTCACGGTCCAACCCGTAGGATGGATCGGGACCTGGCACGAGAATCCCAAGCCGCAATGGATCATCCCGCTTTCGGGGCACTGGTTCGTGGAGTCGATGGATGGCACCCGTGTCGAGATGGGGCCGGGCGAGTTCTCGTTCGGCGGCGACCAGAATTGCCGCGAGTCGGGCGGGAAGCGCGGCCATAGATCGGGAACCGTCGGCGATGTCCCGGCCGTATTGATGGTCATCCAATTCGACGACGCGTCATCCGCCCCGTCCGCGCCTTGTGATTTCCGATGAGCGCGATGAAGAATGTCGAGGTCCACGACCCGCGTTTTACCCACTACATCCTGGACAATGCACCCTTGGAAGAACTCGCCACCGGCTTTCGCTGGATCGAGGGGCTGGTCTGGATGGGCGACGCCGATTGCCTGCTGTTTCAGGATCTGCCGCGCGACCGCACCATGCGTTGGATCGAGTCCGGCGGCGTGTCGGTTTATCGCGCGCCGTCGGGCTATGCCAATGGGCAGGCCCGCGACCGCCAGGGGCGGTTGATTTCATGTTCCCACCGGGAGCGCTGTCTCTTCCGAACCGAGTACGATGGGACGGTCACGCGACTCATCGACCGGCACCGTGGCAAGCGTTTGAATGCACCCAATGACGTGACCGTCAAATCGGATGGCACGATATGGTTCACAGATCCTCTCTATGGAATTCAGAGCGATTACGAGGGCGGCCGGCAATGCTCCGAGCAGCCTCCTGCGCTCTATCGCTTCGATCCCGAAACGGGTGTCATCGTCGCCGCTGCAAGTGATTTCGACGGCCCCAATGGTCTGGCTTTCTCGCCGGACGAAAGCCGCCTCTATGCGTCGGAGACCGGCGATCAAACGCAGGATAATCCCAAACAATATATTCGCCTGTTCAATGTCGGACCGGACGGGACGCTCGCCGGCGGCGATGTCTTTCACAAGATCGATCCGGGCTATGCCGACGGGCTTTGCGTCGACGAGGACGGCAATCTTTGGTCCAGTGCGGCCGACGGGGTGCATTGCATCGATCCGGATGGAAAGCTGCTCGGCAAGATCCTTGTGCCGTATCGCGTATCCAATTTGACCTTTGGTGGGCGTTTCAGGAACCGGCTGTTCATCGGCGGATCGCATACGCTTTATGCGATATTTCTCAATCGGCGCGGAATAAAGTGGCCGTGAACGCATCGCCCGCCGTTCAACGGCTGTCTCGGTTCAGCCTCACAAGCGCTGATGCAAAACGGGCGGCCGCATTCTACGAACGTGCCTTTGGATGCCGCAGGCTGGCGACGAAGCGTCTTTCGGGTACGGCGTTCGAGACCGCGATGGGCGTGAAAGGTGGCGCTCTTCGTATCACACTGAGCCTCGGCGAAGAGATCGTCGAGCTTCTGCAGTTCGATCAACAGGGAAAGCCATATCCGGTCAACGGCTCAGCGTCCGATCTGACCTTCCAGCATTTTGCGATTGTCGTTAGCGACATAGCCGAAGCATTTCAGCGTTTGTTGGGTGTGGAAGGATGGACAGCAATATCGCGCAGCGGCCCGCAACGTCTGCCAGGTTCATCCGGCGGTGTCTCTGCCTTCAAATTCCGAGATCCGGAGGGTCACCCGCTCGAACTGCTCTGCTTTCCGAAAGGGGCCGCACCTGCTTATTGGCGCGAAATGCAAGATGACGGAGTTTGTCTTGGGATCGACCATTCCGCGATATGCGTTTCCGAAACGGCTCGTAGTGTTTCGTTCTACGAGAATCTTGGCTTCCATACGTCATCGCGCTCATTGAATCGCGGCGCAGAGCAGGAAAAGCTGGACAATGTCGAGGGTGCCAAGGTGGAAGTCACGGCACTGACACCATTCAAATCTGGCCCTCATCTGGAGCTTCTTTGCTATCACGACATCCCTCACAACCGCGAGACGCCTCATGGCAATGCGGACATCGCGACGGCGCGCTTGGTATTTGAAGCCTCCGACTGTCCCGCTCCGCGCGAGATTATTGATCCGGATGGCCATCACTTGATCATGGAAGACCAGACCGTCAGTGAGGCGTTGGCCGGAGGATAGATCGGCGCGAATCCGCGCAGCATTGCATGCGGCTGCTCAGACGATCTGGTCTCTGGCAGCGTAGACCTTGATGCTATCCGCAACGGAGTCGGCGACATGCTCCTTGCTGATGACGCCTATAATATCGCTTGCCCGCGGCACGCCGGTACTGCCGGCGACGATCGCCATCGTCGCTTTCCTGCGCCACATCCTGCCGATGACATTGAACATGACGTCTTCGGGGCGCGCCACGGTGAATTCGTGACTGGCGACCTCGCCTAATGTGACGCCCGTATAAGCGCCCTCCAGCCCATGGCGCAGTGCCGTGTTCACGCGCAACACGCCCATCAACTTGTCGCCGTGCACGACAACAATGTGGCGCAGCCCCTGCCGTTCGGGTCCCCTCAGCAGATCGTCGAACCCCATCGTGTCGGGAAGGATCAGAACATCCTTGTCCATTACGTCTTCGGCACGCCGGACCAGGAACATGTTGGCGTGGAGGGCCTTGGGGATGAAGTGACGCCGGGCAATGAGCTTGATCGTGTAGATGTTCTCGCGCGAAAGCATTCGGCGGCTGCCGATGCTCACCGCAACGGCAACGATCATCGGCAGCACGATGGCGTAATCCAACGTCATTTCGAAGATCATGGTGACGGCGGTCATGGCGGCGCCGGTCGCGCCGCCAACCATCGCTGCCATGCCGACCATGGCGAAAGCGGGAATGCTGATATCGCCCACGGGGAAGAACGGCTGAATCACTGCACCAAAAGCGGCGCCCAGCGTTGCGCCCATGTAGAGCGAAGGCGAGAAAATTCCGCCTGAGGAACCCGACCCCAGGCTGAGCGACGTGGCCGCGAGTTTGGATACAAACAGCAGCGCCAGGAACGGTCCGGCTGCGAGACCTCCCAAAAGGACGTCCTGGATCGTCGCATAGCCTACCCCATCGACTTGGTAATGTCCGGAATAGCGCAGGAACAGAACCATCATTAGTCCAACGATCCCCATGCCGAGGGCGTGGCGCAGATAGGGATTGGTGATCTTTTCGGACTTCTCCTCCGCGAAGTGAAGGCCGCGAATGAAGCCTGCGGCGCCAACGCCGGCGATCAACCCGAGAACCGCATAGAGAACCAGCACATAGATGGCGGAGGGATGATCGGCGACGGCGCCGACCTCCGGTACGTTGAAGGCCGGGCGTGGGCCGAAGAAGATGCG
>OLLQ01000655.1_pt1 | contig 20188 bp, 16 predicted proteins | sample 1604571 | NCBI WGS metagenome assembly OLLQ01 (sample SAMEA104055722, study PRJEB20765) | soil metagenome | isolation source: soil
GGTAGCCAGCCGGCCGTTCCCGCCGTAGGCGGCATCGCCGGGTCGCAGCCGATGGCGACGAGCGACGCCGCGCTCGGCTTCAAGCCTTCGACCGCCCCGGCTCTCGACCCCAGCATCTCGCAATTCGTGGCGCAGCCGATCATCCAGCGCTATCAGCAGACGGCTTCCAATGGCGGCGTCGCCACGGGCCCGATCTCGCCGCTTAATGGCGGCAGCGCGGATTCAGCAGCCGTGCCGATGACTCCGCGTCACGGAAACCGTGGCCGCGCCGTTGGCGGTCCGGAGCAGATGACCGGCGCTGTCGTCGCTAATCTTGACGCCATCAACAATGCCAATAACGGCACGCCCAGCGTCTACGCCAATGCCGGCGGCATGCCACCGACAGCAGTCGTGATGTTCCCGGGCGACGGCGTGGCGTTGTCGGCGGCCGGCCGGGCGCAGGTCCGGGCGGCGGTGGAAGCCTTCCAGGCACGCGGCGGCTCGGGCTTCATCAAGGTGGTCGGCCATTCGTCGAGCCGGACCAGCAACATGCCGGTCGAAAAGCACCTCGTGGCGATCTTCGCCAAGTCCCAGGCGCGGGCCAATGCCGTCGCCAAGGAGATCATCCGCGAGGGCGTCCCCGCCAGCCGGGTGCTCGTGGAGGCGGTCGGCGACAGCCAGCCCGTCTATTACGAGTCGATGCCCCAGGGCGAAGACGGCAACCGCCGGGCGGAGATTTTCATTCAAGGGTAGATTTTTACCCTCCCCTTGAGGGAGGGTCGAAAAATCCGCAGGATTTTTCGGGGAGGGGTCCGACGTGGAGCTCTTCGCCCGACCCCTCCCCGAAATTTGCTGCGCAAATTTCGACCCTCCCTCAAGGGGAGGGTAGTAAGGTGGTGCAATGCAAACCGATTTCTACCGCATCAAGCGGCTGCCGCCCTACGTCATCGAGGAAGTGAACACCCTCAAGGCGAAGGCGCGCGCCCGCGGCGAGGACATCATCGATTTCAGCATGGGCAATCCGGACATGCCGACGCCCAAGCACATCATCGACAAGCTGGTCGAGACCGCCCAGGACCCGCGCTCGAACCGTTATTCCGCGTCGCGCGGCATCAAGGGCCTGCGCCGGGCCTATGTGAACTTTTACAAGCGCCGCTTCGGCGTGGCGCTCGATGCCGACAGCGAGGTCATCGCCAATCTGGGCTCCAAGGAGGGCTTCGCCAACCTCGCCCAGGCGATCACCGCGCCCGGCGACGTCGTGCTGGTGCCGAACCCGGCCTATCCGATCCATGCCTTCGGCTTCATCCTGGCCGGCGCCGCGATCCGCCACGTCCCGGCGCGCAGCCCGGAAGAATATCTGAGCAATCTCAGCCGCGCGGTGAAGCATTCGGTGCCGTCGCCGCTGGCGCTGGTGGTGAACTATCCGTCCAATCCGACGGCGCAGGTCGTGGGCCTCGACTTCTACAAGGAGATCGTCGCCTTCGCGAAGAAGCATGAGATCTGGGTGCTGTCCGATCTCGCCTATGCCGACATCTATTTCGACGACGCCAACCCTCCGCCCTCGATCCTGCAGATCGACGGCGCCAAGGATGTCGCGATCGAATTCCAGTCGCTGTCGAAGACCTACGCGATGCCAGGCTGGCGCATGGGTTTCGCGGCCGGCAACCGGCATCTCGTGCACGCGCTGGGGCGCATCAAATCCTATCTCGATTACGGCGCCTATACGCCGATCCAGGTCGCGGCGGCAGCGGCGCTGAACGGGCCGCAGGACTGCGCCGAGGAGATCCGCCAGACCTACAAATCGCGCCGCGATGTTCTGGTGGATTCGATGAAGCGGGCCGGCTGGGACATTCCCTCACCGCCGGCCTCGATGTTCGCCTGGGCGCCGGTGCCCGAAGCCTGGCGCGAAAAAGGTTCGATGGAGTTCGCAAAACAGTTGCTGATCCACGCCAAAGTCGCCGTCCTGCCGGGCACCGGCTTCGGCGAATATGGCGAAGGTTATGTGCGCGTGGGCCTGGTCGAGAACGAGCACCGCATCCGCCAGGCGGCGCGCAATGTGAAGAAGTTCTTGTCGCTGCGCGTCAACGAGCCGGCCGAACTGGAAGCCGCGAAGTGACCCCGCCCTTGCGCATCGCGATGGCCGGCCTTGGCACGGTCGGCGGCGGCGTCGTCCAGGCGCTGGCCAATCCGGAGCTCGGCGAACGGGCGGGCCGCAAGCTTGAGCTCGTCGCGGTCTCGGCCCGCGACGCCAAGAAGGCGCGCGGCTTCGACACCTCCGCCTTGCGCTGGATCGACGATGCGGCGGCGCTGGCGAAGACCGATGCCGACGTGATCGTCGAGCTGATCGGCGGCGAGGATGGCATCGCGCTCGCCGTCGTCGAAGGCGCGCTGGCGGCGCGCAAGCACGTCGTCACCGGCAACAAGGCGCTGCTCGCCAAGCATGGCGCGCGGCTGGCCGCGCTCGCCGAGAAGAACGGCGTCTCGCTCAAATGGGAGGCCGCCGTCGCCGGCGGCATCCCGATCGTCAAAGGATTGCGCGAAAGCCTCGTCGCCTATGGCGTGGACGCGGTGCGGGGCATCCTCAACGGCACCTGCAATTACATCCTGACCCAGATGGAAGAAACGGGGCGTACCTTCGCCGACGTGCTCGCCGAGGCGCAGGCGCTGGGTTATGCCGAGGCCGATCCCGAACTCGACGTCGGCGGCGGCGATACGGCGCACAAGCTGGTGCTGCTGGCGAGTCTCGCTTTCGGCACGATCCCCGACCAGAAGAACATCCGGGTCGAAGGCATCACCGGCATCACGACCGAGGATATCCGTTTCGCGCGCGAATTCGGCTTCCGCATCAAGCTGCTGGGCATCGCGCGGCGCACCGCGCACGGCATCGACCAGCGGGTGCACCCCGCCATGGTCAAGACCGGCACGCCGCTGGCGCATGTCGACGGGGTGTTCAACGCCGTCCTCGCCAATGCGGGGCCGGCCGGCCGCTTCTTCTTCGAAGGCCGGGGCGCCGGGCGCGAGCCCACCACCCAGTCCATCGTCTCCGACCTCGTCGACATCGCGCGCGGCAATCTGGGCGCCAGTTTCGGCTGGCCGGCGGCGCGCCTGAAGCCGCTCGCGCCCTCCGATCCCGGCGCCACGGTCTCGGCCTTCTACCTGCGCTTCGAGGTCCTGGACGTTCCCGGTGTGCTGGCCGAGATCGCCCGGCACCTCGCCGAATCGCGTGTTTCCATCGAAAGCATGATCCAGCGCGGCCGCAGCCCCGGCGAACCTGTCTCGATCGTGATGATCACCCACGAAACCGCACAGGCTTCTGTGGAACGCGCCTTGAAGGCGATTGCCACCTCCGACAAGGTGCGCGCGCGCCCGTGCATGATTCCGATGGAGGCTGCGTGAACACGAATAAAGAACGGATCGAACCCGGCAAACAAAGCCCGCTCGACCGCGCCTTCGCGCTGGAGGCGGTCCGCGTCACCGAGGCCGCCGCCATCGCCGCGGCCCAGCTGATCGGCCATGGCGACGAGCACGCCGCCGACCACGCCGCCGTCGAGGCCATGCGCACCGCGTTCAATTCGCTGCCGATCTCCGGCACCGTGCGGATCGGCGAGGGCGAACGCGACGAGGCGCCGATGCTGTATATCGGCGAGGAAGTGGGCACCGGCGGCCTTGCCGTCGATATCGCGCTCGATCCGCTCGAAGGCACCACGCTGACCGCCAAGGCGATGGCCAACGCGCTGGCGGTGATGGCGATGGCCGAGCCCGGCACGCTGCTCAACGCGCCCGACACTTATATGGACAAGATCGCGATCGGGGGCGGCTATCCCGAAGGCACGATCGACCTCGACGCCGATCCGATCGAGAACATCCGCAACCTGGCCAAGGCCAAGGGCGTCAAGCCGCGCGAGATCTCGGTCTGCATCATGGACCGGCCGCGCCACGAGGCGCTGATCGCCAAGGTCCGCCAGACCGGCGCGCGGATCAAGCTGATCACCGACGGCGACGTGGCGGGCGTGATCGCCTGCACCGAGCCTTCGACCGGCGTCGATCTGTATCTCGGCGTCGGCGGCGCCCCCGAAGGCGTGCTGGCGGCGGCGGCCTTGCGCTGCATCGGCGGCCAGATGCAGTCGCGGCTGGTGTTCCGCAACGACGACGAGCGCGCTCGCGCCGCCAAATGGGGCATCAAGGACCTCAAGAAAAAGTACACTTTGATGGAGATGGCGTCGGGCGACGTGGTGTTCGCCGCCACCGGGGTGACCGACGGCTCGATGCTCGACGGCGTGCGTTACGAGGGCAATTTCATCACGACGCACAGCGTGGTGATGCGCTCGGCCACCGGCACGGTGCGCTGGATCAAGGCGCGCCACGTGCGCGCGCGTCATCTCAAGGATGAGAATTAGAATCGAGTTTCTGAATTGAAAAAGAACCACGTCATCGCCCGGCTGGTCCGGGCGACCCATGATCACCCGTGCGGCACGGGTGATCATGGGTGGCCGGCACAGGGCCGGCCATGACGGTTGAGAGTTTTGCGCCAGCCACGTCTCGTAGCGCTGCACCAAGCACCGCGGCACTCGGCGTCTCCCGGTCCTTATCAGGTAAACGCTGGCGCTTTGCCGCAGGCGATGACGACGCCGCGCAAACGCTGGCGCGCGACGCCGGCATCTCGGCCGTGCTGGCGCGTCTGCTGCTGGCGCGCGGCGTCGGCGCCGCCGATGTCGCGGACTATCTCAATCCCACGCTGAAGCGCTTCCTGCCGGAGCCGCTGACGCTCAAGGACATGGACAAGGCCGTCGCGCGCGTCGCCCGTGCGCTGGAGGCGGATGAACGCATCGCGGTCTGGGGCGACTACGATGTCGACGGCTCGACCTCGGCGGCGCTGCTGCATGAGTTTTTCGCCGCACTGGGCAAGCCGCCGCGCATCTACATCCCTGATCGCATGCTGGAAGGCTACGGCCCGAACATCGATGGATTGCTGACGTTGAAGGGCGAGGGCATCGGTCTCGTCATCACCGTCGATTGCGGCGCCGGCGCCGTGGCACCGCTGACCGCGGCGCGCGAGGCCGGTCTCGACATCGTGGTGCTCGACCATCACGCGGTCGAAGTGCCGCCGCCCGCGGTGGCGCACGTCAATCCGAACCAGCCGGGCGACACCTCCGGCCTCGGCAGCGTCTGCGCCGCCGGTATCACGTTTCTCTTCGTCGTCGCGCTCAACCGCGCGTTGCGCGAAAGCGGCTGGTACGCGAAGCGGGGCATCGCAGAGCCGGATCTGCGCACCATGGCCGATCTCGTGGGGCTCGCGACGGTGTGCGATGTCGTCCCGCTGGTCGGCGTCAACCGCGCCTTCGTCCGCGCGGGACTGGCGAAGATCGCCCGGCTCGACCGTCCCGGTTTCGCCGCGCTGGCGCAAGTCGCCGAGGCCAAGGCGCCGTTCACGCCCTATTCGCTCGGCTTCATCTTCGGGCCCCGAATCAATGCCGGCGGCCGCGTCGGACGCAGCAGCCTCGGCGTCGAGCTGCTCACCGCCAAGGATGCCGCGACGGCGCACGAACTGGCACTGGCGCTCGACAATCACAACCGCGAGCGCCAGGCGCTCGAGAAGCTGATCCTCGAAGAAGCCATCGCACTGTCCGAACTGCAGGCCAACGCGCCGTTCGTCCTCGCCAGCAATGACGGCTGGCACGCGGGTGTGGTCGGCATCGTCGCCGGACGGCTCAAGGACCGCTTCGGCAAGCCGGCCTTCGTCGCGGGCTTCGAGGGCGGCTACGGCCGCGGCTCGGCACGCTCGATTCCCGGCATCGACATCGGTGCGATGGTGCGCGAGGCGCGCGACCGCCGGCTGATCGAATCCGGCGGCGGCCATGCCATGGCGGCAGGCTTCGGTCTCAAGCCCGAGCAGGTCGAGGGCTTTCGCGCCTTCCTCGCCGAACACTTCAACCGCGCGGGCGATGCGCTGACTGCCGCCGGCCAGATCGAGCTGGACGCCGCCGTCTCGCCGTCCGGCGTCACGGTCGCGCTGGTGGAGGATTTCGCGCGCGCCGGTCCTTTCGGCGCCGGCAACGCCGAGCCCATCGTCGTGCTTCCCGACGTCACGGTCGTCTTCGCCGATGTCGTCGGCAAGGATCACGTCCGCCTGCGGCTCGCGGGCGGCGACGGGGCACGGCTCGACGCCATCGCCTTCCGTGTCGCGGATTTGCCGCTGGGCAAGGCGCTGCTGGCGGCGCGGGGCCAGCGCATCCATGCCGCCGGACGTCTGCGCGCCGACGCATGGAACGGCAACAAACGCGTGCAACTTCAACTGGAAGACGCCGCCCCGGCGGGGGCCTGAGGCCCGTCCGCGGGCAGGGTTGCCAAGCGGCTTTTGCCGCTTTATAGCCCGCTGCCGTGCGCCCTTCGTCTATCGGTTAGGACTCAAGATTTTCATTCTTGCAAGAGGGGTTCGACTCCCCTAGGGCGCACCAGCTTTTCCTGAAGGTTCGGAACACAAATCCAAGCGGTAAGTTTCCAGCACATGGGCTTATCCGCGTGGAGCCATGCCGTCCTCCGTCATCCGCAGCTTCTTGTACGATGCCGCCGATCACAGGCTCGGCGTGACCTTCGTGACCGGACGGCGGTACAGTTATCACGGTGTTCCCGCCAGCCTGTTCGAAGCCATGAAGGCGGCCTTTTCCAAGGGCGAATTCTTCAACGCCCATATTCGCGATCGCTTCGCATTTACGCGCGACGCCTGACGCGTCACAGGAAACCGAAATCGCTGCCCACGAGTTTCCGTTCAGGAACCGAGGGAAATCCATGAGCCAAAGCGCCAAGGCCGCGACCATGAGTGCAATGACGCGGCGCGCCGTGCTGGTGTCGACGGCCGTCGGATCGGCGATGACCGGTATCCCGGCAGACGCAGGGTCCAAATCGGCGTCCGCGCCAACCCCCCCTCAAAGCGCGACAGTCGCATTGCGGGTCAATGGCCGGACGCGTGAACTGTCGCTCGATCCGCGTACGACGCTCCTCGACGCATTGCGCGATCACCTTCATCTGACCGGCTCGAAGAAAGGCTGCGATCACGGCCAGTGCGGCGCCTGTACGGTGCTGATCGGCGGCCGTCGCGTGTTGTCGTGTTTGACCCTCGCGGTCGGCGTGCGCGAAACCGTGACCACGATCGAGGGATTGGCCGGCGCCGACGGCACCCTGCATCCGATGCAGCAGGCTTTTATCGACCAGGACGCATTCCAGTGCGGCTACTGCACGCCGGGGCAAATTCTGTCGGCGGTCGCCTGCGTCAAGGAAGGCCATGCCGGAAGCGAGGCCGAAATCCGCGAATATATGAGCGGCAATCTCTGCCGCTGTGCCGCCTATCCTCACATCGTTCGCGCCGTGGCGCAGGCGAAAGATGCGACAGAGATGGCATAATGCGCGCTTTCGCTTACAGCCGCGTGACGGATGCGGCCCATGCCGTGCAGGAAGCCGCCGCCGGCGGCCCTGTCGCGCACTTCCTGGCGGGCGGCACGACGTTGCTCGACCTGATGAAGCTCGATGTCATGCGTCCGGAGCGCGTGATCGACATCAACGACCTTGCCGCGCAATTCGGCGGTATCGAAATGCGGCCGGACGGCCTGCATCTCGGCGCCTTCGTGCATATGGCCGATGCCGCCGATCATCCGGCGGTCCGCCGCGACTATCCGGTGATCGCGCAATCGCTGCAGCTCGCCGCCAGCGCGCAATTGCGCAACATGGCGACGCTCGGCGGCAATGTTCTGCAGCGGACCCGCTGCACCTATTTCCGCGATACGAGCTGGACCCATTGCAACAAGCGGCTTGCGGGGTCCGGCTGCGATGCCATCGGCGGCGTCAACCGCAAGCACGCCGTGCTCGGCACCAGCGACGACTGCATTGCCGCCTATCCGGGAGATTTCGCCCAGGCGCTTGTCGCGCTGGGTGCGTCGCTCGATATCGTTGGGCCATCCGGCCCGCGCGTTCTCGATTTTGCCGCGCTGCATGTGGTGCCCGGTCAGACGCCGCAGACGGAAACAAGTCTGGCGCCGGGCGAGTTGATCACCGGCTTTGTCGTTCCCGCGGGTCCCTGGACCCGCCGCTCGCTCTACCTGAAAATTCGCGACCGCGAATCCTACGAATTCGCGCTCGCCAGCACCGCTGTGGCGCTCGATCTGCGCGATGGGATTGTCCGCACCGCGCGCATCGCGCTTGGCGGCGTCGCGACCAAGCCTTGGCGTGCGTCCGCGGCCGAAGCCGTTCTTGCCGGACAAGTCCTGGACGAACGCATCGCCCGCCGCGCCGCCGACGCGGCGTTCGCCGGGGCCATCACGCATGGCCAAAACGATTACAAACCCGAACTGGGGCGCCGGACGCTCATCCGGGCGCTGCTGCAGGCGGCGGCGATGGAGATCTAGATGGCAGGTATCGGTACGTCGCAATCGCGTCTCGATGGCCCGGCCAAGGTGCGCGGCGAAGCGCATTACGGTTCGGACATCGCGCTGCCCAACGTTGCCTATGCCGTCCTGGTAACCAGCAGCATCGCGCGTGGCAGGATCGTGTCGATCGACGAGACCGCGGCGCGGGCGCTGCCGGGCGTGCTGGAGATCGTCAGTCACCGAAATATCGGCAAAATCGCGCCGGGAAAGACGTTCGACGGCGGCGGCTATATGGGCACGACGATCGCGCCCCTCAACACGCCGCGGATTTTCCACGATGGCCAGATCGTGGCGGTGGTGCTGGGAGACACGTTCGAGGCCGCGCGCGACGGCGCGTACCGGCTCGAGGTCGTCTATGCCGAGGAAACGCCGTCCGCGACCTTCGACAGCGGCGGCACCGAGACCGTCGCCGCGTCTGCCGTGTCGCCGAAGCACGAGGATCCGCATGTCGGCGACGAAGCCAACGCCTTTTCCGCTGCACCCGTGAAAATCGAGGCCGATTACGCGACGGCGACGGAACATCACAATCCCATCGAACTGTTCACCACCGCCTGCAGCTGGTCCGGCAACAAGCTCACCGTCTGGGAATCCAGCCAAAATATGTGGGGTTTCAAGAATGGTCTCGCGCAGCAGCTCGGCATTCGCGTCGACGACATCCACACCATCTCGCCTTTCGTCGGCGGCGCGTTCGGCTCCCGCGGTTCGCTGACGCAGCGCACCGCGATCATCGCGCTGGCGTCGAGGAAAATCGGTCGGCCGGTCAAGCTGGTCGCGACCCGCGACCAGGGCTTCACCATCGCGACCTATCGCGCGGAGACGCGTCATCACATCCGCCTCGGCGCCGCGCGCGACGGCAAGCTGCAATCGCTCTATCATGAGGGGTTCGAGGTCACGAGCCGGCCCGACAGCTACATGGTCTCCGGCACCGATGCGTCGACGCGACTTTATGCCTGCGCCAATGTGAATTCGAAGGTCTCGATCGTCCACGCCGACCGCAACACCCCCGGCTTCATGCGCTCGCCGCCGGAAACCCCGTATATCTTCGCGCTGGAATGCGCGATGGACGAACTCTCCTACGCGCTCGAAATCGACCCCGTGGAGCTGCGCCGCATCAACGACACCAAGATCGAGCCGATCAAGGGCTTGCCGTACTCCAGCCGTTCGCTGGTCGAATGTTTCGACCGCGGCGCGGCGGCTTTCGGCTGGGCACAGCGCTCGTCCAGGCCGCGAAGCATGCGCGACGGCGACTGGCTGGTCGGCCTGGGCACCGCGACGACGCTATATCCGTCGAACATCGCGCCCGCGACGGCGCGCGTGACGCTGTTTCCGGACGGCGCCGCCAAGGTCCAGGTCGCGACCCATGAGATCGGACAGGGGATTTATCCCGTATGCGCGCTCATCGTCGCGGAAAAGCTCGGTGTCGATCCACAACGGGTCGGCGTCGAGCTTGGCGATTCCGATCTTCCGCCGGCGCCCGTCGCGGGCGGATCGAATTCCACCGCCAGCGTCGGAAATGCCATCGCGAAAGCCTGCGAGGACATCCTCCACAAGAAACAGGCCGGGGCCAATGGCGCAATCGAAGCCTATGCCGAGAACATGCCGGCCGGCGCGCCGGAAGACGGGATCGAGAAGCTCTACAAGGGGCAGCCCAGTTTCGTCGGCGGCGCCGCGGGCACGCAAAACGTCCGCTTTGCCTTCGGCGCGCAGTTCGTCGAGGTTCGCGTCCATGCCCGCACCGGCGAAATCCGCGTGCCGCGCGCCACCGGAGCATTCGCGGCCGGACGCATCGTCAATCCAAAGACCGCGGAAAGCCAGCTGATGGGCGGCATGATCTGGGGCATCTCCGCGGCGCTGCACGAGGCCACGGAGATCGACGGCCGCACCGCCCGCTATGTCAACGACAACTTGGCCGATTACCTGATCCCGGTGAACGCCGATATCCAGGGCATCGAGGTCATCATGGTCCCGGAGCAAGATGACGTGGTTAACCCGCTTGGGATCAAGGGCGTCGGCGAACTGGGCAATGTCGGGATGAACGCCGCCGTCGCCAACGCGGTGTTCCACGCGACAGGCGTGCGGGTGCGCGAAATTCCGATCCGTTTGGAAAAATTGCTGCGTGCGCTTGATTGACGATTTCGCGGACGCAGGCGGTGTTTCAGATATCCGCTTGACGTGGCGCCATCACCTGCACAAGATATAGCGTCCACGGTTCTCCGGATGGCGACATCTGGGGCTAAGAGGGAAGCCGGCGAGGCCTCGAAGAGGCCAAATCCGGCGCTGCCCCCGCAACTGTAAGCGGCGAGTTTCCATCGTCAGCGCCACTGATGTGTTCGCATCGGGAAGGCCAGAGGGAAGCGAAGACCCGCGAGCCAGGAGACCTGCCGTGCACGGTTGGAAAATTCGTCGGGCGGGGCGTCCGGTGGAGGCTTGCTGGCGATGGCGCAGGCGCCATTCATCCCGCGCGCGTCCGCTTTTGCTCCTCCGGCTCTTGGATCGGAGTGAAGCAATGTCTTCCCTGGCGTTCGATTTCGATATCAACGGTCATCTCGTTCCCGCGCCGGAGATCGCGCCGGGCCGCGCGATGCCGGGACCAAAGCTCGTCTTCCGCAAGGCTCAGCCCAAGCCCGCGCCGCTGCCGTCACCGCTTGGCCGCCCGCCGCAGCCGTCGGATCTCGCACTCGACCGTTCGCGCGATGCGCTGCTGACCGAGTTCGGCAAGCTGACGCTGACCGACCGTTACCTGCTGCCCGGCGAATCCTTCCAGGATATGTTCGCGCGCGTCTCCTGCGCCTATGCCGACGACGTCGAGCACGCACAGCGTCTCTACGATGCGATGTCGCGGCTGTGGTTCATGCCGGCGACGCCGATCCTCTCGAACGGCGGCACGACGCGCGGTCTGCCGATTTCGTGTTTCCTCAACGACGTCTCGGACTCGCTGGACGGCATCGTCGGCACCTGGAACGAGAACGTCGCGCTGGCTTCCAACGGCGGCGGCATCGGCACCTATTGGGGCAAGGTGCGCTCCATCGGGGAGGCGGTGAAAGGCGCCGGCGAAACCTCGGGCATCATTCCCTTCATCCATGTGATGGACGGTCTGACGCTGGCGATCAGCCAGGGCTCGCTGCGCCGCGGCTCGGCCGCCGTCTATCTCGACATCCATCATCCGGAGATCGAGGAGTTCCTCGAAATCCGCAAAGCGTCGGGCGATTTCAACCGCAAGGGTCTCAATCTGCATCACGGCATCAACATCACCGACGCTTTCATGGCAGCGGTGCGCGACGGGGCGATGTTCGGGTTGAAAAGTCCGAAGAACGGAGTCGTGCTACGCGAGGTGAACGCGCGCCAGCTCTGGCAGCGCATCCTCGAGACACGCCTGCAGACCGGCGAGCCTTACATCCTCAATATCGACGCGGTGAACCGCGCCCTGCCGCGGCACCAGCGCGAGCTTGGGCTCAAGGTCAACACCTCCAATCTGTGCAGCGAGATCACGCTGCCGACCGGTATCGATCACGACGGCAAGGACCGCACCGCGGTCTGCTGCCTGTCGTCGCTTAATATCGACACCTGGGATCAGTGGAACGAAGAGCAGGCCTTCGTCGAGGACGTGCTGCGCATGCTCGACAACGTGTTGACCAGTTTCATCGAGACCGCGCCGGAGAGCATGGCGCGCGCCAAATATTCGGCGCTGCGTGAGCGCTCCGTGGGTCTCGGCGTCATGGGCTTCCACAGCTTTCTGCAATCGCGCGGCATCCCGATGGAGAGCGCGCTGGCAAAATCCTGGAACCTGCGCATCTTCCGCAAAATCCGCCGGGAGGCCGATGCCGCGTCCTGCATCCTTGCCGAGGAGCGCGGCGCCTGTCCCGACGCGGCGGAGAAGGGCATGAAGGCGCGCTTCAGCCACAAGATCGCCATCGCGCCGACGGCGTCGATCAGCATCATCTGTGGCGGCACCAGCGCCTGCATCGAGCCGATCCCCGCCAATGTCTACACGCACAAGACGCTGTCCGGCGCGGTCTCGGTGCGCAATCCCTATCTGCGGAAGCTGCTGGCGCGGAAGGGCGCGGATACGCACGAGACCTGGCAATCCGTCCTGGAACACGAGGGCTCGATCCAGCATCTCGATTGCCTCAGCGACGACGAAAAGTCCGTCTACCGCACCGCCTTCGAGATCGACCCGCGCTGGATCATCGACCTCGCCGCCGACCGCACGCCGTTCATCTGCCAGAGCCAATCGCTCAATCTCTATCTGCCCGCCGACATCGATAAATGGGATCTGCACATGCTGCATTGGACGGCGTGGGAGCGCGGCATCAAGAGTCTGTACTACTGCCGTTCCAAATCGATCAGCCGTGCCGGCTTTGCCGGTCAATTGGAGAAGAAGGCCGCGTCCTCCGCCGAAGTCCCGAAGACCGATTACGAGGAGTGTCTGGCATGTCAATGAACCTCGGGGGTCTCGATCCGCGCAGCCTGATCGGCACGGGCCAGGTCGGCCTGCTGACCTCGACCGGCACCTACGACATCGACCGGTATCCCTGGGCGTATGATTGCTGGAAGCGCCAGCAGCAGACGCACTGGATGGGCGAGGAGGTGCCGCTCGGCGCCGACATCAAGGACTGGTCCTCCGACCGCATGACCGATGCGGAGCGCAACCTGCTGACCCAGATCTTCCGCTTCTTCACGCAGTCCGACGTCGAGGTGGGCGACAATTACCTCAAGCGCTACATCCCGATCTTCCAGCCGCTGGAAGTCCAGATGATGATGGCCGCCTTCACCAACATGGAAACGGTGCACATCGACGCTTACGCGCTGCTGCTGAAGACTCTCGGCATGCCGCAGGCCGAGTTCGCGGCGTTCCGCGACTACGATGCGATGCGCGCCAAGGCCGACTACATGCACACCTTCGGCGTCGGGACGGTGTCCGACGTCGCGCGCACGCTCGCGATGTTCGGCGCCTTTACAGAGGGCATGTCGCTGTTCGCCAGCTTCGCGACGCTCCTCAACTTCCCGCGCCACAACAAGATGAACGGCATGGGCCAGATCGTGTCGTGGTCGGTGCGCGACGAGAGCCTGCACTGCGAAGGCATCGTCAAGCTCTACCACCAATGGGACCGCGAAACCGGCGCCGTGACACGGGCCGTGCGCGACGACATCGCGGAGGTCGCGCGGACGATGGTGGGTCTCGAGGAACGTTTCGTCGACCTTGCCTTCGGTCTCGGCGAGATCCAGGGCATGACCGCCGACGACATCAAATCCTATGTCCGTTATATCGCCGATTGGCGCCTGACCCAGCTCAAGCTGACGCCGGCGTTCGGCAATTTCGAGGAAATCGCGAGCGGCTATCGCCAGCTCAGGGCGCATCCGCTCCCCTGGCTGGTCGAAATCCTCAACGGTGTCGAACACGCCAATTTCTTCGAGCAGCGCGCCACCGAGTATTCGAAGGGTGCGACCCGCGGGAGCTGGGATGGTGAGGACGGCGTGTGGTCGCTGTTCGACAGGACGCGGCGGGAACGCGCGGCCTAGGCCGCGCCCATTTGTCGACCCGATCCTTCGGGTCGGAGTGCCCGTCGCGAAAGCCGAGACAATAAAGCTCGACATCCGCGTCGCCCGCCTCGTTCGCCGCCGAAGCGCCGAGCGGCGGGCGGGTGTTTGCGTTTATCATTGCGGGCGATACGCGATTCGCGAGAGCCATCGGAATGAAGACCTTCCTCCGCCGCACCTGGATCAGCCCAAAGCTTGCCGGCGGCAAATCGAAGATTCACGGCGACGGGATTTTCGCGGCCGTCGACATCGCGGCGGGCGAGAAGGTAATGGAATTCGGCGGCCACACGATCAGCCGCGACGAGGCGCTGTCGGACAATTACCGCTTCCGCTCGATGTGGATGATCGAGTACGACATCTTCCTGGCGCTGCCGAACAGCGACACCGAGCTCAGTCTCGACGAGAATCTCAACCATTCCTGCGACGCCAATATCTGGCTGGAGAGCGATGTCGACCTGACGGCGCGGCGCGACATCAAGGCCGGCGAGGAAATCACGCTCGACCAGGGCACCTGGAACGGCACCGCCTGGGGTTTCGATGAAGACGAATACGCCGCTGATTCCGGGGAAGGCTGCTCGTGCGGCGCGCCGCAGTGCCGCCGCGCCTTGACCGAGGAGGACTGGAAGATCCCGGCATTGCAGGCGCAGTACCGCGGGCATTTCCATCCGCAGGTGCAGGCGCTGATCGACCGCCTCGCGCGCGGCGACGCGAAAGCACCGGCGAACGAGGCGGATCCGCGCTGATTATCGGGCGCGCGCGAACCAGGCGATGATGGTGCCGAACAGCAGCATCGCGACCAAATTGAGCGCCTGCGCCGTCGTGAAGGGCGGCATGCCGCCGCCGATCGCCGAGTGCGGCACGACCACATAGGTCATCACCGCGAAGACGCCGGCACCGAAGGCGAGCCCAGCGGGCAGCCAGTGCCGCCGCAGGACAGGCAGGAGCATGGCGCCGGCATGGTAGATCGCCGCGATCAGCACAGCCATGGCGACCTGCAGCGCAAAACCGAGCGCGGCGACCTCCATGCCGCCGGCGCGCGCCGCCTTCAGGCCGATCAGGCCGCCGGCGATGAACTTCAGGATGCGCAGCGGATCGATGAAGCCGTTGATGGCGCTGGCCGCGCCGATATCCACGACGCCGGCGACGATGCCGCCCAGCAAGATGGCGGCGATCGTGGAATGACGTTCCCGCATATTGAAATCCCCCTCAGCAATACGAAGTGCAGCGCCCTACATCGGGATCGGCATCGTCTCGCACACTTCGATCGAGCCGCCGGCTTTGATGTGCGGATGGCCGTCGGTCAGCTTTACCGCGTCGCTCAGGCTCGCCGCGTTGACGATCGAATAACCCGCGACCGCGACCTTGCTGCCATGGCCGACCGTCTGCTGCGGCCCGATGGGCGCGCCGCCGTCGAAAAATTTGTCGCCCATCTTGGCGAAATAAGCCTGCCAGTCGGCCATCAGGGTTCTGCCTTCTTCGGCCGATTTGGGCGGGTTGCCGCCGAAATACAGATAAAGAAATTTCTTCATGATGGTCTCCCCCTCGAACCGTATCGCCCGGCATCCTAGCGCATTCGCGTCATGGCCGGGTTGCGTCCGTGCTCTCACGAAAGCGTGAGCGCTGGGCCCAGAGTGGCCTTCAACGGGCCAAGCCACGGTTCGAAGGCGCGCCAGCTCTCCAGGCCGTCGGTGAAGATCGGGCGGCGGACCTGTTCGGAGCTCGCGGTGCGCACGGCGCGGCGGTTCTCGTGGAAGCGCAGGCATTGGGCCTCGAACGGCACGCCGCAATATCCAAGCAAAGCGCGCACCTCGCGTTCCGGATCCGCGACGAGATTTTCGTAGATCACGCGATGCACGCGGCCGGGCAGGGCGGCGTCGAAATGCGCCATCAGGCGCACATAGTCGGCGTAGTACCGGCCCAGATCGCCGAGATCGTAGCTGAAGGCCTGACCCACCGCGAAGTACTGCTTGTAGGCCGACAGGCAGCAGGCGAAAGGATTGCGGCGAACGTCGACGATTTTCGCGTTGGGCAATATGAGATGGATCAGTCCGGTGTGAACGAAATTGTTCGGCAATTTGTCGATGAAGAACGGCCGGCCGGCGCGGCGGTAGACGCGCGTGCGCGCCAGGTATTCGGCGCCCAGGGCGCGCAGCGCGTCGCGGTCCAGACCGGCGAGCGTGCCGGGATAGGCATTGAAATCGAACGGTCCAGGTCCCATCGCCGTGCGCGCGACCGCGATCATGTCGCCGAGCTCCATCGTGCCTTCGATTCCCGAATGGCTGGCGAGGATCTGCTCGACCAGCGTCGAGCCCGAGCGCGGCAGGCCGACGATGAAGATCGGGTCCGGCGCCGGATCGCCCAGGGCTTCGCGCTGGGAGAAGAATTCCGGCGTGAACAGCGCTTCGGCCCGCCGCACGAAACGCGTCATCTCGTTCGCATCGTATTTTTGCAGCGCGCGGCGCAGCGTGTTGCCCCTATCGTATTGCGCGAAGGACGCGGTGATATCGCCCGCATCCTCCAGCGCCTTGCCGAGCGCGAAATGCGCCATCGCGCGATCGGCTGGCGTCAGGCCGGGCCGCTGCAACAGGCTGCGCAGGGCGGAGACATCGGCGGCGCCGAAGCGCACCGTCTTCAGGTCGGCCAGGCTCCACCATGCTTCGCCGCCGGGCTGCAAGGCGAGGCTTCGGCGGTACGCGTGGACCGCGTCCGCCGTCCGTCCGGCGGTCTTCAGCGCATGGCCGAAACGCGTCCAGAGCCGCGCGTCGTTCGGCGCGAGGCGCAGCGCGGCGTCATAGGCCGCCAGCGCGGCCTCATAATCGCCGATCTGCCCGAGGGCCGACGCCTGAAAGGCGAGGTAGGCGGCGTTTTCCGGTTCGCCGCGCAGCAGATGCGCGATCTGGCCCAAGGCGCCGGCCGGATCGCCTTGGCTCTGCAGCAGCATGGCATATTGCTGGCGGGCGCCGGTGAAGCCCGGTGCCGCACCGAGGCAGCGTTCCAGCAACCGCCGCGCGCCGGCGGTGTCCGACGCGCGCAACGCCGCTTCCGCCTGGCGGAACAGGGCCTGGACATCGGGCGGCGTCGGCGCGGCGGTCATCCTGCCATCCTCTCACAGATTATCCCGGGTTTATCCAGCGTCGCCGCGCTTCCAACAGGGCACGGCTCTGTGGCAGGTTCCTCGGCGAAACGGGTTTTCCTGCAAATTGGAGTCGCGCATGTCGTTGAAATCAGTCGCCTTGCTGGCCGCCGCCGTCTTGTTCGTGCCGGGAGCGGCGCTGGCCGCCCATGGCAAGGTGGGCCTGTGGGAAAGCACGACCAGCGTTTCGATGCCCGGCATGCCGGCGCAGGCACCGCACAAGGCGACCTACTGCATGACGGCCGACCAGGTGAAGGCCGACACGCCGCCGACCGACGCCCGCTCCGGCTGCACCTACAAGAACGTTTCCGTCCAGGGACATACCTTCACCGCCGACATGGTCTGCACCGGCCAGTTCACGGCGACCGGCCATTTCACCTCGACCTATGACAACGACACGCATTACACCGCGACCATCGGCATCGCCGGCGACGGTTTCAGCATGACCAATAAGATCGAGGGCAGGTGGTTGAAAGCCGATTGCGCCGGCGCGACGCAGTAAGGGTGAACCGCGCCGCCAAGCTGTTCAGTCCGGCCTATTGGCGTAGCGACAGTCCCATCGCGGCTTGGCTGCGCGGCGCCGGCTGGCTGTTCGCCTCGTCATTCATCGAGCGCGTCGCGGCGCTGGTCCAGACGGTGCTGATCGCGCGCGCGCTCGGCATCGAGGATTACGGCCGCTATGCCCTGATCTTCTCGACCATCGGCCTTCTCACCCCCGTCGTCGGCCTGCAGCTGCCCTATGCGGTGATCTATTTCGTGTCGCGCTACCAGGCGCAGGATCCGGCCAGGGCCGGCGCCATCGTCCTGCTCGGGCGGCGGCTGACGCTGGTGACCACGGTCGCGGCGGTGGCGGTGGCGTTGCTGCTGCCCGCGCCGCTCTCGCGCTGGATATTCGCGACGGACGGCTATGGCTGGCCGGTCATCCTGGGCGCGGTGATCCTGCTGGCGGGCGTCCAGGCGGGGCTGAGCGACACCTTGCTCCAGGCGAGCGAGCGCTTCCGCACCCTCGCCATCGCGCGCTTGTCGTCCGCGACACTGTCGCTGGTCGCCTTGCTGGTCGTGGTGTTCCTGTCGCCCAGCCTGACGGCGGTCATGGCGGCGGTTGCCGGCGCCGCGCTCTTCCGGCTGGCGACGGTGGCGATCCCCGCCCGGACCATCGCCGCGCGCCTGGTCGCGCATACCGATTTCCGCCAGGCCCTCGCGGCGTCGAGCGCGATCCTCCACTTCTCGCTGCCGAGCGGCCTGCTGTCGATGGTGATCGGCTATGCGATGTGGATCGGCAACTACTATCTGACCCGCGATCCGCACGGCTTCCGGGACTTGGCGGTGATCAACACCGGGGTTCAGTGGCGCTCGCCGATCCTGATGGTGATGGCGTCGCTGTCGAGCGCGATCGTGCCCATGCTGGGGCGTTATCTCGGCGCCGACGACCATGCCCAGAGCGCGCGATTGCAGCGCTATCACATCCTGCTCAATGTCGGCACGGCGCTGGTGTTTTCGGTCGTCGCGATCGGCGCATCGAGCCTCATCCTGGGACTCTATGGGCACGACTTCCGCGGCCAGAATTTCCTGTTCTCGCTGTTCCTGCTCGCGCTGGTGCCGACCGCCTATGTCACCGCGCGCCAGCAGGAACTTGTCGCCGGCGGCCGGATGTGGATGCAACTGGTGCTGTTCGTGCCCTTTGCCGCAATTGCGATCGGTGGCACCTGGTGGTATTCGGACCGCCTGAGCGGCGCGTTGCTTGGCTTTATCCAGTTGACCGCGTGGATGGTGACGGCGGCGCTGGTCGCGCTGTTCGTCAAGCCGCCGGGCGCGGCGGCGCGGTCGGCCGGGGAAGCGTAGCATGTGCGGCATTCTGGGCATTGTCTCCAAGCGGCCGATCGAGCCGGCACGGATGCACGCGGCGCTCGATCTGCTGGCGCATCGCGGTCCCGACGGCGAAGGCGCCTGGACCGATGCCGAGGCCGGCATCTGGCTCGGCCACCGCCGCCTCTCGATCATCGATTTGAGCCATGCCGGCGACCAGCCGATGCTGAGTCCGGACGGCCGCTTCGCGCTGATCTTCAACGGCGAGATCTACAATTACGTCGAGCTGCGCAACGAATTGCTCGCGCTCGGCACCAGCTTCGTGTCGCACAGCGACAGCGAGGTCATCATCGAAGGCTATCGCGTCTGGGGCCGCGAGGTCCTGACCCGGATGAACGGCATGTTCGCGCTGGCGTTGGTCGACCGCCGCGCCGGCACGATGCTGTGCGCGCGCGACCGCTACGGCGAGAAACCGTTCCTCTATGCCAAGGGCGACGGTTTCATCGCGTTCGGCTCGGAGTACAAGGCGCTGCTCGCGCTGCCCGGCGTCGGGCACGGCTATGACGAGCTCGCGCTGGTCACCGAAACCGCCCAGCCCGGCATCTCCGCCGATCGCCGCCGTCAGACCGTATTCCACGCCATCGAGCAATTGCTGCCGGGCGAGGCGATGGAGGTCACGCTCGCGACGCTGGCGACCAGGACCTGGCGCTATTTCGACATCGACCTCAGCAAGACGCGCAGCTTCGCCGATCCGCGCGACGCGATGGCCGAGTTTCGCGACCTGTTCGTCGACTCCGTCAAGATCCGCATGCGCTCCGACGTGCCGGTGGGATCCTGCCTGTCGGGCGGCCTCGACTCGTCGGCGATCGTCGGCGCGGCCCGCAAGCTGCTCGGCCCCGACGCGCAGTACCACACCTTCACCGGCCGCTTCCCCGGCACCCCCGCCGACGAATGGCACTACGCCGAGCTGGTGGTCGAGAGAGAACGGGTGGAAAGCCATGTCGTCGAGCCGACCGTCGCGCGCTTCATGACCGACCTGCCGCGCTTCATGTGGTACAATGAATTGCCGGTCGCATCGTCGAGCCAGTTCGCCCAATGGTGCGTGTTCGACCTTGCCAAGCAGCACGCCGTCACGGTGCTGCTCGACGGCCAGGGCGCCGACGAATTGATGGGCGGCTATGAGCAGTATTTCGCGATCTACGTCGAAGCGTTGAAGGCGCGCGGCGAGACCGCGCGGCTGGCGCGCGAACTGCCCGAAATCCGGCGGCGCTATCCGGCCGCGCTGCAGGACCGTTCCAGCCGCGCGAAGACGGCG
>OLLQ01000513.1_pt1 | contig 19339 bp, 13 predicted proteins | sample 1604571 | NCBI WGS metagenome assembly OLLQ01 (sample SAMEA104055722, study PRJEB20765) | soil metagenome | isolation source: soil
CGGCGGGATCGGCGGCGGCGTCCCATCGGTTGCCGATCACTTTCAGGCGCAGGCCGGGCAAGCGGCGGACGATCGCCGTCAGCCAGTCTTCCTTGTATTTCGTGTGGTTGCCCACATAGGTCACGTCGGCGATGTAGTCCGCCTCGTCCAGATGCGCGAAGTGCGGACGATGCACGCCGTCGCAATAGCCGTGATGCAGGAACGCGACGCGCTCCGGCGGCATGAGCCGCTTCAGGTGGTCCACCTGAAACGATTTCGTCGTGAAGAACAGGTCGAACAGCGCGAGCGTCGCGGTGTCGAGGCCGGCATAGCTGAAATGAAAATCCGGATAGTAATTCACCAGCAGCACGCCGCGCCGGCGCAGGAATTTCAACGTCTCGGGCAGGATGTCCTGCCCCTTCACGGTCGCGAAGACGCAGGCGCCGTAGCGCTCCACCGCCGTGCATATCGCCGCATTGTAAGCCCGCACGCTCAAGGCGCGCGTCAGGCGTCCGGCGATCTTCGCCGGCACGGACGCCGCTTCGCTGAAGAAGCCGCGCGTGTCGACTTCCTTCACCGCCCAGCCCTGCAGCCGCATGCCGTGCGCCAGCGCCTCGCCGACCGTGCCATACCGGAATTCCGTCGCCACGACGGCGCTCTTTTCATTTTCCATGGTGTCGCCCGGGACCCGGCACCTCGCGCCTAGCGGATGCGGTGAACGCGATGATGTTCCTGGCGCACGAGATCGAGGTCGGACGACACCATCTCCGTCACCAGCTCCTGAAACGTCGTGGTATGCCGCCAGCCGAGCTTTTGGTGCGCCTTGCGCGCATCGCCGAGCAGTTCGTCCACCTCCGTCGGCCGGAAATAGCGCTTGTCCACGAGCACGAGGTCCTTGCCGGTCGCCTTGCAGACGCCGACCTCGTCGACGCCCTCGCCCCGCCATTCGACCTCGCGTCCGACTTCGCGGAACGCAAGCTCGACGAACTCGCGCACCGAATGCGCCTCGCCGGTGGCCAGCACGTAGTCGTCCGGCTCGTCCTGCTGCAGCATCAGCCACATGCCCTCGACGAAATCGCGCGCGTGGCCCCAATCGCGCAGCGAATTGAGGTTGCCCAGATAAAGCCGTTCCTGGGTTCCGTGATCGATGGCCGCGACGGCGCGGGTGATCTTGCGGGTGACGAACGTCTCGCCGCGCATCGGCCCTTCATGGTTGAACAGGATGCCGTTCGACGCATGCATGCCGTAGGCTTCGCGATAATTCACCGTGGTCCAGTAGGCGTACAGTTTCGCGACCGCGTAGGGCGAGCGCGGATAGAACGGCGTCGTTTCGCGCTGCGGACTTTCCTGCACCTTGCCGAAGAGTTCCGAGGTCGACGCCTGGTAGAACCGCACGCGCTTCTCGATGCCGAGTATCCGGATGGCCTCGAGCAGCCTGAGGGTTCCGAGGGCATCGGCGTTCGCGGTGTATTCCGGGGTCTCGAAGCTGATATGGACGTGGCTCTGGGCCGCCAGATTGTAGATCTCGTCCGGCTGGATCTCCTGGATGAGCCGGATAAGGTTCGTCGCGTCCGTCATATCGCCATAGTGCAGGCTGAAGCGGACGTCGCGCTCATGAGAGTCGACGAACAACTCGTCGATCCGCGAGGTGTTGAACGACGAGGAGCGGCGGCGCACGCCGTGAACGACATAGCCCTTCTTGAGCAGAAGCCGCGCGAGATAGGCGCCGTCCTGTCCGGTCACGCCGGTGATCAATGCTGTCTTGCCGGACACGCGTGCCTCCTGGATCCTGGGATAGTCACGGGACATCCGTTCCACAAGACGGCCCACGCAGAACCGTCTGGCGCCCGCACTTCATAGCCTTCGACCTCCGCCCATATCAAGGCGCCCCGCGGGTCGTGCCAAGAACTCAGTAGACAGACCATGTGGCGCGAAGCCGTCTACTCGCCGGCGACGGAGCTGGACAGATCCGCCCGGGATGACGCGCCCCCACCCAGAAAAACCTCGTAGGGAAACTCCACGACGGCGCGCAGGATGATCAAGGAGGAAAAAAGAATGACCCCGCCGCCAACGATGTCCGCGACCAGATAGCCATCCGTGCGGAACCCCTCCTTCATCGCCAGAAGCACGATCGGAAAGTAAAACCACTGCCCCCTGCGCAGCACATCGATCGCGTATCTGCTCAACCAGGCATGGAATATGCCCAGCAGGATCATCGCGACAATGACACCGGTCCAGCCGTAGTCCCAATAGGCGTCGGCGAACAATCCGGGACTCGTCTGCGACAGGGGATTTCCCGTGATGGCATAGTTAAAGTCGGAGGCGATCTGGGTGATGATGGGTTTGTCCGGCCATAGCACCCGCGGGACGAATACCGAGAAAATGTCCGTCAGCGAGTTGCCGGGGGAATGGGCGTCGTACTGCTTGATCGCGTAGGCCGACTGGTTCGAATAGCTGATGCGCGACAGCGCGCCGATCTTGGCGCCCGGCGTATCGTCCTCGACATAGGACTGCGTCAAGGTGACGGCGCTCCAGGCAATGTCGAAACGCTCGCTGAATCCGACCCGTCCATCGAAACCGTATTGATTGGTGAACTGGAAGCGCCCGATTTCGATGGCCGGCGCGAGAATGATATAGACCGCCAGCAAGGACCCGAACACGGCACCGAGCTTGAGAAGCGTGATCTTGCCGCGCAGGAAGGCGAGCCCGAAGAGCACGAGCGTGATCAGGACTTCGTATTTCTGAAGATCGAGAAACCCGAAAGCGACGTTGAGAGTGACGAAGCCGATGATCAGGGGCATCGCGCTTCGACGATATTCGAGCGACCACACCGTCATCAGATAAATTCCGGCATAGGTGAAATTCGCGATCGTCGCAATGCTTTCCGGCAGGACGAAATTGAGAAGCTTGAAGGAATAGGGGATCAGCAGGAAATATTTGAAGGCGCCTCCGACCACCAGAAAAAACATGCCCACGGCGAAGAGCTGCCGCTCTCCAGCGGATCTGTCCTGTTTCAACACGGCGGTTTCCGCGCCGCCCGAAAAGATGGCCCCGAACAGATTGGCGGAGCACAAGACGACAAGACACGCGACGGTGTCGATCTCGTTGAGCTCCGCCAGGTCGTTGGCGTCGAACGGAAAAAACGACTGGAGCGCCGCGATCGTCGCCTCGCCGCCGAAGATCGGCACGAGGTTGCCGACCCCGAAATAGACCGCGGAAGAGGTTCTGAACCAGAACAGAGCGGTCCAGATCGCATTCGAATCCTGCAAGACCATCCGCACGGCCGACGCGCTGAGCAGCAGCGTGAACACCATGGGACCGTAGGCGTTGAGTATGTTCGTGGTTGGCAGATCGGTCGGGCTGTATCCGGCGAAATACACCGCCGCCAGCGCGGCCAGCCCGATCAATTCCCATATCGGCGCCTGCAAAGGGGACCGCGACACGCTCATCTCAATTCTCTGCCCTGACAGCGCCGCATCGTAAGCCGCCTTGTCTCAACGCACTAGGACCGTATTCACGGCTTTTGCGCCACCGTGATGGCCATGCGGCCCCATGCGGCCGGGAACAGCCGTCCCACGGTCTCATCGATCACGCGCAGGAAGGCCTGATAGGGAAGCAGGAAGGGGCGGCGGTCCACCAGGGACAGCAGCCGGCCCAACCAACGTGCCGAACCTTCCCACTGCTTCATCTTCAGATATACGCTGGTCGACTGGAGCGGCGTCCGCTCAAGCGCGTTGGATGCGGTGATCGTGAGGCCGTGGGCGCGAAACAGGTCTTCGTTCTGCGCCAGCGTCTGGTAGCCGATATGGCCGTCGGCATCGAGAAACAGCGCTTGATAACGCTTAGGATCGCGGGCGCGCAGCCAGGATATGAGCGGATTGTGGGTCTCCACATCATAGATGAAAACGACATGGCCGCCGGGTTTCAAGATTCGGATGATCTCGGTCAGGATCGCATCCTTGTCGGTGGCCGACATATGCTCCCAGAAATAGGAACTGACGACGGCATCGACGGATTGGTCGGGGATGGGCTTGAGGCTGCTCGACCTCACGCACAGGCTGTACTTCCTGGCTGCCATGGCCAGGCCCTGGCGTGTCACATCGACGCCCGTCATGCGGTATTGCTTGCCCAGCCAGGCCACGCCGCCGGCGCAGCCGAGCTCCACGACGATCGCACCGGGCTTGAGAGCCTTGCGGATGGCCCACAGATAGCCGTTGGTGATCAGCCATAACGGTAGCTGATGCAGGATATTCGCGCTGGCCGGAACGTAGCGCACCTCGTTGTTGAAGGCGCCTTCGTAGAACGGATCGTCCTGCCCGAGAAAATCCACCTGGACGCCGTCGACGGGATAGTCGCGGGAGCAGACCGGGCAGCGCAGGCTGTTCCCGGCGCGCGTCAAGGGCGACCGGTCCTGCGGGCAGATCAGCCGGAGCGGCGCGCCTTCGATCGAAGCATCCGGCGCCGTCATGGGTTTCCCGAGCGCCGTGTCTCGGCCAGGCAAAAATCGATGGCCGCCAGCGTGTTGCGCACCGCCATCCTGTAATCCAGTTCATCGGATATGCGCAGCGACGCGGCGCTGAGATCGGCGAGCTTTTTCGGATCGTTCGCCAGTTCGCGCAGCAACGCCGCCAGCCCGTCCACGTCGCCGCAGCGGTGGACCAGCGTGTTCTCACCCGGCCGGGCGATGCTCGTGGGGCCGATCGCACCCACCTTGTCGCTCAGCACCAAGGGCAGGCCCATGATCGCGCCTTCCAGGACGATCACGCCGAACGCCTCGATCTCCGCCGGATGCACCAGCGCATCCGCGGCGCAAAAATAGCCCGGCAATTCGTCGATATTGACGAAGCCGAGAATATTGGCCGGCAGGTTCCGGGCGGCGACCTCGCGCTCCAATTCGGCGCGCTGGGCACCGTCGCCGGCGAACAGCCCCACGATCCTGCGCGTCTGGTTGCCCATCACCTGGAGCTTGGCGAGCGCCGCGACGAGATCGCCGGGACGCTTTCGCGCAATGAGTTTGCCGACGAACAGCGCCGCGAAATCATTGTCGTCGAGCTTGAGCAGGCTGCGCACGCGCGCCCGCTCTTCGGCGCGTTTGGCACGGAAGGTCCAGAAGCCCTCGTCCACCATGTTGGGAACGCGGAAGATGCGTTTCATCGGCACGCCGAAGGTCGTCAGGTATTTCTGGTTGGAATCGCCGATGCACAGCAAGGCGCTGAATTGGCCCAGCACCAGCGGGAGGACCGCCTGCTTGGCGATGCGCATGGGCAGGCTCGTGCCCGCGTGCAGCGAACTGTCCGAGATCATCAAGGCCGGCACGGAGCGGCGTCGGCACCAGGCGATGGCGCGCAGCATCGTCTTTTGCGTGTAGCCGTGGATCAGCACGATATCGGGCTTGAATTCGTCGAGCGCCGCCGACAGCGACGGATTGTCGACGTCCGAGAAGGTCAGCCTGGTGATGCCATCCGCCTCGGGCAGGAATGTCTGCGCATAACCGCCAAGCAGGTCCGTCTTCCAGGAAAGCTCGATCCCCATGCCCGCGTCGAGTGTCTTGGCGATGCCGACCTTGGTCGCAAAAAAAGCGCGCAATTCCACGCCGGCCTTGGTCAAGGCCCGGTAAAAGGGCGCGTAATAGGGAATGGGATGCGATGCGACGACCGCAAACCGCACCGCCCGGTTCGCGGCTGCAATCCCTTCGGCCGGCGCGCATGCCTTGTCGCTCATTTTTGCATGACCTTGGTGATGATGGCGTGGGCCTTGCGCTCGAATTCCTCAAAGGAAAATTGCATCATGAGCGCCTCGAATCCGCCGCTGCCGCGCTTCAAGGCTTCCAGGATTCCGCGCTTGATGTCCGCCCGGTCGTTCGGATTGACCTGTATCACCAGTTGCGCGGCAACCGGATCGTTACGCTCCGCGGCATCCTCGAGCGCCGCACCCACGATCGGCACGCCGCAGGCCAGCGGCTCCAGGAAGGCAAAGCGATACGGATAGCTGTCGTATTTCGGATCGCTTCCGGGCATCGCCACGACGTCGGCGAGCCGATAGTGATCCGCCTTGACGGCCTCTTCGACATAGCCGGTGAACGCCACCCTGTCGGCAACGCCGAGCGTGCGCGCCTTGGCCATCAGCCGCGCCTTGTCGTCGCCGTCTCCCATGATGAGATAGGCCGCATCGGGTACGTCCTCGAGGAGGCTCGGCAGCGTCTCGATCACCTCGTCGAAGCCCTTGTTCTTCTCCGTCGGATCCATTCGGCCGGCCGTCATCACCACCGTCATTCCCTCCAGCCCATAGCGCTGCAACAGATCGGGACGCTTGGGACCCGGGCGGAAAGCTGCGATGTCGACGCAGTTCGGGAGATAATATGTCGTGGCGTTCTCGATACCGGCCCAGCGGCGCAAGCGGGCGGCCGTCACTTCGCGGATGGTAACGAATTGCGTCAGGCGGCGGCACAGATAGTTGACGCTCGCATGGCCCGTCGGCGTCCACGCCTCCATCCCGTAAACGACCGGCAGGACGGGACAGCCAAATCGCAGGCCCAGAACCTGGGCAAACGGCAAGAGATGCAGGTGTCCGCACAGCACCAGACCGTAAGAGCCGCCCGCAGCCGCGAGCCCAAGCACGGAGCGGGCATATTGCAGCTTCGATCCCGCCGCGTCCGTCCGGAAGCGCAAATTGGCCGGCATGGGTTCGAGGCCATAGGAGATGACGCGCGGCAGAGACACGACCTGGCTGACGTCCGGATGGCCGCAGACGGCCGTCAGCAGATTGCGGTTGTAGGCGGCGATGCCGCCCCGGCCGCCGAACGCATCGCTGACGAGCGAGATGACCTTGAAACTCATGGCGCGACCGACAGCAACACCATTCTCACGCGCCGACGATCTCGATGGCCGGCAGCGGGAAGATGAACTTCGTCCCACCCGCCAGAAGCGCGGCCTCGCGCGCCAGGAATTCGTCGCGGAAATGCCAGGGCAGCACGAGATAATAGTCGGGCTTCATCGCACGCGACTTCTCCTCGGACAGGATCGTGATGTCGGTGCCGATCGTCCTGGCGCCGTCCTTGTCGGGATTGCGGTCGGCGGCATAGGGCGCGACGTGCCGGTCGATCTGGCACCATTGCAGGATGGTGTTGCCCTTGGTCGATGCGCCGTAGACGTGGATCGTCTTGCCCTGCTCTTTCAGCCCCTTCAGGAGCGCCATCAACTCCTGGCGCTGCGCCTCGATGCGGCGCTGGAATTCCAGATACGGCTTGTCGGTGTCGAGCTCCAGGTCGAACTCCGCCAGGCGCAGCTCCACCATCTCGCGCTGCCAGGTCTCGTTGGCGTATTTCTGGCTGTCCTGGTGCGTCGCGTGGCAGCGGACGCTGCCGCCATTGATGTCGTTGAACGATACCCGAAACACCTTGAGCCCACAGCGCTTCAGCAGCTGCTCGATCACCGCGAAGCTGTAATATTCGAGATGCTCGTGACAGACCGTGTCGTAGGAATTGCGCTCCAGCATCGCCGGCATATAGGACATCTCGAAGATCCACACGCCATCGGGCGCGAGCAGCGCCTTCAGGCCCTCAACGAACGCCACCGGATCTTCCAGGTCGTAGAACATCGCCACCGACGTGACGATGTCGCAGCGCGTTTCGCCCAGCCGGCTCTTCAGCTTTTGCGAAGGAAAGAGGTCCTGCACGACTTCGAGGTCGGGCCCCGCCGTTTGCGCCACATCGGAAGGATCGACGCCCAGCCGGCGGTATGACTTCGGATAGTTCTTCAGGAGCGTGCCGTCATTGCATCCGATATCGAGCGCGACCGCCGCCGGATTCCCGGCCAGCGCCATCGCCGACGCCGCGATCGCGCCCAGATGGTCGCGCATCGTCTGGTTCGTGCCCGAGCGATACCAGTAGGATTCGTAGAGCACCTGCGGCGGCACCGTCACGGCCAGCTGCAGCAGCCCGCATGCGTTCTCGTCCAGTTGCGGATTGCAGCGGACGAGTTCCATGCCGATCCGGCGCATCGGCGGCGCCGACTTGCCTTCTTTTACGAACGATCCCTGCAGATACTGCTCGCCCAGATCGATCACACGCGTCAGCGCCGGCGACTTGCAGATCCGGCAAGTTTTTCGATGTACCAAATGCATTCGATGAGCCTCAGGCTTGACGCGGCAATTTCGGGGAATTCCATCACTTCGATGTCGCACCCGGTCCGGCATTTGCCGTGGCGCTATCTATCAGATGCGTCAAGATATCGGATAGTGTCTGCGTCAGGGTATAGTGCGGTTTCCAGCCCGTTGCGGCTTCCAAGGCGGCATAGGAGCCCCGCAACCGGCTTTGCTCGGCGGCCCGGACCAGGGCTGGGTTCTGGACGATGTCAACTTGGCATCCCGAGAGGCGTATGAGCTCCCGCAGGACGTCCAGCATCAGGACCTCGCGCCCCGAGCAGACGTTATAAAGCTGCCCATTACGGCCCTTGTGAAGCATCAAATCATAGGCGCGCACCGTGTCGCGCACGTCGGTCAGGTCTCGGGTCGCGTTCAACGCCCCGACCTCGATCGCACCTTTGCGCGCGCCCAGCATGATCCGGGCAATCTGGTGCGAAAAGCTGGCAATCGAAAATCGGGAACTCTGGCCCGGTCCGATATGGGTAAACGGCCGCGCCACCAGGATGTCGAAGGCGCAGCCCCTCGACCGCTGCCGGCAGAGCAATTCGCCGGCGGCTTTGGCGACGGCATACGGGCTGAGGGGCCGCAGAGGCGAGCCCTCGACGAGCGGAAGCTGGTCGGGCGCCGGATGCCCGTAAACCTCGCTCGAGCTGACGTGGAGAAAGCGTCCGGAAAATCCGCTCGCCTGCAACGCGTTCAGGAGGTCCAACAGGCCCGAGAAGCCGATGGCATAGGTCTCCTGGGGCCGCTCGAACGACTCGCGGACGGTGGTTATCGCGGCCAGGTTGACGACGAGGACGGGATCGAGCGCGCGGATCGTGCGGCGCACGGCATCGCCATCGCGGATGTCGCAGTCGCGGCCCGCCAGCACCACGTCGTAGCGGTCCGCCAGCTGGCGCGCCAGATTGGGGCCCACAAAGCCCTTTCCGCCGATGATCAATGCGCTAGCCGTCATGACCTTTTTCCGGCGCCCCGCAGCGTCACCGGCAAAACCGGCGCGTGCGGAAGGCGGGACCTAACCTTCCGGCGTAGCCTGCCACTGACCCGCCGGCTGCGCCTGCGGGCGCTGCCGGGTAAGCCGCCTGCGCCCAAGGACGACGAGGTCCCTCAGCGTCAGCTGAAACCGTCCCAGCAGGAACGCCGCCAGGATGCCGGCGATGACGCCGACCGCCGTGTAGAGGAGCATCACCTGGGAGGCATTGGGGCTGGTCGGCATACGCGACGCGACCGGCGCCTCCAGCGGATCGGCGGCGAAGTCCAGACCAGAACTCGCCAGCATGCGCTGCTTTTCCTGATCGATCAGCGTGGCGACCAGCGACGCGCGCACATCGGAGATCGTCGTGCCGGCAAGCTCCTGGTTGAGGTAGCCGATATAGCGGTTGGCGCGCGCCAGCGTCTTGTCGCGCAATGCGCCGTCGACGGCACTGTGCAGGTCGCTCAGGAGCTTCCTGCCCCAATCGGGGTTGCCGATCCTGACGCTGATCGTGACGATGGGCGTGGTATTGCTCTTCTGCACCGTGATAAGCGCGCTCAAAACCTCCTGGACGCGCGCCGCGTCGGGCGGCTCCCAGCGGACCACGCGCGTGCCCAGCACCTTGGAGACGAACGTCCGAAGGGGCTTCAGGGCGCTGTGAGGCTCGCGCCACCGCTTGTTCGTGGCGTCCCATTCGCCCGCGAACATGGTCTGCAGGAAGCCCGGCTGCCGCGCCAGCACTTCAGCGGCGGGCCGGCCGGTCAGCCCGGCCTGATAGAGCTCGAATCCGATCCCATTGGCGCTCGACGGCAGCGCCACGCCGGCCAGCGCGGCAAGGCCGGTAAGGCTTCTGTCGCCGGCACCGCGGCTTTGCGATTGCTCGAGCGCGACCGACGCCACCCGCATGGTCACCGTGTAGCTCGCCGGCATCCTGTGGAGTTGAATGACGGCGAAGACGAAGCCAGCGAAGCCGAACATCACGACCAGCCATTTGTGCCGCCAGATGCTGTTGATCAGCTGCCGGAAAACCAGGCCCTGCGCAGTGTCTTCGGGCGCCGCCATGGTCATTTGCTCGTCGTAACGATGGAATCCCGTGTGACGACGGAAATCGAAGCGGCCGAGAGTGCCAGCTGGCTGACGATCTGCGTCGCGGTCACGAGGAATTGCGCAAGGTTGAACGGGCTGAGATCGCGCGGCACGACAATGGTCGCGCCCGGAGGCACCGAACGGCTATCGAAAGACAGCCAGCTGTCGGAGCGCGGCGCCGCCGAGCCGTCCGGCAGGACGACGAAGATGCGCCCTTCATCGGCGGACTGGGATGCCCCGCCCGCCAGCCGGATGTAATCCGTCACGGAATATTTCGGGTCGTAGCGGAACGCCCCGGCGCTCAGAACTTCGCCACTGACCGTCACGGTGGACGGGCGCACCGGGATGAACAGCGTATCGCCCGGCTCCAGCAATATGTCGTTGGCCGGATTCACGGCAAGCACCGCGGGATCCGTGATGATCGACATGCGGCCCAGGACAGGTTCGTTGCGCAACTGTTCGGCGAGCTGGCTCAGGAATTGCGCGGCACCCGAGCCGTTGGACGAACCGGCGGATGTCGTTTGATTGAGCTCGCTGCTCACCAGAGTCACCAACTGGGAATTGAGCGCACGCGCCTCGCGCTCGTTGCCCATGGTTTCGGCCAGCGCCACCGAACGGCGCGTGAACACCGCGCCGTAGGGATAGGCCTGCTCGGTCAGCCCGCCGGCCCGGACCAGGAGCGACGACAGCCTCTCGCCCCGCACGATGTCGAACGTGCCTGGATAGCGGACGGCGCCGGTGACCGTGACATTGCCGTCCTGGCGGTCCGTGAACACGGGCCGTACGCGGATCACGTCGAACGGCTGGATCGAGACGGATTTGAAATCCCCGCCCGACTCGCTGAACGTCTTGCGGTCGGTGTGCGACACGCCGGTCTGCGCGTCCACGAGCGTCGACGTAACCTCGACCGATGAAAGATCCGAATCCCGGAGCGCCCCGCCCGCGATCGCCAGCATGTCCCCGAGCCGGGTCCCCGGCGCCGCCACATAGGCCTGCGGATTTCCGACCTGTCCCATGACCCATACAAGGTTGTTGGTCACCAAATGCAGGACGGTTTGACCGGGAACGCCCAAAGTGCTTCCGATTTGAAGGGATTGCGCGGTGTTGTCGGTATCCGTCGACGCCCCTGGCCCGGCATTCCTGGCGGATGCGTTGGGCGTCGCCGGCGTTCCGCCTGTCCCGCTCGATGCGGGAGCGGGACCGGCCGATCGGTTGTCCGGGCTCGGCGCGCGTGACGGCAGGTTGCCGTTCAAGGAACTGCCGCCGGACAAGGGCGGGGAATTCTGCGGCGGCCTGACATCCGGCGTCGGCGGTCCGGACGTGCCGCTGCCGCCATTGTTGCGGCCGCTTTCGTCGGACGAGGGAGCTCCGCGGCCCGTGGGGCTTGTATCGTTGGTCGCGGTATCGGCGAGATTGGCTTCGCGCGCCAGATCCGAGATCTGGTCGGACGTCATCACATAGACGGTGTCGTTGTTCTGCAGCGGAATGTCGGTCTCGCCGCGAAAGATGCGGTAGAGCGAGATGGGCAGCAGAATCTTGGTGTTGGATGCGCGGTCGCGGCGCGCGATGAAGGCGAACAGCGTGTAAGCGTCGTCGGTGAGATCGTCCACGCTGTGGACGAGCTGGCCGACTGTCTGGAACGCGGATCGGGGCCGGATTCCCGGAAGCCGCACGGCACCGCTCAGCGTCACACGGTCTTCCACGACGTCGCGGTTGGCATAGACGTAGAGGATTTCGCCGCTATGGATGACGCCGTTATTCGCAACCGGAACCTGCCGCGTCGTTCCGTCGGGCTCCAGCATCAGCTTGGTGAGCCTGTAGGTACCGGCGATCTCGAAACCACCCGCCAGTTGCGCCAGGCTCCGCACATCGATCGCCTGTGTGCCGCGCGGCAATTCGAAGATGGCTTCATGCTTGACCGCGCCGACGACGGCCACAGTCGCGCCGATGGGCGGCACGAAAATCTTGTCGCCGTCCTGCAAGGTCCCCAGCGATGCCGATCCGCCATGAACCAGGAGCCCGTACAGGTCGAGCTGGCGGATGGTGCCGTCGCGGATGAGCTGCACCGCTCTCAACGTGCCCGTCTTGCTGATGCCGCCCGACAGCAGCAGCGCATCGAGCGGCGTGGCGAGCGCGCCCATCGTGCGCACGCCGGGCGAGCGGACGTCGCCCGTAACCACGACCGATATCTGCCGCAACTGGCTCACGGTGATGAAGACATTGGTCGAGACGAAGGAGCGCGAGACGGCGGCCTCGAGATCGGCGCGCACCGCCGCCAGGGTCCGGCCCGCGGCAGCGACCGGATTGAGGCGCGGCAGCACCATTTGTCCGTTGCGATCGACGCGCACGCGATAGTCCGCGTTCTCCTGCCCTCGGAGCTGGATCATCACCTCGTCGCCCTGACCCAGAACATACTTGTCCTGCGTCGCGCCCATTTGATTCTGCGAGACGGCGCTCGGCACGCCGAGCAGATTGTAGCCGAACTGCTGGAGCGACGTGGTCTGCGCGCCCGCGCGCGCGGCATAGATGCTTTCCAGCCGTGACGACGGCGGGCCGTTGGTGTCGGGCGTGACCGGCTGGATCGTTTGCACCGAGGGCCGCAATGCCCGATCTGTCAGATCGATGGCGCCGCCGCGCGGATTTTGCAGTCCACGCAAAACGTCCGGATCGGGAGTTCCATCGACTTGCGCAGCCGCAATGCCCAAGAGGCTGCTGCCGGAAAAAATCACGGCCAGGAACACCAAAAATCTGCTGATTTTTTTAAGCAACTTGCCGCGCATGCAATCGCATTCGTTGATGTCCAGCCTCAATTATTTCTATTGAACGCCAAAGGTTTAAGCAAGGCGTCGCCGCCCCCTATAATCGTCCCGAACCCGGCTGGCAAAGGGCCATTTGGTCCCGCGTCGATTGTCCGCGCCTGGAGACAACCTGTCGCAAAACTGCCGCCGACATCCCGGCGGTCATCGAATCGACAGCCTGCGGCAAGAAGGCCAAGGCGCCAGAACCGTGGTTCGAGCCGCCGCCGGCGTGCCGAACCCCATCGGAAAACTTGCTAATATTACAACGGGCAAGGCATAGAGGCACGACGGCTGGATAATTAGCGTTTCGGGAAGCGGGCGAACCAGGATTGTGCGCGGCGAATTGCCTTTGACGTTCCGGCGTCGGACCATTCTTGGAGTGGCGATTTGGGGAATGGTGTTCGCGACGCCGGCCGCCGCCGACTCCACTGCGCCTCACTCGACCTATGGCGACGTCGGTATCCTCGATATGCCCAGCGCGCGGATGGCCGATGATGGCCAGTTCGGCATCACGGCGGGCGCCCTGAGCAACACGCAGCGCTACGATTTCTGGTTTCAGATTCTGCCCTGGCTCGCGGGCGACTTTCGCTACGCCCATATCGGCCACTTCTCTCCCAGCGGTCCCCTCTACGACCGCAGTCTTGGCATGAAATTACGTTTCTTTCAGGAAACGGAATATTGGCCGGAGGTGTCGCTCGGCATCCGAGACCTTCTCGGCACCGGCCTCTACGGTTCGGAATACCTCGTCGCGTCCAAGCGGTTCGGCGATTTCGACGTGACCACGGGGCTCGGCTGGGGGCGCCTTGCGGAAAGCGGAGCCCTGCCCAACCCGTTCGGCGCCATCTTCAAATCCTTCAATGTGCGCAACGAAGGCAATTTCGGCCTCGGCGGCACGGTGGCCTTCAGCACCTTCTTTCACGGCCCCGACATGGGCGTGTTCGGCGGCGTGATCTGGCACTCGCCGGTCGACAAGCTCGATGTGCTGCTCGAATACAGCAGCGATCGCTACCACGAAGAGGCGCTCAATCGGGCGTTTCGCATTCGCACGCCGATCAATGTCGGCCTGGCCTATCGGCCGCTTTCGAACGTCGCGGTCTCGGCCGGCTGGTTTTACGGCACCTCCTATGGCTTGACCGTCACCGTCAGCGCGGATCCGACGATCGCCGCCTCGCCGGACCGGATCGCCCCGTCCCTGCCGCAGCCCATCGTGCGCACCTCGGCGCAGCAAAGCGCCGCCCTTACCGACCTGCTGAACCCCGGTCACCAGGACAGCGTAAATCTGGCTTCAGCGGCGCCCTGGGTGAAGCTGGCCACACCCAAGCCCGATCCCGACGCCCACATCGTCGCCTCCCTGATGGCGATCGGAACAGGTGTCCGCGACGTCGAGGTTTACGGCAACACGCTCGTGGTCGATGCCCAGCAGGACAGCGGCCGGACCCAATGCGGCGTCTACGCCCACATCGTCTCCGCCGTCGACGTCCGGATTCGCACGGTTGCCGTGTCGGATCTGCGCGGCGGCGACGGCCAGACGTTTTTCTGCCCCGTGGTGCAGCCGGCGAACTTCGTCGAAACCAGCGACCTCGCCGCCGCGCCGGATCCATCGGCGGAGGCGCCGCCGCCGGATGCGCCCGACCCCAACCAGATGCCGCAGATCACGCCGGCCGAGGCCGACCGGAAGGTCAGAGCCGACGTCGCGGAGCAATCGATTCGTGTCGAGGCGCTCTCCATCCAGCATTCGCATTTGTGGATCTACTACACGAACTACCACTACTACTCCGAAGCCGAGGCCGCGGGACGCGTCGCGCGCGTCCTTCTCAACGACACGCCGCCTTCGGTCGAAATGTTTCACCTGATCCTGATCGACAAGGGTCTGGCGCAGCGCGAAATCCGCATCGCGCGCAGCGCACTGGAACGGGCGACCTTGAACTATGCGTCCGGCTCGGAACTGGGCCCGGCCATCGTCACCGCGCCGCCGCCGCTCAACAACCCGCTTCTGGACAGCGGCTGGGGCGACACCTACCCGCGCTTCCACTGGTCCATCAGCCCCGGACTCAGCGAAGCGCTGTTCGATCCCGCCTCGCCGTTCCAGTTCCAGGTTCTGGCGGCGCTGAACGGATCGGTAGACATCGTCCCCGGACTGACGGTCGAGGCCGGTCTGGAAGCCAACATCTACAACAACTTCAATTTGAACCTGAAGCCGGACAGCCAGTTGCCGCACGTCCGCAGCGACATCCTCGAATATTACCGCCACGGCATAAACGGCATCGCCGATCTCGATGCGGTCTACCGCATGCGGCTGTCGCGCACGATCACGGCGGAAGTGCGGGCCGGTTATCTCGAAAGCATGTTCGCCGGCGCCGGCGCGCAGGTTCTGTGGCGCCCGGAAGGCACACGCTTTGCGATCGGCGCCGACGTCTACGAAGTGTGGCAGCGCAATTTCGACCGCCTCTTCGGAGTGCAGAACTATCACGTCCTGACCGGCCATGTGTCGATGTACTACGCATCGCCGTGGTACGGCCTGAACTTCAACATTCACGCCGGCCGCTATCTCGCGGGCGATTACGGCGCGACGTTCGAGGTCACCCGCCGGTTCTCGACCGGCGTCGAGATCGGCGCCTTCGCCACCTTCACCAACGTGCCGTTCGCGAAGTTCGGCGAAGGCAGCTTCGACAAGGGCCTCATCATCCACATCCCGCTGGAATGGGCGCTGCCGTTCTACAGCAAATCGTCCTACGATCTGCTGCTGCGCTCGCTGACGCGCGACGGCGGACAGCGGCTCAGCGACGATGATTCGCTTTATACGGAAACACGCCCCTTCAGCTACGAAGAGGTCATGGAGCACGTCGATGACATTCCGGCGCCCTGACCGCGCTTCGCGGCATTTGGCGAGGACCGCGGCCCTGTCCTGCGCCGCCCTGCTGCTGGCCGGGTGCAGTTCCGATGGCGGCGGCGACTGGCTGTCGATGCTGCAGGCGACGCGCAGCGCCTGGGAGACCCGCGACGCTCCGGTCGGACTGAACGAAGCGGCGGCGATTCCCTATGCCACGCTCGGCGTACGGGTCGACGGCGGCCGCGAACAGATTCTCGTTCTCGCCACGGACGCTGCTGGCGAGCGGATATGGACGTCGGGAACGGCGGTTGCGATCACCACGCGGCATGGGCGCATCATCCGCACCGCCGGATTCGGCACCGATCTCACGGGCTATGACGGTCAGGAAGGCCCCAATGGCTGGTTCCGCGCGCACACGGTGACTTGGACGGCGGATTTCGCGGATCTGGGCCGCTATTCGGTGCCGGTGACCTGCAACAGCCAGCCAGCTGGCGCCGATCCGATCGCGATTCTGGGCAAGTCGTTCGACACGGTTCGGGTCGACCTCATTTGCCGCGCCGATCTCGTCGGTTGGAGCTTCACCAATTCCTATTGGGTCAGCGCCCAGACGGGCCGCGTCTGGCGCTCGATCGAGCACTTCCACCCGAACGCCCCGGTGCTCGAGACCGAGCTTCTGAGGCCGCCGCTTTCCGCAGACTGAGCCGAAAGCTCTGACCAGAGCGGCTTTGCTTCGAATTGATTCATTACACCGTCATCGCCCGCTTCAGGTGGCCGGTTCATTTCTTTGCGGCGGCGAAGGAAATGGATTGCCCGGTCAAGCCGGGCAATGACGGGCGTGGGTAGCATCAAGCTCAATCGAACCAATGCCCTGTCGAAAAGAGCGAAGGACATGGCTTGGAATCGGACTAGACCCACGAATCAGACTGGCGCTCGCAGCGAATGAAATCAGCCACTTAGCCACTCAAAACAAAAACGCCAAAAGGCTTTGGCCCCTTATAGGACCAAAGCCTTCGGCATTTTTAGAACTCTAATCTCGGCTCAGAGATGCGTGTTCGTCGTCGAACCGCCCGAATGGCCGTTGCCGCTACCCGAAGCGACGAGGCCGACGCCGAGGGCGACGAAACCGATACCGGCGATCCAGATCCACAGGGGAGCGTGCATCGCGGCTTCACGAACGCCAGCCGGCTTACCGGGCGCGAGAGCGGCCTGATCGGAGGCGGGAGCCGCGAAGGCAGCCGTACCAGTCGAAACCAACAATGCCGACGCCAAGGCAGCCGCACCAATTTTCCGCAACATGAATTCCCTCCTGATCAAACTGGGTTCACTTAACGCGACCACTCTACTTTTGTCAACCAAATGGCCCGCTAATCTGTTGCTCCATCGCAACAATATCGTTCCCAAACGGCGTTCAAAAATCTGAGTGTTCGCAGCATTCAAACGTACTAACGCGGCAGAAGTTTCATTCCGTTTGGTGAGCCCGGATGGGATCGAACCATCGACCCTCTGATTAAAAGTCAGATGCTCTGCCGCTGAGCTACGGGCCCAGCCAAACGCGGGCGGACCATAGGTGGGGGGTCGGCAAGGGTCAATCGAGGTTTTCCGCGCCATTTTCGCCCTTTTGGCGGGGATAGGCGGCCATGATCCGAGCCGCGACAGCCGAAACCCGCCCTTGGGCGATGCCGTCGCGCAACGCAGCCATCATGGTCTGGAAATATTGGAGGTTGTGCCAAGTCAGCAACATCGAGGCGAGAATTTCCTTCGCCTTCACCAGATGGTGCAGGTAGGCCCGGCTGAACTGCCGGCAGGCCGGGCAGCCGCAAGAATCGTCCAAAGGCCCCGAATCGTCGGCATGGCGGGCATTTCGGAGATTAACGGTGCCGAGTCGGGTGAAAGCCTGCCCGTTGCGGCCCGAGCGAGTCGGCAGCACGCAGTCGAACATATCGATTCCGCGCAGGACGGCGCCGGCGATGTCGTCCGGTTTGCCCACCCCCATGAGGTAGTGCGGCCGCGCTGCCGGAAGATGCGGCACGGTCCCGTCCAGGACCTCGAACATGGCGCCCTGGTCCTCACCGACCGCCAGCCCGCCGACCGCATAGCCGTCGAAGCCGATCTCGCGCAGCGATTCGGCCGAGCGCCGGCGCAGATCCGCGAAGACGCCGCCCTGCACGATGCCGAAGCAGGCGCGCCCCGGCTGCTCGCCAAAGGCGCTCTTCGATCGCGCCGCCCAGCGCATCGAAAGCGCGAGGGACGCCTCGATGGTTTCGCGAGTCGCCGGATAGGCCGGGCATTCGTCCAGCACCATCTGGATGTCCGAGCCGAGCAGGCGCTGAATCTCCATCGCGCGCTCCGGCGACAGGAACTGCGCCGAGCCGTCGATATGCGAGCGGAAGGCGACGCCCTCCTCCGTGATCTTGCGCAGCTTGGACAGCGACATCACCTGGAAGCCGCCCGAGTCGGTCAGGATCGGCCGCTCCCAGCCCGAAAAGCGATGCAGGCCGCCGAGCTGCGCCACGCGCTCCGCGCCGGGCCGCAGCATCAGGTGGTAGGTGTTGCCCAGGACGATATCGGCCCCGGTCTCGCGCACCGATTGCGGCAGCATCGCCTTGACGGTGCCCGCGGTGCCGACCGGCATGAAGGCCGGCGTGCGGATGTCGCCGCGCGGGGTGCGGATGATTCCGGTGCGCGCGTTGCCGTCGGTGGCGGAAATCTCGAACTGGAAACTGCTCATTGTGCCGGGCGCAATAGCAGACAGGCATCGCCATAGGAATAGAAACGATAGCGCTCGCGAATGGCCTCCGCATAGGCCGCTTGCATGATCTCGGTGCCGCTGAAGGCGCTCACCAGCATGAACAGCGTCGAGCGCGGCAGATGGAAGTTCGTGAGCAGAACCTCTGCCGTCCGGAAGCGGTATCCCGGCGTGATGAAGATATCGGTGTCGCCGCGAAACGCGTGGACTTGGCCGTCCGGCGCTGCGGCGCTTTCCAGCGTCCGCAGCGATGTCGTACCGACCGCCGCGATGCGGCCGCCGCTGCCGCGCCCGGCATTCAGGCGCTGCGCCGTCCCCGAATCGACGCTTGCCCATTCGGCGTGCATGCGATGCGCGGAGGTGTCGTCCACGCTCACGGGCCGGAAGGTCCCTGCGCCGACATGCAGCGTCACATGCTCCCGGCTCACGCCCATCTCGCCCAGGCGCCCCGTCAGCTCCGGCGTGAAATGCAGCCCCGCCGTCGGCGCCGCGACCGAGCCGTCATGCGCGGCGAACATCGTCTGGTAATCGGCGGCATCGCGTGCCTCAAGCGCACGCTTGGCGGAGATGTAGGGCGGCAGGGGCACCTCGCCCTGCTGCGCAATCGCGACGTCCAGCGCGGCGCCCTGCAGCGCAAATTTGATCTCGACTTCGCCGCCCTCGCCGCACGCCGTCGCCGCCGCCTCCAGCGTTTCGCCCAGACGCAGACGGTCCCCGACCGCGATCTTCCGCGCCGGCCGCGCGAAGGCGAGATACGTGTCGGCGGCGATGCGCCGGTGCAGCAG
>OLLQ01000743.1_pt1 | contig 18662 bp, 11 predicted proteins | sample 1604571 | NCBI WGS metagenome assembly OLLQ01 (sample SAMEA104055722, study PRJEB20765) | soil metagenome | isolation source: soil
CGCGCGCCGCCGCCCGCGCCCGCCTCGCCCGACTGGAGCCCGCCGAATGAGCAACGATGCGCAATCCGCCCGCGACGACCTCGCCTTCCTGCGCGCCATCGCCGGCGGCGACGATAGCCTCCAGATGCGGACGTTCGGCGAGGCCTATTTCGCCGCCGGGCTGATCTATGGCGGGCAGATGCTGCTGCACGCGGCGCAGAATCTGGGCTGGCTGCGGGGCGATGCGATGTGGGGCCTCGCCGTCGGGCTGGGACCGACGCTGCTGTTCGCGCCGGTGCTGGCGTTCATCATCTGGCGCAACCGCAACAACCGGCTGAGCGGCGCGGTCGCCCGCGCGGTCGGCGGGGTGTTCGGCGCGGTGGGTCTCGCCAATCTGTTCCTGATCGTGGTGATCGGCTCGGTGGCGTGGCACCAGCGCAATGCGCAGACCTGGCTGATCTATCCGTGCTGCGTGTTCGTGCTGCAGGGGATGGCGTGGCAGTTCGCCTTCGTGATGCGGCGGCGGGTGTGGTTCGCGGCCGTGGCGGCGGCATGGTTCATTTGCGCGGTGGCGATGGCGCTGTCGATCTTCACGATCGGCTATTTCATCGCGTTCGCAGGGCTGGGGTTGTGGCTGTGCATGGCGCTGCCGGGCTGGCTGATGCTGCGCCGCCCGAAGGCGGCCTGACGCGCGATGGCCGATTTCGACATCGGACGCATCGACGATGTCATCCACGGCCGCTTGCGGCTGGGGATCATGGCCTATCTCGCCAATGCGGAAGTGGCGGATTTCAACGAGCTGAAGGGCGTGCTGCAGGCGACGCAGGGCAATCTGTCGATCCACCTGCGCAAGCTGGAGGATGCCGGCTATATCGGAATCGAGAAGAGCTTCCTGGCACGCAAGCCGCTCACGCGGGCGCGCATCACGCCGCAAGGGCGCAAGGCGTTCGCGGGGTATCTCGAGGCGATGGCGAAGCTGATCGACGGCGAGGGGACGTAATCCCTCAGGCGAGCACGAAATCGCCGGCATTGAGCGCCGTCATCGTCACGTTCTGCAGCAGGATGTGGTTCTGGGCGTCGAAGGCGATGAGCGTGTCGTTGCCGACCTGACTCATATAAGGCTGCAGATCCGCGAAGGTCGTAATGCCGTAGCCGTGGATCTCCAGCGTGTCGCCGCCGGAATCGCCGGGCGTGAAGTCGGTGACGGTGTCGAGGCCGTCGCCCGCGGCGAAGATGAAGCGGTCGTCGCCGGTGCCGCCGGTCAGCGTGTCGTTGCCGGTGCCGCCGTCGATATAGTCGTTGTTGCCGCCGCCGTTCAGCGTGTCGTTGCCGCCATGGCCGTAGAGCACGTCTATATTGCCGCCGCCGGTGAAGGTGATGTCCTGCGGCGGCCCGGCGTAATCGGGATAATAGGGCGTGGTGAACCACAGCGCGGCGTCGAGCGCCGGCTGGATCTGGGCCATGGTGACGGTGGTCGAGCCGTCATCGTTGATGCCGCTCATGCCGGAGACGGCCCAATGGGAGTCGAAGCTCACCGAGGCAAAGCTCCAGGAATAGCGGTTGGCTGTGTCCCACATATCGATTTCGTGAACGCGGCCGCTTTCGCCGATGGATTTGATCGTCAGGAAATTGTTGTCGAAATTGGAAACCCAGATCCAGTCCGCGGTGCCGGCGCCGGTGAACGTGGTGTCCCAGGTCGTGCCGTTGTCGTTGGTGCCGTAGTCGTATTCGAGGCTGCCCTGTGCGTCGGTGACCACGGTGTGCGAGGTCCAGGGGTGGTCGTTGGCGGCGTCCCAGGTCCGGATGGTGCTGGCGCCGCTGCCGTTGCCGGCGGCGCCCTGGACGTAGGTCGCGTAGGAGAAGATGCCGTCGGCGAAGGCAAAATTCTCGACGCCGCGCACGGTGTCGGTGCCGTCGGGCGAGCCGGCGCGGTTGTCGTGCACGGTGTAGGCGATCGCGGTGGTGTCGAAGGTGATGGTGTAGTCGGCCTTGTTGCCGGTGAAGACCAGCGTGTCGTTGCCGGCGCCGCCGTCGAAACTGTCGTTGCCGGAGGTGCCGTGCAGCGTGTCGTCATTGTCGGCGCCGGCGATGGCGACCGTCGCGGTCTCCACCCCGCCGCCGGTGACGGTGTAGCTGAACGTGTCGGTGGCGGAGGTGTTGGAGGCGCCCGAGCCGGCGGCGGCCAAGCTGTCGAAGACGTGGTTGGGATCGTATTGGAACGTGCCGTCGGCGTTGACGGTGAGGAGGGCGCCCGAGGCGAGCGTGACCTGATGGCCGACGCCGGCGGCGATGCCGTTCACGGCGGTTATGCGCAAGGCGGGGCCGTCGGGATCGCTGTCGGCGCCGAAGCCGTTGTCGGCGAAGAGATTGAAGCCGTCGCCGACGGGATAGGAGGCGCTGGCGGCGAAGGCGTCGTTGTGCAGCGACGGCGGATCGTCGACCGCGACGATGGTCAGCGCCGTCGTCAGCGTGTTGCTGGCGTGGTTGGCGGACTGGCCGTCGTCCACGCTCCAGGCGATGGTGCGCGCCGGGCTGGCGCCGGCGTGGTCCGGATCGTCGCTGGGCGACGAGAAGGTCACCGAGCGCAATGCGGCCTGGTAGTTGGCGACGGAGGAGGCGCCGGTCAGCGTCAGGATATGCGTCGCGGCGTTGTAACTGCCGCTGATGCCGTTCTGGCTGGCGACATTGAGCGTGTCGCCGGCGGTGAAACCCGAGGCGATGGTCACCGTCGCGCCCGCCAGGCCGGCATTGTCGGGATCGGAGACCGTGAGCGTCGGATTCAGCACCACGGGCGCGGCCTGCTCGGTATAGCTCTGGGCGGCGGCGGCATTGGCCAGGGTCGGGGCGTCGTTGACCGGCGTGATGGCGATGGCGACGGTCGCGGGCTGGCTTGCCGTCATGCCGTCGGTCGCGACATAGCTGAGCGTGCGGGCGGTGCCGGGATCGTCACTGGTCGAGGCGAAGGTCACCGAACGCAGGGCGGCCTGGTAGTCCGCGACGGAGGCCGATCCGGTCAGCGTCAGGATGTGGGTGCCGGCATCGTAGACGCCGCTGATGACGTCGAGGTTCGAGAAATTCAGCACGTCGCCGGCGACGAAGCCGGACGCGATGGTCACGCTTGCGCCGGCGAGCATGGCGTTGTCGGGATCGGCGAGGGTGAGCGCGGCGGCCGGCGCGATCGCGGCGGCCTGCTCGACATAAAGGGCGGTGTTGCCGGCGCCGCCGATGGTGGGGGCGTCGTCGACCGGCGTGATCGCGATGGTGCTGGTGACCGTGGTGCTGGGCGAGCCGCCATCGGTCGCCACGAAGCTGATCGTGCGGCTGGTGCTGCCGCCGGCGGCGGGATCGTCGCTGGCGGAGGCGAAGGTCACGGAGCGCAAGGCCGCCTGGTAATTGGCGAGGCTCGCGGTGCCGGTCAGATGAAGCTGGTGCGCGGCGGCGTCATAGGTGCCCGTGATGCCGCCCTGCGCGGTGAAGGCCAGCGTGTCGCCGGCCACGTAACCGGCGGCGACGGTCACCGTGGCGCCGGCGAGGGTCGCGGAATTGGTGTCGGCGACCGTCAGGGCGGCATCGACCGCGACGGGCGCGGCCTGCTCGACATAGACGACGGTGTTGCCGGCGCCGCCGAGCGTGGGCGCGACGTTGGGCGCGGCCTGGACCGGGCCTCCGAAGGAGCTCGATGTCGATTCCGCGTTGCCGTGTCCGTCCACATACGAGACGGTCAGGTTCATATGCGCGCTGACATCGGCGCCGGTCGGCGTATAGGTCGCCTGGTCGGCGCCCACGTCGTAGGTGCCGTCGTCGCCATTGTGATGCCATTGATAGTGGAAGGTGCCCAGGCCGTCGGTGTCCTGCAGCGTCGCGGTGTTGGCGGTCAGCACCTGGCCCTGCATCGCGGTGCCGGACACGGTGAGCACGCCGCTCATCGGGATGTCCGCGCTGGGCGTCGCGGTGACGAGGCCGCGGGCCTGCGGATTGCTGGCGCCGTGCGAATCGGTGACCTGGAAATAGACCTCGTCCGAGCCGCGCGCGCCGACCACGAAGGACCAGTTGCCGATGTCGGAGATCGGATGCGCGCTGTCCAGGATCGCGTTCGTCGCGGTGACGCCGTTGTACAGCAGGTGACCGAAGGCGGACGTGCCGCCGACCATGAAGCTGACGATGTCGCCGGCGCCGTCCGCGTCCGAGAATCCGAAGATCGACGTCAATGGGATGATCGTGCCGGGCGCGGCGGTGAGATAATGCGCGTCGACCACCGGGTTGTGGTTGAAGGTGGCGACGTCCCAGCCCAGGGCGTCGAGGGCGGCGATGTCGGCGGGCGTGATGGCGTTGATGACGCCGCTTTGGGTGACGGCGCTGAAGGCGTCGGCGCCCGCGCTGGCGGCCCAGTCGCCGGGAGCGCCGGTGATGCCGGTGTTGAAATTGTCCAGATTGGTGACGCCGCCGTCGAGCGAGAAATAGCCCGGCGCGCTGCCGCTGAAGCTGTGCACGTGCGGCGCGGAATAATGGAACATATCGTAGAGGAAATCGCCGGATCCGAAATCGGGGACCGGCTGGCCGACGGAAAGCTGGCGGCCCATGATCTGCGACAGCTCGTTCGCCACCACGCCGAAGAAGTCGTATTGCCCGGCCGAGATGCCGTCGGCGCGGTCGTAGTCGAACGGGGCGCTGCTGCTGAGCGCGATGACGCCGTCCAGGGCGGAATCGCTGAACGGCAAGCCGATGGCGGCCGCCTGCGCGCTGGTCAGCGCGATGGGCGTGGCGCCATTGCCGTGCGGATCGACCGACGGCAGCGAGGCGAGGGCGGCGGCGTCGGTGGCGGATTTGGCGTCGGCGGCGAGGTCGCCCCGGACCTGCGAATAGCTGCCGGGCACGATGTAGCTGCCGCTGGCGCCGAGCGCGCCGGCGGGAAGGATGGTGCCCGCCGCGCCGCCATAGCCGATCTCGATATCGATCGAGATCGGATCGGCGAAGGTGGTCTCGAAGAAGCGGACCACGGCATCGATCGCGGTCTTGAAGCCGGCCGGCGCGTCGGCGACGCTGGCGTCGTACTGGACGTTGATGGTCAGGCCGGGACTGGCCGGCACGGCGGAATCGGCGAATTGCAGGGTCTCGATGCCGGTCAGCGTATCGGTGCCGTCGGGCCCCGAGACGATGGTCTGGGCGCCGTTTTGCGTGACGGTGTAGGCACTGCGCACCCCGGAGAAGATCGCAGTGTCGTAGCCGTCGCCGCCGTCGAGCGCGTCGTCGCCGCCGCCGCCGGTCAGGATGTCGTTGCCGCTGCCGCCGGAAAGGACGTCGTGGCCGCTGCCGCCGATCAGCGTGTCGTTGCCGGCCTCGCCATAGACGGTGCCGACGATGCTGCCGCCGCGGCCGTCATAGCGGTCGTTGCCGTCGAGCAGCAGCACGTCGCCGGTGATGGTGCCGGAATTGGCGACGGAATCGTCGCTGCCGCCCATCGAGACCTTGCCCTCCATCGTGCCGTAGTTGAGGACGAAATTGGGCCCCTGCGTTCCTTCCGACGGCATGTAGGCGACATAGCCGGCCTGGATGTCGCCATGGTTGACGATGAGGCCGGAATTGCGGATCGCGACCGACAGATCGTTGTGCGTGTCGGTGCTGGATTTGATGGTGCCGTAATTGTCGACCTCGCCGCCGTAGGAGAAATCGATGCCATAGGCGTTCTGGCCGAACAGGCCATCCGGGTTCGAGCCGTCGGGTGCGTGCACCTCGATGGTGCCGGTGTTGAGGACGCGGTGGCCCGTGCCGTCCAGCACCAGGCCCTTGGCGGTGCCCCAGCCCGATTGCGTACTGGTGGCGGTCGCCTGGATGAGGCCGGCGTTTTGCAGGTAGTCCGACGTGGAGCCGTCGGAGGCGAGCGAGATCGTGCCGCTGTAGGCAAAGGCCGAAGCGCCGGTGACGATGAGCCTGCCTGCGGCGAGATTGGTGAAGTTGGGCGAAAAGCCAAGCGCCACGATGCCGCTCGCTTCGGTGGCGCCGCCCACGCCCGTGGCCTGGATCAGGCCGTCATTCTGCAGGGCTTCGCCGCGGTCGAGGCCGGATTCCTCATAGAAGATCGCGGCGACGCCGGAGACCGGAGCGGTGTTGGTCGCGAGGATGGAGCCGTGGTTGAAGATCGAAACGCCGGAATCGTAATGGGAGCCGCTGGGCAAGGCATCGACGGTCGGACCGCTGCCTTCGGTCACGACATAGGACAGGGTCTGGCCGGCGGCGACCGTCAGATCCTGGTCGGTGAGCGTGACCAGGGTTTGCGGCGAAAGGCCCGCCGGGAAAGCGGGGAGCAGCGCCGCAACCGGCTGTTGCCGCGCCACCGCCAAAATCCGCGCTTCGGCGGCGTCCGCGACGGCCAACGTTCCGTCGGATGGATCGGATGCGACGGCAAGGCGCGCGAAATCGTTCGAAGTGCCGTCGCCGTCCGATGCATCATCGGTCCATAGCGAATGGTGAATACGCATGATCGCCCCTGACGCCCGGCCGCCGAATGGTTACATGCCGCCGGGCGACCGGCATCCCGGCCCGCGACCGTCAGATACCAATACCGGCGGTTCGAATGTCACAGCACGCGATGACGGATTTGCCACCGACGCCCCATGGCGAAAGGATTGCTGAAATTTACAGTATTCGCAACCGGCGTTTACCGGAGTTCCGTCACTTCAACTCAGGATAAAGTCACCGGCATTGAGGGCGGTCATGGTCACATTGTGCAGGACGATGTGGTTCTGGTCGTCGAAGGCGATGACGGTGTCGGCGCCGGACTGGCTCATGAACGGCTGCAGCGCCGCGAAGCTCGTCACGCCATAGCCGTGCAGATCGAGGACGTCGCCGGGGGTGAAATCGGTGACGGTGTCGAGGCCGTCGCCGCTCTTGAAGACGAAGCGGTCGTCGCCGGCGCCGCCGGTGAGCGTGTCGTTGCCGGTGCCGCCGTTCAGCCAGTCATTGCCGCCGCCGCCGCTCAACGTGTCGTTTCCGGCATGGCCGTAGAGGATGTCGCTGTTGCCGCCGCCGGTCAAAGTGAGGTTCTCCGGCGCGGCGCCGAGATCGGCGTCATAGGGCGAGGTGAACCACAGCGCGTTGTCGTAGGCGTTGGCGATGTTGGCCATCGTGACGGTGTGGCTGTTGTCGTCATTGGTGCCGGTGACGCCGGTGACGTTTCCATTGGCGTCGAACGAGACGGTGGCGGTGGCCCAGGCGTACTGGTTGGCGACGTCGTTGAGCGTCAGGCTGCGGCTGCCGTCGTCGTTGACGACCGATTCCATCACCAGGTGATTGCCGGTGTCGAAGCTGTCGCTCTTCGACGCCCACGGATTGGCATTGGTCGTGTCGTAGGTGTTGACCCAGCGCGTGCCGGCATCGGTGACGATGGTCTGCGAGGCGAGACTGCCCTGCGCGTCCACCGTCACGGCCTGCGAGGCCCAGGGATGGTCGTTCGCCGCGTCGTAGGTCGTGGTCGTGTTGCCGGAAACGGTGGTGGCGGTCGCGTAGGAGAAGGTGCCGTCGGCGAAATGGAAGTTCTCGACGTTGCGCACGGTGTCGGTGCCGTCGGGGCTGCCGGCGCGCGTGTCGACGACGGTGTAGGCCTGGGTCGTGGGATTGTAGGCGATCGTGTAATTGGCCTGGTTGCCGGTGAAGACCAGCGTGTCGGTGCCGATGCCGCCGTCGAAATTGTTGTTGGCCGAGGTGCCGAGCAGCGTGTCGTTGCTGTCGGCGCCGGCGATGGTGACCGTCGCGGTCTCGACCGTGCCGTTGACGGTGTAGTTGAAGGTGTCCGTCGCAGACGTATTCGTGGCGCCCGAGCCGGCGGCGGCCAGGCTGTCGAAGACATGGTTGGGATCGTACTGGAAGGTGCCGTCGGCGTTGACGGTGAGGAGGGCGCCGGAGGCGAGCGCGACCTGGTGGCCGACATTGCCGGCGACGCCGTTCACGGCGGTGACCGCCAGGACGTTGTCGGGATCGGTGTCGGCGCCCGAGCCGTTGTCGGCGAAGACGCTGAGGCCGTCGCCGGCGGGATAGGATTCGGTGACCGTGAAGGCGTCGTTGTGCAGCGAGGCCGGATCGTTCACCGCCGTGATGGCGATGGTGGAGGTGACGGTGTTGCTGGCGTGGTTGGCGCTTTGGCCGTCATCGACCTGCCAGGTGATGGTGCGCGAGGGGTTGGCGCCGAAATTGTCGGGGTTGTCGCTGGGCGACGAGAAGGTCACCGAGTGAAGCGCGGTCTGGTAGGCGGCGAGAGAGGCGGTGCCGCTCAGCGTCAATATGTGGGTGGCGGCGTTGTAGCTGCCCGCGATGCCGGCCTGGTTGGTGAAGTTCAGGGTGTCGCCGGCGACGAAACCGGTGGAGATCCTGACGGTGGCGCCGGCCATCGCGGTGTTGTCGATGTCGGAGATCGTCAGGGCGTTGTCGATGACGACGGGCGCGGCCTGCTCGGTATAGCCCAGCGCGTTGCCGCCGCCGCCGAGCACCGGCGCGTCGTTGACGTTGACGACGGCGGCGGTCTGCGCGCTGGTCACCGCCTCGGCGGTGCCGTGGCCGTCGGTGTAGCTGACCGTGACGCGCAGATGCGCCGCGACGTCGGAATCGCCGAGCGTGTAGGTCGCCTGGTCGGCGCCGACATTGACGAAGCCGGCGCCGCTGTCGCGCTGCCATTGATAATGCAGGGTGCCCAGGCCGTCGGCGTCCGCCAGCGCCGAGGTGTTGGCGGTGAGGATCTGGTCCTCGGCGACCGTGCCGGCGATGGTGACGCCGCCGGTCGGCGCGTGGTTCGGGAAGCCGGTGACGTTGACCGTCGACGGCGCCGGCTGGCTGACGGCCGATTGGTCGTCCTGGACCTGCCAGGTGATCGTGCGCGTCGTACTGGCGCCCGAGGTGGTGGGATTGGCGCTGGTGGACGAGAAGGTGACGGAATCGAGCGCGGACTGGTAGGCGGCGAGCGAGGCGTTGCCGGTCAGTGCCAATTGATGGGTCGTGGCGTTGTAGCTGCCCGTGATGCCGTTCTGGCTGGTGAAGCCGAGCACGTCGCCGGCGACGAAGCCGCTGCCGATCGCGACGGTGGCGCCGTGGAGGACGGTGCTGTCCGGATCGACGATGGCCAGCGCGGCGTCGATGGCGACCGCGGGGCCGCCGGCATTCCAGGTGACGATGTTGCCGGCGCCGAAGAGCATGGGCGGATCGTTGACCGGCGTCACCGCGACGGTGGAGGTGGCGGCGGCGCTGGTCGCCTGGTGATCGTCCGTGGCGGTGAAGGCGATGGTGCGGCTGGTGTTGCCGCCATTCGTGGGGTCGTCGCTGCTCGAGGCGAAGGTGACGGAGCGCAGCGCGGCCTGATAGGCGGCGACGCTGGCGGTGCCGCTCAGCGTCAGGACATGGGTGGTGCCGTTGTAGCTGCCGGTGATGCCGGCCGATGCGGTGAAGCCGAGCGTGTCGCCGGCGACGAAGCCCGACGCGATCGACACGGTGGCGCCGGTGAGATTGGCGCTGTCGCTATCGGCGACGGTGAGGGCGGTGTCGATGGCGACCGGCGAGGCCTGCTCGGTATAACCCACAGTGTTGCCGGCGCCGCCGAGGACGGGCGCGGTGTTGCCCGGCGTGACGTTGAAGGTCAGCGTGTTCGGCGTCGGATCGACAGGGACGCCGCCATTGGCGGTGCTGCCGTCGTCTTCGACCTGGAAGGTGAAATGGGCGTAGTTCGTGCCGGAGCCGCCGGCGGCCGGGGTGTAGACGAGATGTCCGGCGTTGAGGTCCGAGACGCCGACGAACTGGCCCGCGGTGACGGCGAGGCCGTTGTCGGTGAGGCTGCCCAGCGCGGGCAAAGTGGTGATCTCGACCGCCAGCAGGGCGTTGCCGTCGATGTCGCTGAAGCCGAATTCGGCGGCGCTGAAATGATGCGCGGTGTCTTGGGCGAAGGTCAGCGTAGCGTCCGTGCCGGACGGCGCGTCGTCGACCGCATAGACCGTGATCGTGCTCGACGCGGTATTGCTGTTCTGTGTGCCGTCATTGACGACAAAATGGATGGGACGGGTGTAGGCGAGTGGATCTGTGGGGTTGTCGCTCGTCGAGGAGAAGGTCACGGACCGCAAGGCCACCTGGTATGCGGCGACGCTCGCGCTGCCGCTCAGCGTCAGGATGCGCGTGTTCGGGTCGTAGCTGCCGGTGATGCCGTTCTGGGCGACGAAGCCCAGCACGTCGCCGGTGACGGCGTCGGCGTTCGAGACCGTCGCGCCGATGAGATTGACGCTGTCGGAATCCGCCACGGTCAGGCCGGGATCGATGACGACCGGCGCCGCCTGCTCGACATAGCTGACGGTGTTGCCGTCGCCGCCGAGCACCGGGGCGCTGGTGTTGGGCGTGACGTTGAAGGTCAGCGTCCTGGGCGACGGATCGAGATTGGCGCCGCCATTGGCGGTGCCGCCATCGTCTTCGACCTGGAAGGTGAAATGGGCGTAGTTCGCGCCGGCGCCGCTTGCCACCGGCGTGTAGACGAGGTGGCCGGCGTTGATGTCGGCGACGCTGACGAACTGGCCCGCGGTGACGGCGGCGCCGTTGTCGGTCAGGCTGCCCAGAGCGGGTAAAGTGGTGATCTCGACCGCCAGCAAGGCGTTGCCGTCGTGATCGCCGAAGCCGAACTCGACGGCGCTGAAGGGATGCGCGGTGCCCTGGCCGATGGTCAGCGTGGCGTCGGTGCCGAACGGCGCGTCGTTGACCGATGTGACCCCAATCGTGCTCGTCGCCGTGTTGCTGGACTGCGTCCCGTCATTGATGACGAAGGCGACGGTGCGGCTGACATTGCCGCCATGGGTGGGATCGTCGCTGGACGAGGAGAAGGCGACGCTGCGCAGCACGGCCTGGTACGCGGCGAGGCTGGCGCTGCCCGAGAGGGTCAGCACATGCGTGCCGGCGTTGTAGGAGCTGGTGATGCCGGCTTGGCCGGCGGAGGTGAGCAGGTCGCCATCGACGAAGCCGGCGGTGATCGTGACCGTGGCGCCGGCGAGGTTGGGGCTGTCGATGTCGGAGACGGTGAGCGCGGCGTCGATCGCGACGGGCGCGGAGTTCTCGACATAGGTGAGCGCGTTGCCGCCGCCGCCGAGCACCGGCGCGGCACCGCCGCTGCCGTTCAGCGTGACCGTCTGGTCGGCGAATTTGGCGAATTCTATTCCGGTCAGCGTGTCGCTGCCGTCGGTGCCGACATGGTCGGCGATGGTGGTGACGTTGCCCGAGGTGCTGATCGTGTAGTTGCCGAAGACGCCGGAGAACACCGCGGTGTCGCTGCCCGTGCCGCCGATCAGCGTGTCGTTGCCGGCGCCGCCGGTCATCGTGTCGCCGTCATTGTTGGCGGTGAAGTTGTCGCTGCCGGCGCCGCCGACAACCGTGTCGATCGCCGTGTTGAAGGCGATGCCGAGATTGTTGACCATCCCGTCGGTGCTGCTGAAGGTGCCGGGATTGAGGTTGACGGTCGACGCCGTGCTCCAGCCGCTGAGATCCAGCGTGTTGTTCGTCCCCATGTCGAACAGCGTCAGGATGGGGTTGGTGTTCTGGGTGAAGTCGAAGAACATGCCGCTGGCGCCGGCGACGTTGCTGTGGAAGCCGAACGTCTGGCCGCCCGAAAGCGGCGTCGAGCTCGGCATGCCGTAGAGCTGCTGCGCCGCCAGGATGTCGAGCGGCATCAGCCCGGTCGGATCGCTGCGCTGGCCGTTGGCGTTCCAGTTGGTGCCGGTCACCGGGTAGGAATTGAAGTAGAGCGACGAGGTCGTGCGCGGCTCGATGTACGACATGATCGACCACAGCCGGGTGTCGTAGGCGCTGAATTGCTGGGTCGATTCGTTGACGTCGCCATTGTAGGGGCCGGCATGGCCGAGACCGATGGCGTGCCCTTCCTCATGCAGGAAGGTCATGATCGGGTAGCCGCCCTGCGCGGTGAACGAGCCGTTGATCGGGCCGAAGCCGTTGCCGGAGGTGTCGATCGAGATCGTCGCCTTGGTCAGCGTCAGGAGAACCGAGCCGCCGGTGTGGCCGGCATTGCCGCTGCCCGAGGTCTCGGTGCTGGTCGCGGCGCTGCCGTCGCTGCCGCGGGTGAAGACGATCTGCGCCTGCGCCGCGTTGGTGGTCTGGACGAAATTGACGTTGCTGACGTCGGACCACATGGCAAGCCCGGCGGCGAGGAACTTCTGCTCGGTGGCGCTCCAGTTCGAGCCGGGCGTGAAGTAATAATCGACGGTGCCGCCCGCCGTCTGCGCCGCGGGCGCTCCCCATTTGGCCGTGTCGGTGAAGCCGCCGGTGTAGGTCGCCGGCGTGTCGTTGTTCCAGGCGTAGAAGGCGTAGAGCGGCAGCGTGCCGTCGGCAGACACGCCGGCAATGAAGGCGACCTCGTCGGCCTGGCCGAAGGTCGCGGGCGCGGCGATGGGCGCGATCGGTGTGAAGGCGGTGGGCGCAATGGGCGTGAAACCGAGACCGGCGGCGCCGCTGCCGAAGCCGCTCGAGACATCGAGCGAGAGGTTGGGATTGTCGAGATAGCCGTCGCGCAGCGTCAGACCGGGATGGCGGCCGAAGGCACCGTCACGGGGAAGGAAGGCATCGCCCGTGCCGTCGTCGGTCGTCTCGATGTGATAAGCCACCAGTGTCCTCGCAGCCCCCGCCCGACGGAGGGGACATATAGAATGGCGCGGAAAGCGGCGTCAAACCTTTACCGCGTTCCGGCCGTGGAACCTGCGCGGTTACTGGGGTTTGATTTGAATGCGAAGGAATTCGTGGCGGAAATGCGACGTCCGGCGCGACGATCACGCATCGTCCGGATTTGCCGATTGCGCCCGTGATGGCGCGAGCGATCGTGCCGCGCGTCCTTCAGGCCGGAACCGTCGCGAGCAGGGCGCGAGTCTCGGCGACGACGCGGGACGTGAATCTCGGGTCGCGGATGAGCTCGGAGCCGGGCATCGGGCCGCCGTCCTGGTCGTAGTAGATGCCGGTCCGGCCTGACGCATCGCGCAGGATCTTCGCAAGCAAGCGCGCGGCGCGCCGCGGCGTGCTCATGGCGCGGACGAAGGGGACCATCAACGGCAGGATGTAGTGCGCCACCAAACCCGCGGCGCCTTTCGCCTCGCGCCCGAGGCTGGTGCCCGGCGTGAGGCCGGGCTCGACCGCATTGATGTGCAAGCGCGGATTCTCGCGCGCCAACTCCAGGGCCGCGGCGAGGGTGCATTGCTTGGTCGTGGCGTAGGAGTCGAAGCCCGGCCGCGCGGAACCGCCGGGTTTCCATTCGCCGCGCGCGCTGGCCTCGGCAGAGATGTAGCGGCCGCCGCGGAATCCGGCCCGGGCGGCCAGTTTCCGGTTGGGATCTTCCACGGCGGAGGCGACGAACAGGATATTGGTGCCGTCGGCCAGATGCGGCAGGAGCGCCTCGGTCAGCACGAACGGCCCCAGATGGTTCGTCGCGAACGACAAGTCCCAGCCCTGCGCGCTCTTGGTGGGATGCTGCTGGCGTATGCCGGCATTGTTGAGCAGGCCGGCGATGGGAAGATCGAGCGCGACGACGTCGGCAGCGGCGCGCCGCGCGCCGACGATATCCGACAGGTCGCACACGACCGGCACGGCCTGCCCGCCCTTCCGCGCGATGAGCTTTTGCGTCTCGTCGAGCTTGGCGCGGTCGCGGCCGACCAGCACCACCGTGCCATGTCCGGCGAGTTCGAGAGCCGCGAGGCGGCCGATGCCGGCGGTCGGGCCGGTGACGATATAGGCCTTGCGCGGCGGGGCGGTTCTCAGATCGGTCGTCGTCGGCACGGGCGTCTCCACTTTCTTGTCTGTCCAGTCAGTCTTTTATCGGGCAAAAAAATCAGGCGATCATGCGCCAGAGGGCCTCGAAGCCGGTCTTGCGGTGTTTTTCCGCATGCGCCGGGTCCTGGATCATGAAATCCGTCGTCGCGTCCGTCATCGCGTTCAGGATCGCGACGACGAAACCCAGCGGCGTGCCGCGCATGGATCCATTCTCGCGGCAGCGCTCCAGCAGCGCGGCGACGCCGGCCATCGCACGATGTCCGGCCGCGCGGCTCGCGGGCGTGATGTCGTCGCAGACCCCCAGATGCACGAGCGTCCGGCGCTTCTGCGGGAAGGATGCCGCCCAGCGCAGCCGGTGGGTCCACATATGGAACGCCTGCTTGCGGATGTCGCCCGTGGCCGGAAGCCCCACCATGGCGGCCGCGGCCATTTCCGTCTTGAGCTCGACATAGAGATGATTCAGCAGCTCGGCCTTGGTCTCGAAATAGGTGAAGAGCGAGCCGTTGGAGACGCCGGCCTCCTTCGCGATCGCGGCCGTCGCCGCGCCGAGACCTTCCGCGGCGATGACGCGCACCGCTGCTGAGATGATCGCGGCACGTTTGTCGTCGCTCCGGGGTCTGGCCATGGTTCCGGTTTATAAGAGAGTGCCTAGTCAGTCAAGTGACGGACTTCCACGCGCCGGCATTGGCGGCTGCGAACGCCTGGAAGGTCGTGGGCGGTTTTCCGGTCAGGGTTCGAACCGCATCGGTGGTCCGGTCCTGCGCGCCGGCGGCGACGGTCTGGTAGCCGAAGGCCAGGAGCCTTGCCGTCAGCGCCGGAAGGCCGCGCCGGATCAGACGCTCCGCCATTTCGTCCATCGAGATCTTCGTATGCGTGATGTGGCGGCCGCAGGCCTCGCCGATCAATTCGGCAACCCGGTCGTAGGTGATCGAGTCGTCGCCGGTGAGGGTGAAGGCGTCGTTCAGCGGCGCCGGCGCCAACAGAGCTACGCGTGCCGCGGCCGCGATGTCCGCCACGTCGATGAAGGAGACGCGGCCGTCGCCGGTGTTGGAGTAGATGGTGTCCTCGTCGCGGATGGACGCCACCGAGGGACCTTCGCTGAAATTCTGCATGAAGGCCGAGGGGCAAAGGACGGTCCAGTCCGCCGCATTGTCCTGCAGCCATTGATGCACCTGCCCGTGCGCGGGTCCGCCGGCGGGGAGCGAGGCCATGCTCAGCAGCACGAAGCGGCCGACGCCCTGGCGCGTCGCCAGTTTCAGGAATTCGATCATGCGCGAATACGGATCGTCGACGGCCATCGGCGCGACGAGATAGACGGCGGCGACGTCCCGGATCGCCGCGTCCCAGGTGGCGGGTTCAGCCCAATCGAACGGCGGCGCGCCGTGGCGCGAGGCGGCGCGGGCCGGCACGCCGGCTGCCTTGAGCTGTGCGAGGAGATTTCTGCCGGTCTTTCCCGTCGCGCCTGTTACCAGAACTGTGCCGCTCATGCCGTGGCCTCCTCCTGCTCGGGGCTGCCGAACGCTGCTGTCCATGCTTCGCGGCCGCCATTGGCGTCCATCGAGACGAGCGGATTCCAGTATTCCTTGAAGAGCGATATTTTTCCGTTTCTCGTCTCGACGATCGAGATGTACTTCTGATGATAGGGCGCGCCGCTTTGCACGACGCGGCCTTTGAGGCCCATTTCCAGGCAAGCCGTCGCGGGGTTTTGCATCGGGTGCATGTGGAAGTACTCCATCCCATCGACCTTGATCCGCCCGGCCATCCGCTCCGCCACGGCTTTCATATAGGCCAGGATGTCGGCCTTGCCGACATAACGGGCGCGCCGGCCCGGCGGCGCAAAGGGAAATTCGAGCACCCCATCGTCCGCCCACAGATCGATCCACTCGTCCCAGCGCTGCTGGGAATAGAGGAACAGATAGCTCTGCACGATGTGCTGGATGGCGGCGCGTTCGGTGTCGGCGTCTTGGGTCATGGGGCTGATCCGTAGTGCATTTTGGTCCGGCGTCGCGTCCGTCGCCGATTGTGTAAAGCGAGCGGCCTGGCGTTTGCGCGTTGGTTGGGGTGTTTGGCGGGCGGTGGACAGCCGGATATAGTGACGGTCCAGTTTTTCTCAAGGCGATCAAAGTCGCACCGGACAGCAGAATGAGGGCTGGCAAGGATATGTCGCTCGCTTGGGCAGAATTTGTGTCCTATTGGGGCAACTGGGTGCTGATAATCACCTTGGTCATAGGAGTTGCCGCCACATATGCCGTTGTCGTCTCCGGCACGGTGAAGGAAGACGCCCTCAAGAAAGAGCTAGCCGACCGCGCCGCCGATGCCGCTCATACCGAGTGGCAGATCTCGCTGCTGAAACTTGATGCCAAACAGCTCGAGGCCGATACGGCCTTGGCGAACGAGCGCGCCGTCAAGGCCCGGCTGGAACTTGAACGATATCGCGCTCCCCGCGATCTGAGCGAAGGCGAGCTAGAAGCCTTGGCTGCTGAGCTCGAACGATTTCCTGGGATCGAATTTGTGCTGACGGGATATCCGGACGTTGCGGAGTCCACCCAGTTCGTAGACCGGCTCGCAATCGGCCTCGAAAAAGCGGGATGGAAGCGCAGGGATGTGCCGCTCAATCTCGCGGCAGGGACTGCTGGGGTATGGATCGATTGGTACGGAGGAAACCCCAATGCCCCCAAAGACGCGGCTGAGGCGCTCGCAGGCGCCCTTCGCAATATGGGCATTACCGCCGTGACGCGCGATGAAAGGGAGTACCCGTATTTTTGGAACCCGCGCAACAGCAACGTGATCGGTATCGAAGTGGGGACCAAGCACTGAGTCGGATAGGCAACGCGGCTACCGCGGCGCGAACGAAACGGCACGCTCGGACGTCCGAGCCGATCTCGCCTCGGACATCTTTGGCCAAGGAGGACACCGACGCAGGAAAGCCGTGCAACGGCGCCTGCTTTCATCGGCCCGGCGTCCCCTTAAGCAAAAATGTGCGCGATGTCCGCCTCCTGCAATACGCGCCAATGCCCCGGCGCGAGATCGGGCGGCAAACTCAGGGCCCCGATCCGGTCGCGATGCAGCGCCTCGACATGGTTGCCAATGGCCGCGAACATGCGGCGCACCTGGTGGTAGCGGCCCTCGTGCAGCGTCAAAAATCCAGAGCGTTCCGACGACGGTTCGAAGGCAGCGGGCAATAAGGCGCTGTCATCACTTTCCAGCATCAGGCCGCCCGCGCCGAACACGGCCGTCTCGTCGCCCTTGAGCGGGCGCGCGAGATCGGCGCGATAACGCTTGGCGACATGGTTTTTCGGCGAAATGATCCGGTGCAGCAGCGTGCCGTCATCGGTCATCAGCAGAAGGCCCGAGGTTTCCTTGTCGAGCCGCCCGACCGTCGAAATCGCCGGTTCGCGCCTGCGCCAACGTTCGGGTAAAAGGTCATAGACCACACGCCCCGCATCCTTGCGCGAACAAGTCACACCAAGCGGCTTGTGCAGCATCACGATCAACCCGGGCAGCGGATCGAGCGGTTCGCCGTCCACGCGCAGGCGCGCCGGCAAGTCGGGTACGAGCGCGATGTGCAGGTTGCTATCGTCGACCGGCTCGCCGTCCAGCGTCACGCGGCGCGCTTTGGTCATCTCCCGAATTTCGCTGCGCGAGCCATAGCCCATATTGGCGAGCAGGCGATCGATCCGCATGCTTGACGTTTTGCTCATGTCCGCGCCTCGTAGATCTTGAAACCGTCGGCTTCGTGATCGAGCCGCACCGACCGGAACGCGCCGCTCAACGCGGCCTCGTACGGAAGATGCCGGTTCGCGACCAACCAGCAGACGCCGCCCGTGCGCAGGGCCTTCGCCGCCTGGCGGATGAAGGCCTGGCCCAACCCCTTGTCCTCGGCGCCTGCATCGTGAAAAGGCGGGTTCGTCACGACGAAATCGAGATCGGCAAGCGCCAGATCGCCACCTGTCGCATCCGCCCAATGCAGATATGCGCGGGCGTCTGGCACATTGCGCCGCGCGGCCTCGACCGCGCGGCGGTCGATGTCGACGAGGTCGAGTCGTTCGACGGCGTTGGATTGGAGGACTGTGCGCGCCAGATAACCGATGCCGCAGCCATAATCCGCACCGCAACCCGTCAACTGCGGCAGACGCGACGCAAGCAGTGCGCTGCCCGGATCGATCCGATCCCAGCTGAAGATGCCCGGCTGCGACCAGAGCCCGGTCGCCTCGACCAGACGCGGCGCGCCGGCCGCGAGCGCCGCGTCCACATTCGTCAAATCTTGCGGGCGTCGCACGATGCAGATGCGGTGGTGGTTCTTGCTCGTCTCATCGACCACGCAACCGAACGCCGCCAATTCCTTGCCGAGGCGCGCGCCGCCCCTGTGGTTCGGCGCGACGACACGGAGCGTGCCGCCCGGCGAAAGTGCAGCCAGGGCTTGGCCGAGCACATAGCGCCGTTCCAGCGTACCGGGGGGAGCCAGCATGACGATGCTGGAATAGCTGCCAGGCGTTGCCGCGCACAGATCGTCCGCTGCCGGATAAAGCGGCGACAGCTGGCGCGCGCCGGTTGGCGTATCCACCAAATGCGTCGGCGGCGCGCCATAGAGTCCTGTCAAGACTTCGGTCATCGTCGGGGCAATCGGCCGAACCAGATCATGTGCCGTGGCCCCCTCCATATCCTGCCCGCACCCGTGCACGATGCCTTCGTCACACTGTAAAACAAAATATGGCGTACCCAAGCGCAGATACATCCGGGGCTTGAAGCGAGGTCTCCGGGAACGCCGCGAGAATTCGCTGGGGCTTGTTCGAAACCGCCCGAGCAGGCTCGACACCGAGCAGGCCGGCTGGTTGGGGGACTAGGATTCGAACCTAGACAGGCAGAGTCAGAGTCTGCAGTCCTACCGTTAGACGATCCCCCAA
>OLLQ01000642.1_pt1 | contig 18656 bp, 12 predicted proteins | sample 1604571 | NCBI WGS metagenome assembly OLLQ01 (sample SAMEA104055722, study PRJEB20765) | soil metagenome | isolation source: soil
GCGGGCGCGCGGCCGCTGTCGATCCAACCGTGCCGGCGCACGGTCGTGCTGACCGAGCTGCCGCCGGGGATCATTGCCGAGAACTGGCCGATGGTCATCAATATCGACGAAAGCTTCTACATGAAGCCCGATGCGGGGCTCCTTCTCGTGTCGCCGGCGGACGAGACCGCGTCGCCGCCCTGCGATGCGCAAGCCGAAGAATACGACGTCGCGGTCGCGATCGATCGCGCCGAACGGGCGACCACGCTGTCGCTGAACCGCATCCGCAAGCGCTGGGCAGGCCTGCGTTCCTTCGCGCCCGACCGCTCGCCGGTGGTCGGCTTCGACCCGGTGCGCGAAGGGTTCTTCTGGTTGGCGGCACAGGGCGGATACGGCATCCAGACCGCGCCGGCCATGGCGCGTCTCGCGGCCGCCATCCTGCGCGGCGACACGCTCGACAGCGCCGCCGCACCGCTCGCCGCACAACTTTCGCCGCAACGTTTTGTCATCGAGACGGCCCGCCCATGAGCAACGACACGCGCCCATCCTTCGATGCCGGTCCGCAGTGGTTCGGCCATCCGCGCGGCCTGACGATCCTCTTCCTGACCGAAATGTGGGACCAGTTCTCCTTCTTCGGCATGCGCGCATTGCTGGTTTATTACATGACCAAGCAGCTGCTGATCGGCCAAGCGCATTCCTCCTACATCTACGGCCTCTATACGTCGTTCGTGTATTTCACGCCGCTGATCGGCGGCGCGCTGTCCGATCGGTATCTGGGCCGCAAACGTGCCGTCGTGATCGGCGCATCGATCATGGCGCTCGGCCATTTCATGATGGCGTTCGAGCCGCTGTTCTATGCGGCGCTCGCGACCATCGCGCTGGGCAACGGCCTGTTCCTGCCGAGCCTGACGAGCCAGATCAACGAACTTTATGCGCCCGGCGACCCGCGGCGCTCCACCGCCTACAGCATTTATTATGTCGGGATAAATCTCGGCGCCTTCCTGGCGCCGCTGATCTGCGGCACGGTCGGCGAGTTGTACGGCTGGCATTGGGGATTCGGCCTTGCCGGCATCGGCATGATCGTCGGCCTCGTCACCTATCTTTCGGGATCGCGATATCTGCCGCGCGACCGTGCGCTCGCGCGCACAGAAGGCCAAAAGACGGCGGGCACGCCGTTCGCGACCTATCTACTGCTGTTCTGCGTGATCGCGATCGTCGTGCTGTTCCGCGGCGCTTACGAGCAGTCGGGCAACACATTCGCGCTATGGGCAGACAGTGGCGTCGATCGCCATGCCGGCGGTTTCGCGATTCCGATGACGTGGTTCCAATCGCTCAATCCCCTTTTTATCTTCATGTTCACGCCTCTCATCGTCGCGCGCTGGAGCGCGCGTGCGCGGGCGGGGGACACGTCCGGCGCCGTAAGCAAAATGGCGATCGGGGCGTTCACGGTGGGCTTATCCTATTTTCTCCTCGCCGCGCTCACGACGCTCATGGCGACGGTGAGCTGGCTTTGGGTTGTCGCGTTCTTCATCGTCTACACGATAGGAGAGCTGTTCATCCTGCCGGTGGGATTGGGGCTGTTCGGCCGGTTGGCGCCGGCGCATCTCACCGCGACCGCTATCGCCGCCTGGTTCATGGCGGCCTTCTTCGGAAATCTGCTGGCGGGCGGCGTGGGCGCGCTGTGGAGCGTCATGACACCGGCGGCGTTCTTCGCGAGCGTCGGCGCGCTGGGCGGGCTATCCGGACTTCTGTTGTTGACGCTCAGCCGGTGGGCCAACCGCACCGAGCGCGACGCCGAAACGGCGAAGACCGAATCCGATCTCGCCGCCGCCGCGCTCGCAACGGATTCGCGGCATTGAGCCAACCAGCCGTGCCGCCGCGCAAAATCGCAAATCGATCCGCCGGCGCGTGAGGGTCCGGATTTTTTGGAAACGGAGTGGTGCAGCACTCGGTACGGACGAATTATGCCCCAGTGCGGATATCGAGATCGGAGCATGTCGCGTCACAACGGTAAGCGGCGTCGTGCCGCAGCCATTGGTCTATTTTGCCGCCCCAAAGCCGGATGCCTAGGCCGAGCGAGCAATACCGCTGAACACCAGCGCATCGGCGACGCGATAGCGGCCAGGCTGCAATTGGGGCGTCGCGGGAACTTCGACATGGAACGTTCCCTCGCGCAAACGGATCGTCACCTCACGAAAATTCGGAAAGTCTCCAGGGCAACATTTGAAAACCGCTTCTTTCGCGCTGAAGAGGAGCGTCGCCGTTTCGAGAGGCGCGTTCGTTCCCGTGAACCAGGCACCTTCATCGGCGCTGCAGATGAGCGGCCACATTTCCGATGTCATGCGCCCCACCTCCTCGGCGTCGATGCCCAAGCCGCTATAATCGCTGCGCCGTGCAACCGCAGCGGCACAGTAGCCGCGCGTGTGCGTGATCGCGCCGACGATGCCGTCCGGCCAGAGCACAGCGCCGTCCCGGCCTCTCAACAAAGGTTGCGGCGGAATACCCAGTTGTAAAAGAGCGGCCCGGGCACAGGCACGGCCGGCCGCAAATTCCTCAACCCGCCGTGTTATGGCATTGGCTACGGCTTTGCGCTCGCCCCGATAAAGGCAATCTATGCGCCCGGGGACGCGCGTTTCGCACGCAACGATACGCGGCGGCAAAATTTCGCCCCATATCTTCGAGGAAGCGATATCAGACAAGACCTTCGAGCCAGCCTTGAATGTGACGGGCGGTCTCCGCAACCTTGGGATCCCGCATGATTCCGAAATGATCCGTATCCACCTCGGCGCAGGCTAAACCGCGCCCAGCCAGGTTTTTCCAACCCTGAACCGCCGCCGGGGATGTAACAAAGGCGCCGTCGGTGCCACGAACAAGATGGATACGCAGATCGATGGGAATAGCGTCGAAAGTCCGAGCCACGTCCGCCAGTTCGCGGTTCACCCGCATGATTCCCGGAAATTCCGGACTGAGCGGCGTCACACCCGCCAGCGCCGCCATTTCGATGCGACGATGGAGCTTATGCCGCGATGTTTTCGGAGCCGTGCCACCGGGGTCCGGCACCGGGGCCGGATCGATCAGCAAAAGAAACTCCACAGGCTCGCCCATGCGAAGGAGCTGTGCCGCGGCCTGAAACGCAATCAGACATCCGGCACTATAACCGCCGATGCGATAGGGCCCACGCGGCTGGACCGCACAGATAGCCCGAACATAGCGGGCGCAGACATCACCCTCGCCGTCCCGGCCGGCAGCTTCGACGCCGTAGACCGACTGCGAGGGCGACAGGTAACGCAACATGGGATGCAGGAACAGCACCCGACCACCGCTACCATGGACAATGAACAGCGGCGACCCAGCGCCCTCGCGCAACGGCACGGCGCGCGGAATTTCGCTCGCCCGCGCCGGCGCGCTGCCGACAAATTCCTCATCCGCCAGCAGGGCCTCCAACACTGCGGCTTGCTCGTCCGACAACTGCGATACCTCGTTAAGGATATCCATCGCCTATTTGAGTCCGGCCATAAGTGCCCGCGCGTCCGCGTCATCGAGTTGGCGCACGCGCTCCAGCATGCGCATCATCCGATCTTCCTCGTCTGCAGCGGCTGGGCCCTCGACATCCGGATAACCGCCCAACAGCGTGTGTAGAAGCGTCTTCCGATCATGCAGCCGCAAAACCGTTTGCGCCATTTCAGCATCCGTGTAACCGGCCTGGCACAAGCCCAATCCGCAAATCGGTGCCGCCAGTTCCAACGTTTGAGTTATCAACCCCGCCTCCAGAGTCGCCAGATGAAGCGCGCGCGCGCCATAGCGCGGTTCGATAACCGTCCAGTCCGCGGCCAGGAACAGCGCAAACGCCGCTTCGTCGAATACTGCCGCGCCTCCGGCGCCGAAGGCCGTGCGTGTGAAGCGCTGCTTGCCGCGATAGAGCAGCTTGTGCGACCGCGGATCGTAACGATATACGCCCGCCGCCAGCCCAGCAACGCGACCCGGTCGGACAAAAAGATACACCTGAACGGGATAGAGAGTACTGGCGGACCCATAGGCATGGTGTTCGCCATGCTGCGAGAGAACCGCCAGCAGGTTGCTCAGATCGCCCGGATCGACGGGCCGCAAAGTGAAACGCCGGATACTGCGGCGTCGCGCCAGCAGGCTGTCCAGTTCGGAAGATCGAACGGCGGCGCGCAAGGCGACCGGCATCTCCTCAATGTCGCTACGCGCCGTCTCGCGCGTTACTGGAGGCGCTTCATGCACCGCATTCGCCACCTGCCCCGTCAACCAGCGTATCGTGGGCGTACGGTAGAAATCCTCGATGCCGGGGCGAACGCCGCATTGCGCCTCCACGGCGTTAACGATGCGGATGAGATCGATCGAGGTCAGTCCCATGTCGATCAAACTTGTGTCCGGCGTCGGAATTTCCGTCCGGCAAGCTTGGCGCACGGCGCGCGCGACCTTGTCGGCGAGCGGACCATCGACCGCGCTTTCGGTGACCGGCATCGGCAGCGGCACAGGCTTTGACGCCAGTCGGGCCCGGTCGACCTTGCCATTCGCCGTCAGCGGCAATTCCGCAAGGCATTCGATGTGCGCCGGCACCATGTAGTCAGGCAAATGTTGGCGCAAATGCGAAACTACGTCTTCCGCCGCAATCTGCGTTGCCACATAGGCAATCAATCTGCCTTCGGCACCCGCACCGACCACGACGGCCGCACTTTTCACCGCCGGATGCATTGTCAGAATTGTCTCGATCTCGCCCAGTTCGACCCGAAAGCCGCGCAATTTCACCTGGTTGTCCTCGCGGCCCAGAAATTCGAGATTGCCATCGGGCAAATAGCGGGCGCGGTCGCCCGTGCGATACAGCCGTACGCCGTCATCGCCCGTCACGAAGGACGCCTTTGTCCGCACTCCGTCGTTCCAATATTCACGGGCCAATCCGATGCCGCCGATATAAAGGTCTCCGGGTGTCCAAACTGGACAAGCTGCACCGGACGACGAACGCACGCGACAAATCTGGTTGCGCAACGGCTTGCCATAGGGAATGGGACCGGAGTTTCTATCGTCCGCGATATAAGCCACAGACCAGATCGAGGCTTCGGTCGCACCCCCCAGACAGGCAATCTGGCAACCCGGAGCCAGGGCCCTTACCGCGGACGGAAGCACTGGCGCTATGCGATCTCCGCTCAGCAGCGCAAGACGGAGGGCGGGATAGTTCGCGCCCTGCAATTGGGCGTGCTCGGCGAGCAGTTCCATCAATGCCGGAACGCTATTCCACAGCGTGACGCCATGGCGGCGTAGCAGCTGCGCCCAATGCGACGGATCGCGAAGCCCCGACGGATCGGGCACCACGATCGCGCCCCCCGCAGCCAGGACGCCGAAGATGTCGTAGACGGACAGATCGAAACTCAACGACGACAGCGCCAGGATCCGATCTCCCGCCCCCACTGCGAACCGCTGGTTGATATCGTCGATGGTGTTCCATGCGCCGCGATGATTGATCGCCACGCCCTTGGGTTGCCCTTCCGACCCCGACGTGTAGATCACATAGGCGAGATCGCCGGACGATTGAACCGGCTGCAGCGGCGCAGCGGCCTGTTCCAGCCGTCCATCCGCTGCAACAGGAATGCGTTCGACGCCATCGGGCCAAGCCAGACTGTCCATCAGCGTGGGCTGGGTGAGGGCGATGGCGATGTCCGCGTCGGCAAGCATATACTGTAGCCGCCGCGGCGGAACATCCGGGTCGATGGGCAAATAGGCACCCCCCGCGTCCAGCACAGCCAGGACGGCGACAATCTGTTCCCAACCCTTGTGCATCACTACGGCCACCAGGCCGTTGGGGCGCACATTCTTCTCGCGCAACAGACGGCCCAAATTCCCCGCGATATTGACTATTTCGCCATAGCTGAAGGTGCGCGATGACGTGATGACAGCCGGCGCTGTCGGCGAACCGGAGGCACGGTCTTTGAACGCCTCATGCAGCAGCCGGGTTGGCAAAGGGCCGGCAGTGTCGTTGGCCGCGTCTTGAATGGCTTTGTCCTGTTGCGGCAATAGCAGCTTTGCGATAGCCGGCCAGCTGTCGTCGCCCCGCTTCTCGATCAGCCATCCCAACAATCGGCCGTAGGCCGCCGCCATGTCCTTCATCAGCCCGGGCGGGAAGAGCGCCTCCACGGAATTCCAATGCACAGCCAATCCATTGCCCTCATCCACCACCATGAGGTCTATCCACACCTGTGGTGTCTGGCTCACGCTGAAAACTTCGGCGCCAAGCCACGCGCCGTCCACCTCGCCCTTGGTCAGCGCACTCGTGAAAACAACGGGCATCACCGGCTGTGCCCCGCGCCCACGACGCAATATTTCGCGCACGACGTCGACACCGCCGAAGGCGCGGTTGTCCAAATCGCTCCAAAGACTTTGCTGCAGGCGTTTGGCGCGCGCCATAAGACTATCCGTACCCGGCGCATCGATTTGCACCATACTCAACGACGTAAAATCGCCGACCACGCCGGCCGCCTCCGCGGGCCGGTTGAACAAGGTCAGGTTGAGGGTAAAAGTCTCGGAGCGGCACCACAGCCGCAATGTATCGGCATAAGCGAGCAGCAGCAGAATATTGAGGCTGACACCCATCGCCTGCGCGCGCTGCTCAAGGGCCTGGCGCTGCGCCGTATCGAAACGGCGGCTGCGGCGGACAAATGCCGGCGGCACATGGCGATCATAGGCTTCCTGGATCGGCAGCTCCGGCGGGGGTGGCAGCGTGTCGATCCTTGCCAGCCAATAGTCGCGCGCGCGCGCATATTGTGGCGAAGCGGATGCAGCCTGCTGCGAAACGGCAAAATCGCGGAAGCGCGCCGTCAGCTCAGGCAGGTCCGTGCCCAGATACAGCGCGCGCCACTCGCGCAGCAGCAATCGGCGGCTGGCCATGTCCGCCACCATGGCGTCGAATCCAAGATGCAATCGTATCCTGCCGCCGTCCAGCAGGCTGGCGCGGATATCGAATATCGGCCAACGATCGGCCGCGAGCAGCTGATGCGACAGCCGCCTGCGCTTGGCGATCAGGCGATCGTCCAGTTCCACCGCAGACAGGCTTCGCAAATCTTCGGCATCGATCGCATGGCGCGGGACCGTTTCCAGCACTTGCTGCGTACCGTCCGGCAGGAGCACCGCGCGAAGCATGTCGTGCCGCGACACCAAACGATTCCAGGCATCGCACAGCCGATCCAGATCGAGCCCCTCGGCATCGATCTCGAAATACGAATAGGTCGAGACCCCACCAAAGGCGAAATCCGCGCTTCGGCCGATCCAATAAGCCTGCTGCACGCCGGTCATGGGAAAGGGACGATAGCGGTCTGCATCCGGCGCAGCTTGCGGCGCGGCATCATCCGGCCGTCGTTGCATCAATTTGCGTTCCAATGCGGCGCGCTGATCGGGGTCCAGCGCCGCCAGCCGCTTGCGTAGGCCGTCATCTGGCAAGGAACCGGTGCTCATAGGCCCGCGGCTTTCGCGCCTTCCGCCTCCGCCAGCAGACGGACGAGCGTATCGGGCTCCAGGCCGCGCAACCGCCGCTCGACAATCGTCAGCGCCAGGTCGGCAATCGTCGGCGCCCCGAGAAATTGCGACAACGCGATCTCCACGCCCCACCGGGCGAGAACCTCCGCGGCAATCCTCAAGGCCCCGATAGAGTTACCGCCCAGGTCAAAGAAATCATCCGTGACACCGATGTCGTCGATCATCAGCGCACCTTGCCAGATATCGGCAAGCTCACGCTCCATCGGCGAGCGTGCCGGGACCCTTGCCGGTCGATCAGGGCTCGCGATCCCCAATGTCTGGGCCAGCCCGATGCGCCGAAGCTTGCCGGTCGGACCTTTGGGCAGCTCTGGCAAAAAGACGATCCGGCGCGGCACCTTGGGCAGCGAAAGCTGCGTCAGGACGAAGTCGCGCAACATATCCGGGGTTGCCGTCAGGCCGTCACGCAACACGACGGCAGCCCCCGCTTCTTCGCCCAGCGTGGGATGCGGCACGGCGAAAACCACGGCGTGAGACACGGCCGGATGGGTCAGCAGCATGTTCTCAATCTCAAGAGGCGACAGCTTCTCACCACCGCGATTGATCATCTCTTTGAGGCGGCCCTTAAGCCAGAGATAACCGTCATCCATCACGCCGAGATCGCCGGTGCGGAACCAGCCGTCCACGAATGCGTCCGCGTTTGCCGCGGGATTGTCCTGATACCCGTCGAACACCGTTTCGCCTCGGATTGCGACTTCGCCGGTCTCTCCCGACGGCAAGACGTGGCCCGCGCTGTCCAAGACCGCCACGCGGGGCCCGGCTGCGAGACCGACGCTGCCGAATTTGCGCTCGGCGGGCGGCAGCGGATTGCTGGATATCTGATGCGCGGCCTCCGTCATGGCATAGGCCTCCAGCACCGGCACGCTGAAGGCTTCCTCCAGAGCGCGGGCCACGCTCGGCGGCAGAGCGGCAGAACAGGAACGAATGACGCGCAATCCGGAATTGCGCGCAGCGCTCGGCTCGCGCACCGCCCAATCACGGATCGCTTGCAGCATGGTCGGCACCGCCGTGATCCAACTCGGCTTGGCTTCGACGAGCCAGTCCTTGAAATATTGCAGGTCCAGACCGGGCGTACAGTAGACGCCACCGCCAGCCTGGAGCGGAGCCAACAGTCCGGCGACCAGTCCGTGAATATGAAACAGCGGCATGATGTGCAGGCCCAGGTCGGCCGGTGTCAGCTGCAGACTGGCCGCGACGTTGCCCGCCGACAGGCACAATTTGCGATGCGTCAGCGGCACCAATTTGGGCCGAGCGGTCGTGCCGGAGGTGTGCAGCAGCAACGCGCAATCCTGCGGATCGGCAACGTTGCCCATGCGCTCGATACCGACGTGCCCTGTCAGGCGAAAACGTCCCACTGCCTGATCCGTCAACGGGTCGAGCGCAATCACCGGCACCCCCTGCCGCCGTGCCGCCAGGACCGCAGGCGTGTCGTCGCCCGCCAACGCCAGCAAGGCAGTGGGACTGAGGTCGCTTATGTAGAAATCGAATTCTGCAGCCGTAAACCGCGTGTTGAGCGGAGCCGCAATCGCGGCCGAAGCAACGCCAAGGAACGCCGCGGCCATCTCCGGTCCGTCCGGCAGGCAGATCGCCACGCGGTCGCCGCGTGCGATGCCCGCACGATTCAGAGTCGCCGCCGTATCGGCAACCTGCTGCCGCAGGCCGCCGCGTGACAGCGAAACGCGACCTGGGGCGGACAGAGCCACCGCCGCATCGTTACCCCCCTCAAGCAGGGACGCCAGAATCATGATCGATTCCGCAGGCGCATGGCGGCATCAAAGGTTTGTGCGAGCGATGCGGTCACAGGCGATATCTCACGGTCTTGCCAAGGCAAATTGCGCAGGCGAAGTTTTAGCACGATTTCCATCCGCCCGACGACGCCGTTGTCAAAAGCGCAGATCGTTCGCAAAAATGGTGTTACACCATATTCGGCAGGCCGCTGGGAAAAATGCATGACGCCGGAAAAAGTAGAAAACGGAACGCACCGGCATCTGTATCGCGTTTTCGGCCTGACAATCGCCTCGGACGTGCCATTGCCCGAACTTGCCGCGGCGCCATTTGGTGGGGAGCCGGACATCCGCATCTGCCATCAATATCTTGCGCCGTCCGCGAATAATGGGCTGCCCACCTCCGATGATCTGCGGGTCGACGACGACCAGGTACTACTGACCATCGATCAAGTGGCGCGGTATCGCATTCGCGCCGGCCGCGATATCGCCATCGATCCATTGCCTGGCGCGTCGGAGCGCCAAGTGCGCCTGTTTCTTCTGGGTTCGGCTTTAGGCATCGTGTGCCATCAGCGCGGCCTGTTGCCATTGCATGCCAACGCCCTTGTGGTGAACGGCAGGGCCGTCGCATTTGCCGGCGATTCCGGCGCTGGAAAATCAACCTTGGCCGCCCACTTCCAGGCGCGTGGCTATGAGGTGCTGTGCGACGACGTCTGCATGGTGGAGTTCCGCGAAGGCGCCCCGCGGGTCTGGCCCGGATTGCGCCGGCTCAAATTGTGGCGCGACGCCGCTGAACGTTTCGGCCACGCGGGGAAAAATGAGGAACTGGTGGCGGAAGGCATCGACAAGCTGCAAGTCCCGCTCGCCGGCAACGGCGCGACCGGACCTTACCCGCTGTCGCGCCTTTACCTGCTCGAGACCGGCACGCCCGCCGATATTCAACGCTTGCGTGGCGCAAATGCCCTGCAGGCGGTGGTGGCCAACACTTATCGCAACCAATTTCTTCCCGCGATGGGATTGATGCCGCAGCATTTCCGACAGGCCACCGCTCTGGCAGCCAAGCTCGGAATTTTCCGCGCGCGGCGCCGCTGGGGCTTCGACGTCTTCGCGACGGAGGCTGCGCAATTGGAGCGGCACATGCTATGCGGTGACGACGCGGCGGTATCCGCAACTGCCGATAATGTCGGCGTTCATCATGATCATTAAGCCCGATCTAGCGTTGCAATCGGTGGTGCTGCGACTTCCCATCCTCGAAACCGAGGTCGACGGTGAGGTGGTGGCGCTCGATATCGGCAAAGGCCATTGGTATGGCCTCAACAAGACCGGCTCCGCGATCTGGAATATGATAGCGGCGCCGCTGTCTGTGGACGCAATCTGTACGCAGCTTCTGGCGACCTATGAGATCGACCGCGCGACTTGTGAGCGGCAGGTGCGGGAATTGCTGCTCGATCTGCTGCGCAACGGTCTGATCGAACTGATTGCGCCGGACCATGGAGCCTAGCCAGCATCAGCACGGACTGCCGATCCATTTTGCAAGCAAGGGAGCCAAGGCCGTCGTCTCCAGGCCAGGGACGGTTGCCGAGAGGTTGGTCAGTATCCAGTTTCCGCTTGTGTTCCCTTCCAGGAATACCGGGCCGTCTTCGGTCAAAATCAGGTCCCAATTTACGAGAGCCAGGGCGGGCAGCAGCGTCGTAGCCTGCATCGCCATTTTTACGGCATCGCCCAGGCCCGGCAGGCAGCGGCCGCTGAGCGCCGCACCGTTCCACGGCAGCTTGGAGTATATTTTGTCGGGATCGGCAAACCATATCGCATGCGCCATGGCGCCGGTTTTGGCGTCGATCGGCACCCACATATGCCCCCTGAGAAAATTTCTCGGATTCTCGTTCGGCACGGCAATCGACAGCAGCGCACTGTGAAGGAAGGGGCGTTCGCCCGGATATCTTGCTGCGGTCAGGCGCAAGACCGGCGCCGCACTGTTGAAAGCAAGATCCGAAATACTTGTGGCGGCTTGCAGCCGTGTTTGTACCAGCAGATCGTCTTGAAGCTTGGTCGCAATATGATCCCTTAAGAACGGAAATTGGCAGGGTGCGTTTCCGTCGATCCGATATGCATCCGGGCCCAGCACATCGATCGCGACGGCATTGCGTGCCGCAGATCCATGGCGAGGCTTCACAAACAGCTGCGCAGGCAATGACCAAAGCGGCTGGTCGAGCGAGAGAACGATGTCACGGCCCGAGTTTGCGCGGATGAGTCCCCGCGTCTCCGGAACGCGAAGCCCATGGCTCGCCAGAAAATCGCCTGTCGCCTGCTTGTCGAACAATAGAATGTGACCGTCCGGGTTTCCGATTTGCGACAGAAGCCTGGCTGCCGCACGACCCGGCAAAGGATGCCGGCCGGATTTGGGAAAAAGCTGGCGCCAGATCAACGCTTCGTTGGGCCGCGCGCCGCTCCAAACGCAATCCAGGAATAGGGCAAATGCACGGCGTGGGCTCAATCGGAGTTTGAGGCTGTAGCTCCACACATGACCTGCCGCGGCTGCAACCCAAGCAAGGCGGGACATCGTCAGCAACATGCTGCGAGACCACCATGGCGTTCTGCGCCAAAATCTCGAAGCCGCCCAGTTTCGAGACGGCCCCAATTCGCCGCTTGCCGAACCGCACAGGCCTTGCCCGTCGTAGGGCAGTCCGCGCCAGAATCTATTGATGCCGCGCCACATATTCCGCCAGTGTAAGCGCTTTCATCGCGTGATGCGCCATCCTGAACCATGAAGGAAGGTTCTGTTGGCCGTGGCCGCCGAGCGTCATGCCCTCGCACCCCTTATGCGCCGCGGCAGCGCGAAGGGCTGCAGCAATTGCATCCATATCGAACGCTTCCTGCGCGGCGCGACACTGGCGTATCCTGTCAAGCCTTAGCAACAAACCGTCTGCGGCTACAGCCAGTTTCGAGGGATAGTCGGGGAAGGTTGGGACCTTGGTTTCCCGCAAGCGGATTGCATCCGGTAAAATACCGGACATCGCATTGCGAAACGGTTGCCGCGAAAATCCGCCGTCCAGCAAGCGCACGGCCGGCAACGACAGACAGAAGTCGATAATGCGCCTGTCGGCCAGTGGGTAAGTAAAGGCAACGCCATGTCGAGCTCCGATGGTTGCCCACCGGGCGCCGCGCGGATCGATGCCGCCCTGGGTCAGAAGAGCAATCCGAGAATGCGCCAGGCTGGCATGGTCCGGCGCGGCCGTGAGCCCGGCAACCACCTTGCCCGCCAGTGATGCCGAAAGAAAGGAAAACGCGTTTTTGCGGTGTGCGGCAGCATTGAATGGCCTGCGCGATACGGCGCTCGCGTTCAACATCCAGTCAGGCAGCATCGGTACAACAAGCCTGGCAAGTATTGTGCGCGCCAACGACCGATTTTCACGTTTCGATCTCGTTCGCAACTCGGTGATCAGCACGCGCCAGTGGCCTGATCGCAAAATCTCCGCGTACAAGTCGGATCCGCCGTAAGATGCAATTTGATCGCCGCCGATGCCGGCCAACACCAATTCGACTCCTGCACGCGCCGCTGCGTCGCAGATCACTGCGTCCGGAGCGCCTTCAATTCCCCCGAGCGGCAAATCGGGATCGAGCACATGATCCGTATCGAGCGGCGGCAGATAGACAGGCGACCAGTGCATGTCAGGCTCCTGGGCCCGGACGGCGTCCACAAACAGACGCTCGCCCAGCAGGGAGTTTCCTGGCGACGGTTCGGCTAGTTCCGAAAAGGCATGCAGAACCTGCTTGCGGCCGCGCAATGCCCGGGCCGAAATTATTGCGACGGCGGACGAATCCATCCCTCCGCTGAGATGTGCTGCTACCGGCGCCTTGTCCGGCAGGCGAGCGGTGACGGCGTCCGTCACCAGCTGGCGCAGTCTGGCGGCCGCATCGGCCGCCGAGCCGCGCCAACTGCCCACCAAGGCAGGGTCTGGCCGCCAAGCCTGATGGATCTGCATGGCATCGCGCGAAACCACCAAGCTATGACCGGCGCGCAACCAGAAGATGTCAAGAAAGCCGGTTTTGTCATCTTGCAGGCCGTTGGCCAACAGCATTTCACCCAACGCAGCCATATCGAGCCTGGGCGCGACAACGCCGGCGGCGTGCAGGCCGCGCGGAAGAGAGGCGAAAGCGAAAAACCGACCCGGACGATGAATGTAACAAAGCGGCCGTACCCCCATGATGTCGCGCATGCAGGTCAGTGTTTGTTGCGATGGGTCCCACGCGGCCAGCGCATAATCGCCGTCCAGCCGATCCGGCAGATCTCTGCCCCACCTGCCCAGAGCCACCAGAGCGATGGTTTCCGCATCGCTGTCGGTCGGCAAGGCAAGCGTCTCTGCCATTTCAGGCGAGCGGTCTAGCCGCAAATCGGCGGCAAGCCATTTTCCGTTTGGACCGCGTCGCAATCCTTGCGTGCGCGAGCCGCCGGAAAAATCCAGCACGCCGAGTGCTGCGGAACCTTCAATTCGCTCGCGGATGTTCGGAGTCTGCCCTGGCCATGTCAGGGCATCCAGCATCGCATTCAATCTGCGAGGATCGGCCGGCGCGCCGTCAAAGTTCACGAACCCGCAGATCAAGCGCATCGCGACATCGAATCAAACGCTTCCTTCCACGACGCCCCGTAATGCCACCCAAGATGGCATCACACTTGAAGTTCCCGCTCGGCGGATGCCCAAAGCCTCAAAACCCGGAAATTAAAGACAATTTTTGCCAGGATGTCGCCTTGCCAGCGTGCAAGCGCCTAGTGCTATGCCGTCGGCTATGCGACTATGCGGACTTGAAAACCATTTCTCCAGAGGGTGTTGCGATGTCAGGTCAGCCGGAAAATCGCGATATGGTAACCGACGCCGCAGCGAAGGTGCCGTCCACTCGCGAAGTCTGGGAAGCACCGATGCTGAAGACCCTGGATATAGCGGACACGGCAAAGCCCGGCGGATCTCCTTCCGAAAACGGCTTCAGCAAAAGCGGTTCCTAGGCAGATCTCACGCGCGCTTTCATTGCCGCCACTGGCTCGGCGCGCACCACTGCCGCTTCTCATATGTTGACATCAGCGTCTGACTCCTCGGCCATCTGGGAAGAGCTGAGCAGGCGCGCGCGACTGACGCCTCTGGCACCCGCCATCATGGCGCCGGGGCGTAAGGACATGACGTATGGGATATTGCGCGAGCAGATTCGCGAAACCATCGAAAACCTGAATGGACTTGGTCTCGGGCGCGACGACCGGATAGCCCTCGCTTTACCCCAGGGACCGGAGAGCCCGGCGGCGCTGGTGTCCGTCATGTCGGGCTGTGTGTGCATCCCCCTCAACCCGGAGTCTTCGGTCGCGGAGATGACGGCATCGCTTGGCAATGCGCGCGCCGCCGCGCTCGTGACGCGTTCCGCCGAACTTCCGAATGCCGTCGTGGCGGCGCAGCGATGCGGAATTCCCATTGTCGAACTGGAACCACTTCCGACGCAGGAGGCGGGACGGTTTACCCTTCACGCGCAACCTTCTGCGCGGCGTGTCAAATCCGGCTTCTCCGCATCGAGCGACCTCGCCGTCATTTTTTCAACGTCTGGCACCACGTCGGCGCCGAAACTCATTCCACTGACCCATGCCGTCGTCTGTGAGCGGGCAAAACGGGCCCGGCATTGCGTCGATCTTTCTCCCTCCGATCGCTGCCTGGACTTCATTCCCTCATTTCAAGGCGGGGCCATCCGGGTTTCAATTCTGGGTTCCCTTTTTGCGGGCGCCAGCAGCGATTATCGCGCCGGCACGGCCCCCGCGGATTTCGACCGTTGTCTGACGGAGACCAGACCGACCTGGTGTGCCCTTCCGCCCCCCTTCCTCGAAATGCTCCTTTCGGAGGACTTCGATCGGCTTGAACATGCGCCATATCCCGGCCTGCGTGCGTTCCTGACGACGGGTGCGCCGGTATCTGCCGAAACCATCGAAGCGATCGAACGAAAATTCGGCGTGCCGCTGCAAAACTATTACGGCTCTGCCGAGTGCGGTGGACTGGCCGTCAATCCGCTGCCGCCGCGATTGCGCAAGCGCGGTTCGCTGGGCCTCGGATTTGGCCCCGAGATCGTCATTCTCGACGAGCATGGCCAGCCCGCGAAGCCGGAGGAGACCGGAGAAATCGCCGTACGCGGCTCCGGCCTGTTCAGCGGTTATGAGATCGCAGGCAGTTCCGATCTGAAAATGCCGCCTCTTGTGCATGGGTGGTATCGGACGGGAGACCGCGGCCACATCGACAGCGACGGTTACATTTTCCTCACCGGACGTCTGGGCGACGCCATCAACCGGGGCGGGGAAAAGATATTTCCCGAGGAGATCGAGGAGGTTCTGCGCAGCCATCCTTCGGTCGAAGATGCCGTGGTGTTCTCGATTCCGCATGACGTGCTGGGCCAGGAAGCGGCGGCGCTTGTCGTGCCCGTGCGGGGCAGCCTGCCGAATCCGAATGAATTGCGCCGCTTCGTAGCCGGGCGCGCGGCGGCGTTCAAAATTCCCCGCATAATTCTTGCCGTCGAAAATATACCCGTGGGGCCGGCGGGCAAGGTTCAGCGCAACCAGCTCGCATCGCAGTATGCCGAGCCGATCGCCCAGGCCCGGCGCGATCGCGATACCGCCTACCACACGCCGCAGACCCGGTTGGAATGGATGCTTTCAACCATTTGGTCGAACCTTCTCAAGGTTGACCGCATTGGAATTCGCGAAGGCTTTGTCGATCTTGGCGGAGACTCGCTTTTGGCCGTCAATATGCTGTCAGAGGTCGAAAGACGGTTTGGCCGTACCATTTCGCACGGCGCGTTCTGGCAATCGCCGACCATCGAAACCCTGGCGGCTTTGATTCTGGATGCCGACCACAAGAAATGCCCCGTGCAGTTCCCGATCCAGAGGACGGGCAGCAAGCCGCCCCTTTTTTGTGTGCTGCCCGGCTGGTACGTGCCCGAAGCCGAACTTCTAAGCCGGTATCTCGGGCCGGAGCAGCCCGTCTATGCCTTGATCCCCGATCCTCGTCCGGGCGCGGGGCAAGGCGGGTTTTCCAGGGAAGAAATCGTCGCGGAATGCGTGGCGGCGATGCAAGAGGTTCAGGGCGATGGGCCCTATCATGTTATTGGCAGATCCGTGGGCGGACTTGTTGCTTTCGAAATTGCGCAACATCTGAGGCGCGGCGGAAAACAGGTGGCTTTGATCGGTCTGGTGGATTCGCACTATCCCCAAAGCGGAAGAGCGAACGCGATGCCGGCTTTCCTCCGGGCAATTGAGTTTCTGGTCTACAGGCTTTCAGACATTCCGCCGTCCCAATGGGGCGGACGCGCCGCGCGTTTTCCACGGCGCATGGCGGGCAAGCTATGGCGAAAGGTTCGAGGTCGCCGTTCGCCTTCCGAAATTGCCGACCTGGCGCTGTATACGGGATTGCAAAACGTTTTTCATGAAGAGCCTGCCCCTTGGCCCGGTCGGATTGTGTTCTTTGCCGCGGAGGCATCGCGACATCGCAGCTTCGCGGATTCACGCTGGCTTTGGGCCAAGGTTGCGGAGAAGGGCATGGAGGTCCACCTGATTCCGGGCAATCACAATATGTTGGTCCAGGAGCCGAATGTCCGAGACTTCGCGGCGTCGCTGAAAGGGTGTCTGTCCAGGGCGCAAGACGCGGCTGACGAACGGTGATGGAACACCCCATGTCTTGGCCTGAAGGGAGCACAGTTCGATCGTTCGGTCGGGGCAGGCATAAACACCGACCTCTCCGTCAGGCCGAAGTGGAGGTCTGCGATCCGACGGTGGCGACTGCACGCTTCGAAACCGCGGACGAAGACGAGGCACGCGAAATACCGCAGTCATCGGCGTCATCGCATGGCAAATGGCGGTGCGGAATTTTACGGATCTGGAATGGTGCAGCTTGCAAACCCAATGAACTGCGCTCCGTTATCTGACCCGGACGCGGAGCTTGCCGGGCGAGCATAGCGCCCGGGTCAAGCGGAAGATGTCGCCAACATTGCCATGCGGAACTTCGTAGCACGGTCGAAGCTTTGCGGCGGCGATGACTGCGACGCGTCAGATGTGCAATTTCGAATGCCGTTTGCATACGGCGAGCAACGCCGCGCGGTCGCGGATATGCAGGCCGGTGTGCGTAAGCTCGACCCAATTGTCGCGGCGCCAACGTTCAAGCTTGCGATTTACCGCCTCGCGCGAGGCGCCGATGTGATGCGCAAGTTCAGCCTGATTGTGAAGAATCTTGCCGTTGACCGCTTCGATGAGAAGAAAGCGCGCCAGCCTTTTGCCCAATTCCATCGACGACGTGCGCTCGACCAGCGCGTCGGTTTCGCGCAAGCGGCGGATCAGGACGCCGACCATGGCAAGGGCCGCCTTCGGTTCCGCCAGCATCGCGTCGGTTATGAGCCTGGCGTCGATCCGCAGGAGTTCGCATTTGCGCGTCGCATTGGCGTTCGTCGCCCGTGGCGCGCCGTCGATCGCGCCCATTTCTCCGATCACGGAGCCCGAACCGATCCGAGCCAGCCACACCGCGCGGCCGTCCAGACCCGGGATCGTGATCTCGACCTCACCGGCGAAGATCGCATAGGCGGCATCCGAGCGATCACCGTGAGAAAAAAGCCGCTGACCTTTCTCCAGCCGCAGGATCGAGCCGGATTCGCCAAGCGCTTGGCGGCGGGCCGGCGACAGGGCCGAAAAGATGCTGTCGCGCGCCAAGGTGTCGGTCACCTTGGCGGACTGCCTGTCGTCAAGCAGGAGAGATGCTGGCGCTGCCCCGTTCATGACATTGAAAATATCAATCGCGGGTTGCGCCGCAAGCGACAAATGGTTGCTTCCGGGCGACTTTATTCCATGAGAGCGCCGGGCGACCGACGCGACCTGGCTCCATGGAACTATCGGCTGAAAGCACGCGTCGCGGTACCAAATGCCCAAGAAACGGGCGTATTTTGCTGTGATCGACTTCTATTGACGCCAAGCGCCGGCGCGACCAAGTTTCCGTCAACTCAAACGCAGGGGATTTCCGCAATGAATGGTTCACGGCTCAGTAAGGGCAAGCTTCTGATCGGTGCCGCCGTCGTGGCGCTGATCGCGGGCGGCGTCGCGGTCGTCGGCGGTTATTACCCGGGCAAGGGCGGTCATACCGAAGGCACTATTGTCCCGATGCACCGCTATCAGGCGAATCAGGTGGCCGGCAGCGACGTCGTGACGGGCGATACCGCCGTCCCCAATATGATGCAGACGGATTCCTTCCAGAACGTGACCCTTCGCAGCCAGGCCGCCTCTCAGGCGGCCTCGCAAGCCGCCTCGCAGGCAGCATCCCAGGCGGGTGCGTTCGCCGCGGCCCAGGCCGCGTTGGCAAAGGCCTGACGCCGAGTACGTCCCCGACTTGATGACGCTTCCCGGCGCGG
>OLLQ01000628.1_pt1 | contig 18623 bp, 13 predicted proteins | sample 1604571 | NCBI WGS metagenome assembly OLLQ01 (sample SAMEA104055722, study PRJEB20765) | soil metagenome | isolation source: soil
CGGCGCGCTGGCCGGCGAGACGGGCGTGCGCATCTGCGGGCACTATGCCACCGTGCATGTCGCGGACGACGCGTTCGGCGGCGAAAGCTTCCTGGCCGGGCCGGCCACCGAATTGCTTACGCAGATCGTAGGCTCGACGCCGTCCGGCGCGGTCCATGTGACGGAGGATTTCGCCGCCGCCCTGCACGCGGGCGCGGCGGGCAAGCGTCTGCGTACGGAGTATGTCGGCGACCTGGAGTGCGACGCCCATCCCGATGCCGTGCGGCTGTTTTCGCTGAAGTCCTGAGCGCGTAAAAATAAAAAAGAGGATTCACGCGGAGTCGCGGAGAACGCGGGGTTTGAGTTCAAATCCGCGTTCTTCGCGACTCCGCGTGAGTCTTTTTTGTTTGCGATATGCGCCGAAAATGGGTCGCCCGGACAAGCCGGCATCAACTGGACGGGCGATTGTTAGCGCACCCTTTTCCTTTGGAGGGTAGTTTGCTACGGCTGGTCTCCAGCCAACACCAGGAGTTGCACATTTGGCTCAAAAGAGCGGCCGCCGCGGGAGCAACGTCGTGACCATCCATGAGGTCGCGCGCCATGCCGGCGTGTCGCCGATGACGGTCAGCCGCGTGGTCAACGGCGAGAGCAATGTGCGCGAGTCGACGCGGGCCAAGGTCGCCAGCTCGATCAAGACGCTGCACTACTCGCCGAACCTGGCGGCGCGCAGCCTGGCCAGCGCCAACGCGGTGCGCGTCGGCCTGCTCTACAGCAATCCGAGCGCGGCCTATCTCAGCGAATTCCTCGTCGGCAGCCTGGAGCAGAGCAGCCTCAGCGGCTGCCAGCTCGTGATCGAGAAATGCGACGGGCCTGGCAGCGAGCGCGCCGCGATCGAGAAGCTGGTGCGCACCGGCGCCGACGGCGTGATCCTGCCGCCGCCGCTTTGCGATTCCGAAGAGGCGCTGAGCGCGGTGGCCGAGGCCGACATCCCGGCGGTGGTGGTGGCGACGGGGCGTCCGGCGTCCGGCATGTGCGCCGTCAGCATCGACGACTTCGAGGCGGCGCGGTCGATGACGCGGCGCCTGATCGCGCTCGGGCATACGAAGATCGCGTTCATCATGGGCCATCCCAACCAGACGGCGAGCGAGCAGCGCTACAAGGGCTTCGTCGCGGGGATGGAGGAGGCCAAGCTCAAGCCCGATCCCAGGCAGGTGGCGCAAGGCTACTTCACCTACCGCTCGGGCCTCGACGCGGCGGAGAAATTGCTGCGCGCGCCGAAAAAGCCGACGGCGATTTTCGCCAGCAATGACGACATGGCCGCGGCGACCGTGGCGGTGGCGCATCGCATGGGGCTGGATGTGCCGCGCGACCTGACCATCGCGGGCTTCGACGACACGCCTCTGGCCACCACGGTGTGGCCGGCCTTGACCACCGTGCGCCAGCCGATCGCCGAGATGGCGCGGGAGGCGGTGAAGCTGCTGCTCGAGCAAATCCGCGCCAAACGGGCGGGCGCGGAGATGCAGCCGGTACAGAAATTGCTGGAATTCACGCTGATTCCCCGCGAGTCGACGGGACGAGCCCCCACCGTTCCGCGTTGACGCGCCGTCAGCTTCCACTCTTGACAGGCGGGCTCAGGGTGCTGTTGGTAGCGCAACCAAAACTCAGAGCGCCGGACCGGGCGCCGCGTGGGATGCTGATGGAACGCTATTGGGGCAATCGCCTGCCATGACCGACTTCCTGCCGCGCGATGGACGCGAGGCGACGCTTGTCGGCCGGCTCGATCTCGGCGATGGGCCGACGCCGGTGGTGGTGCAGGGCGGACGCGTGCGCGACGTGTCGCGCATGGCGCCGACCGTATCGGCGTTGCTCGACGAATGGACGGGCACGGCGAACGGGCGCGACCTGGGCGAATTCTCCGATCTCGCTATCAAAACGGCGTGGGATGGCGGCGGCGGCGCGAAGCTGCTGGCACCGCTCGACCTGCAATGCGTCAAGGCGGCGGGCGTGACCTTCGCCGTGTCCGCCGTCGAACGCGTGATCGAAGAACGCGCGCGCGGCGATGCGGCCAAGGCGCTTGGGATCCGCGAGGCGCTGAAAGAGCGCGTCGGCGCCGATCTGCGCTCGGTCGTGCCGGGCACGGCGGAGGCGGCGCGGCTGAAAGCGGCGCTGATCGCGGACGGCTTGTGGTCGCAATATCTCGAAGTCGCGATCGGGCCGGACGCGGAGATCTTTACCAAGGCGCCGGTGCTGTCGTCGGTGGGCTGGGGCGATTACATCGGCATCCGCTCGGATTCGGACTGGAACAATCCGGAGCCGGAGATCGTCGTCGTCTGCAACCGGCGCGGCGAAGCCGTCGGCGCGGCGCTCGGCAACGACGTGAACCTGCGCGATTTTGAAGGGCGCAGCGCGCTGCTGCTCGGCAAGGCCAAGGACAACAACGCGTCGTGCAGCATCGGGCCGTTCGTGCGATTGTTCGATGACGGCTTCACGATGGACGACGTCCGCAGCGCGGTGATCGAGCTGGAGATCGTCGGGCCGGAGAATTACCGCCTCGAAGGGCGCAGCACGATGGCGCAGATCAGCCGCGATCCGCTCGACCTGTGCAAGCAGGCGATGAGCGAGCATCAATATCCGGACGGCTTCGCATTGTTCCTCGGCACGCTGTTCGCGCCGACACAGGATCGCGACGTGCCGGGGCGCGGCTTCACGCACAAGATCGGCGATATCGTGCGCGTCTCGACGCCGAAACTCGGCGTGCTGGAGAATAAAGTAACGACGTCGAAGGCGGCGCCGCCGTGGAGCTTCGGCGTCGGCGACCTGATGAAGAACCTGACCAAGCGCGGCCTTTTGACATGACTGAGACACTGACGCATTTCATCAATGGCGAACGGGTCGAGGCGAACGCGCCGCATGAGAGCCTGAATCCATCGAACACCAATGAAGTCGTGGCGCGATTTCCCGATGGCGGTGCGGCCGAGGTCGATGCCGCGGTCGATGCGGCGCGGGCCGCGTTTGGCGGCTGGGCGGGCGCTTCGCCGGAGGTGCGCGCGGATTTGCTCGACAAGGTCGGCGACACGATCCTGCAGCGGCGCGAGGAGCTCGGCCGGTTGCTGTCGCGCGAGGAGGGCAAGACGCTGCCGGAAGGCATCGGCGAGGTCGCGCGCGCGGGGCGCATCTTCAAATACTTCGCGGGCGAGGCGATCCGCCGGCACGGGCAGAACCTGGATTCGGTGCGGCCCGGCGTCGAGGTCGCGACCTTCCGCGAGGCGGTCGGTGTGTTCGGCATGATCACGCCGTGGAATTTCCCCATCGCCATTCCGGCGTGGAAGACGGCGCCGGCGCTGGCCTTCGGCAACACGGTGGTGCTGAAGCCCGCCGGACCGACGCCGGCGATTGCAGCGGCGCTGGCCGACATCATCTTCGCCTGTGGCGCGCCCAAGGGCGTGTTCAACATGGTGATCGGGCGCGGGCGGGTCGGCGATGCCATCGCCAAACATCCGGGTGTCGACGGCGTTTCGTTCACGGGCAGCCAAGGCGTCGGCGGCCAGGTCGCGCTGGCGGCGGTGGCGCGCCAGGCGCGGGTGCAGCTCGAGATGGGCGGCAAGAATCCGCTGGTGGTGCTGGACGATGCCGATTTCGACCGCGCCGTGATGTGCGCGCTGGACGGCGCGTTCTTCGCGACGGGGCAGCGCTGCACGGCATCGAGCCGGATCATCGTGACGGACGGAATCTACAAGCGGTTTGTCGAAGCGCTGACGGAAAAGACGCTGGCGCTGAAGGTCGGCGACGCGCTCGATCCGGCATCGAAGATGGGGCCGGCGGTGAGCGATACGCAGCTGGAGCAGAATCTGTCTTATGTCGATATCGCGGTGAAGGAAGGTGGGCGTCTCACCGGCGGCGGCCAGCGCCTGACGCTGGGCACGCCGGGCTATTATATGAGCCCGGCCGTCGTCGCGGACACGCAGGTCGCGTCGCGCATCAACAACGAGGAAGTGTTCGGGCCTGTCGCCTCCGTGGTGCGGGTGAAGGATTATGACGAGGCGCTCGCCGCGGCCAATGCCGGCGAGTTCGGCTTGTCGGCGGGCATCTGCACCGGCTCGCTCAAATATGCGCGGCATTTCCAGCGCAACGTCCGCGCCGGCATGGTGATGGTCAATCTGCCGACGGCGGGTGTCGACTATCACGTGCCGTTCGGCGGCAGCCGCAAATCGAGCTACGGCGCGCGCGAGCAGGGCTTCGCCGCCATCGAATTCTATACCCAGACAAAGACGGCCTATTCATGGGCCTGAAGGAAGCCATGTCGTCAGCGATCTATCCCAGCCTCAAGGACAAACGGGTCGTCGTCACCGGCGGCGCCAGCGGCATCGGCGCGGCCGTCGTCGCGGCGTTCGCGCATCAGGGTGCGCAGGTGACGTTCCTCGACATCCTGGAAGGCGAGGCCGCGGCGCTGACCAAGACGATCAACGGCGCGCCGCATGCGCCGAAATTCCACAAATGCGATCTGAAGGACCTCGACGCCGTCACGGCGTTCTTCCGGGAACACGGCGCCATCGACGTGCTGGTGAACAATGCCGGCAATGACGACCGCCACAAGCTGGCCGACATCACGCCGGCCTATTGGGACGAGCGCATCGCGGTCAATCTGCGCCACATGCTGTTCTGCGCCAAGGAAGCGGCGCCGGGCATGAAGAGCCGGGGCGGCGGGGCAATCATCAATTTCGGCTCGATCTCGTGGCATCTGGGGCTGCCGGATCTGGTGATCTACGAGACCGCCAAGGCGGGCATCGAGGGCATGACGCGGGCACTGGCGCGCGAGCTGGGCGGCGACAATATCCGCGTCACGGCGGTGGTGCCGGGCAACGTCAAGACGCCGCGGCAGATGAAATGGTACACGCCCGAGGGCGAGAGCGAGATCGTGGACCAGCAGTCGCTGAAGGCGCGGGTCGAGCCTGAACACGTCGCCTCGCTTGTGCTATTCCTGGCGTCGGACGATGGCCGGATGTGCACCGGCCACGAATACTGGATCGATGCCGGCTGGCGATGACACCTGAATGCGTGTGGGCGGTTGAGACGGAACTGGGCGAGGGACCGCTCTGGGTTCCGGCGGAGCAGGCGCTGTGGTTCGTCGACATCAAGGGGCGCCATATCCACCGCTTGCATCCCCAGACGGGCGGGCGGACGACGTATGAGACGCCGGAGAGTCCGGGTTTCATCGTACCGGGCGATGCGGGTGGCTTCACGGTCGGGATGGCGAGCGGACTGCATGCGTTCGATCCGAAGACCGGCGCCTTTGCGCTGACGCATCGGGTCGACGCGCATCATCCCGGCAATCGGCTCAATGACGGCGCGCGCGATCCCACGGGGCGGCTGTGGTTCGGCACGATGGACAATGGCGAGCGTGCGCCGACGGGGAGCCTCTACCGGCTCGATGCGGATGGGCCCAAGGCGGTCGATGGCGATATCTGCATCACCAACGGGCCGTGCTTCAGCCCGGACGGCAGGACGATCTATCACACCGATACGCTGAAGAAGACGATCTACGCCTTTGATGTCGCCGACGATGGCGGGCTGTCGAACAAGCGGGTGTGGGTTCAGATCGAGGACGGCGCGGGCTATCCCGACGGCTCGGTGACCGATGCGGAAGGCTGCGTCTGGGTCGGGCTGTTCGCGGGCTGGGCGGCGCGGCGCTATTCGCCGGACGGCAAGCTAATTTCCATCGTGCGCTTCCCTTGTGCCAATATCACCAAGCTCGCTTTCGGCGGCTCCGACCTGAAGACCGTCTACGCGACGACGGCGTGGAAAGGGCTGGACGCCAAGGCGCGCGCGGAGCAGCCGCAGGCCGGCGGGCTGTTCCGTTTCGAAAGCGATGTCGCCGGCCTCTGATCCCGCCTGTCATGGCCCGCGAATGCGGGCCACCCAGGTGACGCAAATCGCATTTGGTGCAGAATTGAGCCGAGATAGGCCTGAAAACGCAGAGCAGGCTTCAACTGGGTGGCCCGCATTCGCGGGCCATGACAAGTGGGGAAGATCATCATGACAGAGCGCAAGCCCGCCAAGCGGTTTCGCTCCCTCGACTGGTTCGCGGCGCCGGGGCGGAGCGACATGGCGGCGCTGTATCTCGAGCGCATGATGAATTACGGCCTGACGCCGGCGGAGTTGCGCTCGGGCCGGCCCGTGATCGGCATCGCGCAATCGGGCAGCGACCTGGCGCCGTGCAACCGCATCCACCTGGAGTTGGCGCGTCGCGTGCGCGACGGCATCCGCGACGCCGGCGGCATCGCGGTGGAGTTTCCGACGCATCCGATTGCCGAGAATTGCCGCCGGCCGACGGCGGCGATCGACCGCAACCTCGCCTTCATGACGCTGGTCGAGATCCTGCACGGCTATCCCATCGATGCCGTGGTGCTGACGACGGGCTGCGACAAGACCACGCCGTCGGCGATCATGGCGGCGTCGAGCGTCGACATTCCGGCCATCGTGCTGTCGGGCGGGCCGATGCTCGATGGCCACCATGACGGCGAGCTGGTCGGTTCCGGCACGGTGATCTGGCGCGCGCGCCGCAAGCTGGCGGCGGGCGAGATCACGGAGGACGAGTTCATGGACGCGGCCTGTGCGTCGGCGCCGTCGGCGGGGCATTGCAACACGATGGGCACAGCCTCGACGATGAACGCGGTGGCCGAGGCGCTGGGCCTGTCGCTGCCGGGGTGCTCGGCGATTCCGGCGCCGTATCGCGAGCGCGGGCAGATCGCCTACGAGACCGGAAAGCGCATCGTCGAGATGGCGTATGAGGACCTGACGCCGTCGAAGATCCTGACGCGGGCGTCGTTCCTCAATGCGATCGCCACCGTTGCGGCTATCGGCGGTTCGACCAACGCGCAGCCGCACATCGTGGCGATGGCGCGGCATGCGGAGGTCGAACTGACGGCAGCCGACTGGAGCGCGGCGTATGACATTCCGCTGATCGTCAACATGCAGCCGGCGGGGAAGTATCTCGGCGAGCGCTTCCACCAGGCCGGCGGCGTGCCGGCGGTGCTGTGCGAATTGCTCGCGGCGGGGCGGATCGATGGCGGCGCGATGACCTGCACCGGTGCGTCGCTCGCGCAGAACATCGAAGGGCGGCAGACCCACGATCGCGAGATGATCTGGGCTTACGACAAGCCGCTGATGGCGCGCGCCGGGTTCCTGGTGCTGAAGGGCAACCTGTTCGATTTCGCGATCATGAAGACCAGCGTGATCTCGGACGATTTCCGCAAGCGTTATCTGGCGCGGCCGGGGCACGAGAACATCTTCGAGGGCCGCGCCGTGGTATTCGACGGTTCGGACGACTATCACCACCGCATCAACGACGCCTCGCTCGGCATCGATGCCAACACGATCCTGGTGATCCGCGGCGCGGGGCCGGTCGGCTGGCCGGGCTCGGCCGAGGTCGTGAACATGCAGCCGCCGGATGCGCTGCTGAAACAGGGGATCGCAAGCCTGCCGACGCTGGGCGACGGGCGGCAGTCGGGGACTTCGGACAGTCCGTCGATCCTGAATGCCTCGCCGGAGAGCGCGGTCGGCGGCGGGCTGTCGTGGCTGCGCACCGGCGATCACATCCGCATCGATCTCAATGCCGGGAGTTGCGACGCGCTGGTATCGGCGGACGAGATCGCGCGGCGCAAGGCCGACGGGCTGCCGCCGGTGCCGGAAAGCGCCACGGTGTGGGAGGAAATTTTCCGCGCCACGGTCGGGCAGATGGACACCGGCGCGGTGATGGAGCCGGCGCTCAAGTACCGGCGGGTGTCGAAGAAGACGCCAAGGCATAATCATTGAAGCGCGGGGCAAACTCCCTCCGCTGTCATGGCCCGCAAAAGCGGGCCATGACAGTTTTTTGGTTTGGTAGCGAACGCTAACACCGCAAGCCGTGATGGCACTCTTGCGCGGTGGTATCGCTATCAATAGGTTATGACAGAGGACAACTCGCCGGCGCAGATCGGCGGAGGTTCGAGGAAACGCGAGGGGATCATTTCATGGCCAAGGCCAATTCGGGTCTCGTGATGGGGCTTGCGATCATCGCCTCGCTGGGCGGGTTGCTGTTCGGATACGACACGGCGGTGATCTCGGGTGCGGTGTCGGCGATCGATCACAATTTCGTCGATCCGCTGCATTGGTCCGAAGGCTGGCGCGGTTTCCTGTCGGGGTGGACGGTGTCGTGCGCGCTCGCGGGCTGCGTCATCGGCGCGGCGATCGGCGGGCCGCTGTCGACCCTGGTCGGGCGCAAGGGCGGGCTGATCACGGCGGCGATCCTGTTCTTCATCGGCTCCATCGGTTCGGCGGTGCCCGAGATCGGCTTCGGCCCGGTCGGCGGCATGGGGCCGGGCGCGCTGACGCCGTTCATCGTCTACCGCATCATCGGCGGCATCGGCGTCGGCCTCGCCTCGATGCTGTCGCCGCTCTATATCGCCGAGATCGCGCCGCCGAACGACCGCGGACGGCTGGTGACGCTGCAGCAGATCGCGATCGTGACCGGCATCCTGGTCGTCTATGTCGTCAACCGCTTCATCGCGGCGCAGGGCAGCGAGGCATGGGGGCTGACGATCGGCTGGCGCTGGATGCTGGCATCGGAAGCGGTGCCGGCGGCGCTGTTCCTGCTGCTGCTGCTCGGCGTGCCGGACAGCCCGCGCTGGTTCGTGCTGAAGGGGCGCAAGGACAAGGCGCTGGCGGTTCTGCGCCGGATCACCGACGAGGCGACGGCGAATGCCACGTTGCGCGACATCGAAGACACGCTCGTCACCACGACGCGGCCGCTGTTCAGTTTCGGCGCCAAGGTATTGTTCGTCGGCGTGATGCTGTCGGTGTTCCAGCAGTTCATCGGCATCAACGCGGTGCTGTATTACGCGCCGCAGATGTTCAAGAACATGGGTGCGTCGACGGATTCGTCGCTGTTGCAGACCATCGTCGTGGGCGTCGCAATGCTGGTGTTCACGCTGGTGGCGCTGGTCACGGTGGATCGCTGGGGACGCAAGCCGCTGCTGATCACGGGCGCGGCGATCATGGCGCTGTCGATGTTCGCCATCGGATTCCTGTTCAACGCCGTGCCGCACAGCGGCGGCGGTGCATTGGTAATGCCGCCTGCCATCGGGCTGTGGGCGCTGGTCGCGGTGGTGTCCTATATCGCGGGCTTCTCGTTGTCCTGGGGTCCGGTGGTGTGGGTTCTGCTGGCCGAGATCTTCCCGAACTCGATCAAGGGCAAGGCGATGGCGATCGCGGTTGCGGCGCAGTGGATCGCCAATTTGTTCGTCTCGGTCACGTTCCAGATGCTGGACGGCAATTCGGCGCTCAACGCGTCGTTCAATCACGGTTTCGCCTATTGGATCTACGGCGCGATGAGCGTCCTCGCCGCGCTGTTCGTGATACGTTACGTGCCCGAGACCAAGCAGCGCAGCCTGGAGGCGATCCAGGAATTGTGGGGCCGCAAGGCCGCGGCCTAAACTCGTGGCGTGATCACGCTTCGCAAGGACGGCGCCGAACTCGACCTCCTGCCGGAGGTCGGCGGCGCCGTTTCGCGGTTCAACATCGGCGGACAAGACGTGCTGCGCCGCGCGCCGGCGGGTACGACGGATGTGCTGCAGACCGGCTGCTTCCCGCTGGTGCCGTTTGCCAACCGCATCGCCTTCGGGCGCTTCGCGTTCGCCGGCGAGACGGTGCAATTGCCGCGCAATTTCGGCGAGCATCCGCATGCGCTGCACGGGCAGGGCTGGCAGAGCGCCTGGCGGGTGCTGTCGCAATCCAAAGGCGAGGCTGTGCTCGGCTTCGAGCACGCCGCCGATTCGTGGCCATGGGATTATGAGGCGCGGCAAGGTTTTGCGCTGATATCGGATGCGCTGCGTATCGAGCTTGCGGTGACCAATCGCAGTGCGCGGATTATGCCGATCAGTCTTGGTTTCCACCCATATTTTCCGGCCACGCCGCAAACGCGGTTGCGCGCCGAGGTCGCGGGCGTCTGGCTGAGCGACGACACCTGTATTCCGACCGAACGCGCGGGTCCGGCGCATTTTCTCGATCTGGCGAACGGCGCCGCGGTCGCCGACGCGCGGCTCGTAGATCATTGCCATTTCGGCTGGACGCGCAGCTTGATCGTCACGCAACCCGAGCTGGAGCGCACGCTGAAGCTGACGGCGAGCTCCGATCTCGATTTCCTGCATTGCTACATTCCGCAGCACGCCGGATTCTTCTGCGTCGAGCCGGTGAGCGCGATGCCGGATGCGTTCAACCGGCCGGCGGCGCGCGGCGGATGGCGTTCGCTCGCGCCCGGCGCGACGCTTGCGGTATCGATGACGTTGCGCGCACGCAATCATTAGCGTTGCCATTTTCACACCGTCGCGGAAATTCCATTGCGCGTTTGCGCTGCAGCACGATGCATTCCTCTTGACGGGCACACTATAGAGGACTAAATATGCGTTGTTATGGGACCGCTACCATAACGAGGGGATTAACAGGAAACGTCAGTTCGCTACCGCTAACAAAAGGACGCGCCGCTTCGCGGTGTCGATCCGGCGGGACACGAACACCAGGGGAGGTCTGCATGCGTCCGCATTTTCGCATTCTGAACAATCGCGCCCATTCTGCGCTGATAAAATCCGTGCTGCGCGGCACGTCATTGCTCGCCGGCATCGGCGCGGCATTCGTTGCGGCGGCTCCGGCCTTCGCCGCGGACACAACCATCGAAAACGTGGTCGTGACCGGCTATCGCGCCAGCTTGACGATGGCGACCGATGCCAAGCGCGCCTCGACCAACTTCACCGACTCGGTGTTCGCCGAAGACATCGGCAAATTCCCCGACACCAACATCGCGGAATCGCTGAACCGCATTCCGGGCGTCACGATCAACCGTGAGGTCGACGGCGAAGGCGTCAACGTCCAGATCCGCGGCCTCGGCACCAACTTCACCAAGATCCTGCTCAACGGCGCGCAGATTTCCGTCGCCACGACGGGCGCGACCGACCAGTCCAACAACAACCGCGAAGTCGACCTGAACATGTTCCCGACCGAACTGTTCACCCAGTTGACCGTCAGCAAGTCGCCGACCGCCGACCAGGTCGAAGGCGGCGCCGCCGGCACGGTCAACCTGCGCAGCGCGCGGCCGTTCGACTATGACGGGGCGCATTTCTCCTACAACGTCGGCGGCAGCGATTTCTCGGGCGCCGACAGCCCCGGCGAGCGCGGCGCCCTTATCGCCAGCGACACCTGGGGACCGTTCGGCGTGCTCGTCGGCGTCGCCGGCGTGCACAACAACGTCTTCACCAAGGGCTGGGAAGACGGCAATGCCGGCTGGGTCACGCCGGGCGCACTGACCGCCGCGCAATGCGGCGCCGGCAACACCTGCGACCAGATCGGCGGCAACGCCTTCGTCATCCCGGCGACCGTGCCGGCCGGCGTCACCACGGGCGGCATCGTGCCCGGGCAGGCGGTGGATGCCGCGTTCCTGCTGGCGCACAATCCGGGCCTCACCACCGCGCAGATCAGCAACGCGCTGATCCCGCGCCTCGGCCGCTCGATGTACGAGCAGGGCACGCGCGATCGCTTCAACGGCGTGATGAGTCTCGAATATCGTCCATCGGACGACCTGCACTTCTACGTCGACTTCGTCGCCGGGCGGACGTTCAACGATCTCGACCGCAGCGACATCGACTGGGGCGTGCGCGCCGGCGCCGGCTCGCAGCCGATGATCCCGGAGAATCTCCATGTCGATGCCAATGGCGTGACCACCGCCGGCACCTTCGCCAACGCGCAGTTCTTCCTCGAAGCGCGGCCTTACAAGGAGAAGGGCGACTTCTTCAGCATCAATCCGGGCATGACCTGGAAGGTGTGGGACAATTTGGAGATCGACCTCCAGGCCAACGCCAGCCGCAGCCATTTCTTCCGCGACTCTCCGACCTTCTTCGTGGTGACCTGCCCGAGCTCGGGCAATCCCGCGGGCACGCCGGGCTGCGCCGCGCCGGCCGGCGGCGTCTTCGCGACGTTCAGCAATCCGGCGGCCGGCCAGCCGCCGGTCATCACGACCAATCTCGACCTGAACAATCCGGCCAATTTCCAGTGGAACAACGGCCGCGTGAATCTTCAGGACGAGAAGCGCTACGTCTACACCAACGGCCTGCACCTCGACACGAAATACGGCGACGACAATTTCGCCATCCGTGCCGGCGCGGCGTATGACGACGTCTTCCGCAACATCACGGCGATCGATGCTTCGGCAACGTGGCAGGCCGTGACCTGCGGCGACAATCCGAGCGTCGCGCTGCCCGGACCCAACTCCGCACCCGCCTGCCGCGGCCTCAACGTCGCCGGCAGCACGGCGACGGTGAACGCGGTTTCGCCCGGCGCGGCGCCCGCTTATCCGGGCTTCGGCACCGGCTACACCGCGGGCCAGCCGCCGATCACCTATGCCGGCTCGGCGATCCCGCAATCGGCGCTGGCGAGTTACCTGGTGCCAGGACCGACCGGCTTCATCACCGCCAACTACAATGCGATCAAGGCCGCCACGAACTACGCCGCGATCGACGCGGCCGCGATCGCCGCGGTGGGCAACGCTCTGCCGGGCACGACGGGCACCTATCCCTACTCGACCGCGTCCAACACCGGCGGCAATTCCGGAACGGTGGAAGAGAAGAATTTCGGCCTTTACCTCGAGACCTCCGGCATCTTCAACATCGCCGGCCGCGACCTGAAGTACAATGCGGGCCTGCGCTGGGTGCAGACGCTGCAGGCGATCACCTCGCCGATCACCCACGTCAATCCGCTGAATGCGGGCCTGGCGGACGGCGGGCTGTTCCCCAACACGTTCTCGTTCTCGACGATCAAGCACGATTACGCGGCGTTCCTGCCGTCGGCCGCGCTGGTCTACAACATCTCGGACGATTTCCTGGTCCGCGCCTCCGTCTCGCGCACCATGACGCGGCCGAACCCGAACCAGATGATCTCGGGTGTGAACTTCAGCGATTTGACGGCGCAGCAGGTCGGTCTCGGCAATCCGGCGCTGAAGCCGTTCTTCTCCAACAACATCGACCTGGGCGCCGAGTATTATACGGGCGCCGAGGGTTATTTCGGCGTCGCGCTGTTCCGCAAATCCGTCGCGGGCTTCACGGTCGGGCAGAACGTCACCCAGCCGTTCTCCTACCTCGCGCAGTTCGGCATCACCTACAACACGCTCAACGCGACGCAGCAGACGGCGCTGGCCGGCCGCGGCTGCGTCTCCGACGCGGTGTGTCCCGCCACGGTGCTCGTCACCCAGCAGGTCAACGCGCCGGGCCTGCTGATCGTGAACGGCATGGAGTTCGACTGGGTCCAGCCGCTCGACTTCCTGCTCGAGCAGCACGGCCTCAAGGGCTTCGGCTTCACGGCCAACATGACGATCCTGGACCCGCGCAGCACCGGCATCGCGCCGATCAACCCGACCGGCATCGCGCCGTTCAGCTACAATCTGACGGGCTATTACGAGAACAACGGGTACATGGCGCGTCTGTCATACGTCTTCAACGACCGGACCTATGCATCGGGATCGAACACGCAGTCGGTGTGTCTGCCGAACACCGGCGCGACGGCGTCCGGCTGTCCGGCCGGCGCCTATCTGTTCGCCGCGCCCTACGCCCAGGCCGATTTCTCGTCCAGCGTGCGGCTGTCGAACGTGTTCGGAGACCTGCCCAGCGATCCGGAGCTGACGTTCGACCTGCAGAACGTGTTCCACGCCAAGCTGAAGACGTATGACCAGTACACCAACGCCATCCACAGCTACTACGACCAGGGTCAGGTCTTCCTGTTCGGTATTCGCGGAACCTTCTGATCTTCCGCGATGTGCGTGCCACCGCGCCTCTCCCAAGAGACGCGGTGGGGAATTCCCCGACTTCGAGCGGTGTGCCCCCCTTGGCGCACCGCTCTTTTTTTTAGCCGTGCGGCGCCGGCGCGTCGGGGACGTAAGGCCGGACATCGGTGATGCGGCAGCTTTGGCGCTCGCCGTCGATGGTGCCGGTGAAGACGCTGTCGCCCTTGCCCAGGCAGTTGAATTCGCTCGACAGCGCGATGTGGAATGCCGAGCCCAGATTTATGCAGGTGGTCGAGAGGCGCAGTTCGCGATGGTCGTGGCCGAAGGTCGATTTGGCGACGATGTCGTGGCCGCCGATGGCGCGCGCCTGGTAGCTGTCATGCGGATCGAGGCAGATCCTGCCGTCCGCCGCCCGGGCGGCGAGAGGCGCCGAGACTAAGAGCGCGGCGAGAAGAAGAGCGGGCGAATTCATAGGTGATCCTCCATCCGGGTCGGAACAGGACATGATGATAACGCAAAGCGCGGCTGGGCGTTCGGGTGTGGTGGCGTTGTAAATGGGCCACGCCCGCGCTGACTGCCAATGGGCCAATCAAAACCGTGTCATGGCCCGCAAAAGCGGGCCATGACAGGGAGGTCGTTGTTCGGCGCTCCCTAATGCCCCGGCACGATGGGGAAATTGATCGCCCGGTAATATTCCACCGGATGCGGCGGCACCGCGTGGCCCGACGGGAAGGGGCGCTTCGAGAAGGTTTCGAAATAGGCGAGACAGGCGTCGCGCCACCAATGCGCTTCCTTTTCCTCAATGGCGAGATAGGCGGTCTCCTCGTCGAAGCGCTGTGTATCGACATAAGGCTTCATCGCGGCCCAGGTGGCGCGGGCCCGCGCGGTCGCGGCGACGCCTTCGTCGTAGCGCACGACCAGCTCGTCCCACAGCGTCCGGCCCGACGCCATTTTGTGGTCCCACGGCACGTGGTAGAACCAGAGCAGGAATTTTTCCGGGATCGCGTTCACATCCTCGAACTGCCGGGCCACCGGCGGCGCGTATTGCGACGTCGCGTTGCTGCCCGTCGCGGTGCGGTCGAAGCCGAGGCCGACGGCATCGGCGCGATGGTAGTAGACCGGATTCCAGTCGGGACGTTCCAGATTGTCGACCCAGGGGCCGGGACCGTAGTGATGTCCGGTGGCCATCATGTGGTGCAGGCCGAGCGGCGTCATGTAGTCGACCACCGCCTCGCGCGACGCCAGCATCGTGTCGACCACCGGTTTGACGAAATTCGGATCGTTGCTGAAGGTCATGCGCGCCCATTCGTCCGCGATGGCGCCCGACGACAGGCTGGGGTCCCAGGCAAGGCGGCCGAAGGCATACCAGTTGGCCTGGTTGAACTCGGAGCCGCTCCAGTTGCGGTCGGTGCCGACATTGGCGACGCCGGCCATGCCGGTGAGCCTGTTGCCGAACAGCGACCCGTCGATGATCTTCGTCACCGTCGAGCCGGGGCCGCGCGCATAGGTGTCGGCGTGCAGGACTTCCTCGTAGAGCGGCGCGAGGTAGGCGAGGCTGGTGGCGAGGCCGAGATATTCCTTGGTGATCTGCACTTCCAGGAACAAATTGGTGTGCGGCAGGGCGCCGAACAGCGGATGGAACGGCTCGCGCGGCTGGAAGTCGATGGCGCCGTTCTTGGCCTGGATGATCACGTTGTCGCGGAATTTGCCGTCGAGCGGCACGAATTCGTCATAGGCCTGCTTGGCGCGATCCTCGGTGTTCTCGGCCGCGTAGACGAAGGCGCGCCACATGACGATGCCGTGATGCGGCGCCAAGGCGTCGGCCAGCATGTTCGCGCCGTCGGCATGGCTGCGGTGATAATCCTGCGGACCGGGCTGGCCTTCCGAATTGGCCTTCACCAGGAAGCCGCCGAAATCGGGCACGGTGCGGTAGATCTCGTCGACCTTGGCCTGCCACCACGCTTTCACCGCGGGATCGAGCGGGTCGGCGGTCTTGAGGCCGCCGATCTCGATCGGCGCGCTGAAACGGGCGGAGAGATAGACCTTGATGCCGTAGGGACGGAACACGTTCGCGAGCGCGGCGACTTTTCCCAGATAGAGCGGCGTCAGGATGGTCGCGTTGGCGGCGACGTTGTTGAGCACCGCGCCGTTGATTCCGAGCGAGGCATCGGCGCGCGCATAGTCGGTGTAGCGCGGGTCCATGTAATCCGGCATCTTGTGCCAGTCCCAGATGGAGAAGCCGGAATAGCCGCGCTCCATGGTGCGGTCGAGATTGTCCCAGTGATCCAGGATGCGGATTTTGAGGCGCGGCGCCGACGCGATGTCGAGCGCGGCGATGGACTGGCGCGTCTGGATAAGCCTCAAAAAGGCGAAGGCGCCGTGCAGCACGCCGATATCGGTGTTGCCGGCGATGATCGTGATCTTGCGGCCTTGCGCCGTGCTGCTGCGGATCAGGTAGCCCTCAGGTCCAAGCGCCGTCAGGGATGGCGACAGCGCTGAGATCAGTGGCGAGGCGGCCGGCGTACCGAAGACGATTGCGCCGCCGCGCGCGGCGCCGCTTTCGACGGGAATAGCTTTGCCGAGCAGGCCGGACAAGCCGCGCTCCAACTCATCGCGCGCCGCCTGGATCGTCGGCGATGCTCCGCACGGCAACAGGCTTGCGGCACCAGGCTGGTATTGGTCGAGCGCCGATTTCTCCAGTGGCCGGTAGCGCAGCCACAGATCGTAGCCGTCCTCGGCGTGCGCCAGTGTCGGCAGCGCGAGGGCGGCGGCGAATGCGAGCAGGCGCAGAAACGGCTTCATCGTGTTACCTCGGGTGTAAAGTATCATGTCAGCCAGGCGCGTGCCGGCGCGGCATGGAACGCACCGGCGACGGCGTCGCGCAGCGGCTTGGGCCGATAGGCGTCGTCGTAAGGGTTCGGCCGCTTGAGCAGGCCGTCGGCGCGCGGCCAGCGCTCGCGCAGCCAGGAATATTGATCGACCAGGCCCCACGCCATCACATAGCGAAGCTGCTTGTAGCTCAGCATCACGTCGAGATAGCGGCGCGCCAGATCGGCGATCGCCCGGTCGCGCATGGCGATATCGGCAGGCAGGTTCTGGTCGCCCACGTCGAACTCGGTGATGACGAGATCGAGGCCCAGGCCCGTCGCGCCGTCGAGGAATTTGCGCCATTCGGCTTCGTCGTCCGCCGACAGGCCCGGCGTCGTCGCCGAGGCGCCGGGTCCGATGTGAGCCTGCACGCCGAGCGCGTCGATCGGAACGCCGTTCTTCTTCAACCGTTCGAGCAGCGCGAGCACGCCGGCGCGGTGTCCGGCGTTGCCGGGCCCCCAGCTCATATAATCGTTGTAGACGAGCTGGGCGCGCGGCAGCGCCTCGCGTGCCGCGTGAAACATGATGTCGATGACCTGGCCGCCGAGATATCTCGTGAAGACCGTATCGCGCATCGCACCGGTATCGGGGTCGATGGTCTCGTTGACGACGTCCCAGGCGAAGAGGCGGTCGCCATAGCGGTTGCAGACCGTCGTCACGTGCTCGCGCAGCAGGCGTTCGGCTTCGGTTGCCGGGCGCGGGCCGAAATCGTGGTTCGCCAGCCAGGGCGGAAACCATTGCATGTTGTGCCACAGCAGGGTGTGGCCGCGGACCAGCAGATTGTTCGCGTCGGCGAAGGCGACGAGCGTGTCGGCGCGCGCGAAATCGAAGGCGCCGGGCGCGGGGCGCAGTGTGTACCATTTGAGCTCGTTTTCCGGCACCAGGATGCCGCATTCGCGGACGAAGATCTCGCGCACCTTCGGATCGCCGTAAGAATTGGCACGCGTGCCGTCGAACGCGCTTGGATGCGGCGCGCCGCTCGGGCCGGTGCCGAGGCAAGAGCCGAAGCGCAAGCCCTTGGCCGCCGCCAGTGCGTTGAGCGAGTCCGGCATGGCATCGGCTTGTGCTTGCGCCGTGCGCGGCAAGAGATTCGCGGCCGGCGCCGCCATGGCGAGCGTGAGCGTCTCGCGGCGCGAGCGATCCGTCATGGCGTGGCTGCATATCCAGGACGAAACGCCGCGGGGACGGCAGGCCGTGCCGGCGTCTTGTTGCGTTGCATCAATTTTGTTTCGCAGCGCAGCGTCGAGTCTCCGATTTTTTCCTTTGGCGGCAGGCAAAGGTAGCGTTACCACTATCCGCGGTGCGGCTCAACCACGACGGATCGAGGAGACTGACGATGCGGAATTTCGTGCTCTGCATTGGCCGCGCCTGATGCCGGCGCGCACGATCATCGGCCTGCGCTGGTGGACCATCGGGCTCATCATGCTGGGCGCGATCCTCAATTTCCTGACGCGCAGCACGCTGGCGGTGGCGGCGCCGACGGTGCTCGCCGATCTGCACATCACGACGCAGCAATATTCCTGGATCACCGGCGCCTTCCAGGGCGCGATCATGCTGCAGCCGATTGCCGGATATGTGCTCGACGCCGTGGGGCTGCGTTATGGCATGGCGGCGTTCGCGCTGGCGTGGTCGCTGATCAGCATGGCGCACGGTCTGGCGCAAAACTGGCAGATGCTGGCGGGCTTGCGCGGCCTGCTCGGCTTCACGTAGGGCACCGCCAATCCCGGCGGCATGAAGGTGATCGCCGAATGGTTTCCGGCGCGCGAGCGCGGCCTGGCCGGCGGCATCTACAATATCGGCGCGTCGGTGGGCGCGATGCTGGCGCCGCCGCTCGTGGTGTGGGCGATCGTCTCGTACAACTGGCAGAGCGCGTTCGTCATCACCGGCGCGCTGGGGCTGGTGTGGGCGGGGCTGTGGTTCTGGTTCTACCGGCCGCCGGGCGCGCATCCGGCGCTGTCCGGCGGCGAGCGCGCGCATA
>OLLQ01000723.1_pt1 | contig 18270 bp, 21 predicted proteins | sample 1604571 | NCBI WGS metagenome assembly OLLQ01 (sample SAMEA104055722, study PRJEB20765) | soil metagenome | isolation source: soil
TGGGCCAGGCCGTGCGCGGCCTGGGCGGCCCCGGCGACATCGCGCGCGTGCTGCGGCCGCACGGCATTTGGGGCTTGATCGCGACGGCGCCGGGCGATGCCGGTTACGACTTCGTCTCGCGCTTCTTCGCGCCCGACAAGGGCGTGCCGGAGGATCCCGTCACCGGCTCGGCGCATTGCGCGCTGACGCCGTATTGGGCCGAGCGATTGGGCAAGAAGACGCTGCAAGCGCGTCAAGTCAGTCCGCGCGGCGGCGACCTGACCTGCACCTGCGAAGGCGCCCGCACCGTGCTGTCGGGGCCTTGCGCGCTCTACATGACGGCGCAGATTTCCCTCTGACGCTGCGCTAGATTGCCGGCATGATCGCGATCCGCCCCGGCACACGAAACGACGACGACGCGCTCTGGGCGATCCTGGAGCCGACCTTGCGCGCCGGCGAAACCTATCCGCAGCCGCGCGACATCACGCGCGAAGCGGCCCTCGCCTATTGGTGGAAACCGGAACACGCCGTCTTCGTGGCCGAGGATGGCGGCAAGATCGTCGGCACCTATCATTTGAAAGCCAACTCCACGGGGCCGGCCGCGCAAGTTGCCAATTGCGGCTACATGACCGCGACCGATAGCTGGGGCCACGGCGTCGGCCGTGCGCTGTGCCTGCACTCGCTGGACGAGGCGCGCCGGCGCGGCTATCGCGCCATGCAGTTCAACCTGGTGATCGCGACCAACGCCCGCGCGGTGCATCTGTGGCAGGCCTGCGGCTTCGAAATCGTCGGGCGCCTGCCCGGCGCGTTCGCGCATCCGACGCAGGGCTTCGTCGATGCGCTCATCCTGTACCAGACGCTTTAGCTGTTGTCGGCTTCCGAGGGACCCTCGAGCGTCTCGTCCATGTCGACGATGCTTTCGCCGAACAGCGACAGGCCTTCCTCCAGATAATCGCCGAGCAACGGCATCGTCATGAGGTAGGTGGCCGGGCGCTTGGCATGCTCGGCATAGGCGGTGTCGAGCGCTTCCTGCCATTCGGACAGGTCGTAATCGCCGCGTCCCGCCCAGGCGAGCGCGATCAGCTCCATGCGCTGGTCTTCGCCAAGGCCGCGGATCGCATCGAACAGTTCGGCGCGCGTCGGATCGTCGGGCTTGTCTTCCAGGATGTCCGCGGCGCCGTCGTCGGTCGGGTTCGATCCGGAATCGGGATCGCTGACGCCTTCCTTGGCGTCGAACTCGCGCGCCTTCTCGATGATGAAACCCACCTTGTCGATCGGGATCGACAGATCGGGCGTATCCGTGTCGTCGGCAACATCGATGGTCTTCTTGGCGGCGGTCGGCATGGCGGGTTCCCTATCTCAGCAGACAGGCAACGCGCGCCGCGCGGCAACCGTTCCCCGCTCAGTGGCCGACCGTCGGATCGTCATTCCAGCCATATTTCAGGAAAAGCGACAGAACCCAAGGATCGCCGATCATCGAGCGGACGTCGTCGAGCTTCCAGCCCGAAGCGGTCTTCTCGAAGTAGAAATGGATTTCGTTGGGCGTCTTCTCGTTCTTGAACTTGGCGATGATGATCGTGCGGCCCGGCGCGTTGTCGACAGCGACCTTGGAGATCGTGGCGCCGCTGATCGTGCCGTCCTGGCCGTTCATCCAGAAATCGAAGTCGATGCGGCCGACCTCGCCGCCCGCTTCCTTGGTGTCGAGCTTGAACAAGGCGTCGAGGCGTGGGGTGTAGATGTCATCAGGCTCCGGCTTCTTGCCGACTGTCGTGGCGTAGATCGCTTTCACGAATTTGAGCGGGTCGTCGATCCGCGTCGGCGCCGCCTGGGCCGAGGAGAGAAGGAGCACAAAGGCGGCGAAAGCCGCTATTCCCAGACGCATCGAAATCCCCGCGGTTCAAGTCAGCTATCGACCGTAGCGCAAAATCAGCGACAGCGCCCAACCCTGGGACACCGAGGTCACGTCGTCGAGCTTCCAGCCGTTCGCGGATTTTTCGAAATAAAAGCGGTTTTCCTGAGGCGTGAAGTTCGTGAAGGTGACGTCAACCACTTTGCGATCCGGCGCGTGGGGTGTGTCGTCCACCGTTACCTTCACCGCGCCCGGCATGCCGTCATCCGTATCCTGTGCGTCATACCAGAAGCTGAAGTCCAACCGGCCGAACAAGGGCGGCACGGCACCGGTCTCCCGCGTGTCGGCGGCGAACAGCGCCGCGAGTCGCGCGGTGTAGATGTCGGTCGGCGGCGTGTAGTCCGTATGCTTGGCGTATCGCGCATAAACACCGGCAACGAACGCGGCCGGATCGTCGATCCTTGTCGCCGCGGCCGCGGAACACGGAACGAGCGCGGCAAGGCAGAGCGCCGTTAGTGCGCGAAAACGCATGATGAATTTCCAATGGTGTCGCATCGCGATGCTACGGAATTGACGATGGCCACGCGAATCCCTAAAAGGATCGCGGGCCACACCTCCCCAACGAGGTGCGTTCATTCTGAAAGGAATGACAGATGACGACAAATCATCCGGCTGTGCGTCCCGCACGGCCTTTTTTTTCGTCCGGACCTTGCGCCAAACGGCCGGGGTGGACAGCTGAAGCGCTGAACGGCGCCCTGGTCGGACGCTCGCACCGCTCCAAGCCGGGCAAAGCCAAGCTGAAAGACGCGATCGACCGCACCAAGGCACTGCTGGGCATTCCGGCGGATTATCGCGTCGGCATCGTGCCGGCCTCGGACACCGGCGCGGTCGAGATGGCGATGTGGTCGCTGCTGGGCCCCAAGCCCGTCGATTGCTTCGCCTGGGAGAGCTTCGGCGAGGACTGGGTTACCGACACGATCAAGCAATTGAAGATCAAGGATAGCCGCGTCCTCAAGGCGGATTACGGCGCCCTGCCCGACCTGACGCAAGCCGATCCCACGCACGACATCGTGTTCCTGTGGAACGGCACGACCAGCGGCGTGCGCGTGCCGGATGCGGACTGGATAGCGAAGGACCGCGAAGGCCTCACGATCTGCGACGCCACCTCGGCGGCGTTCGCGATGGATCTGCCGTGGGACAAGCTCGATGTCACGACCTTCTCCTGGCAGAAGGTGCTCGGCGGCGAAGCGGCGCACGGCATGCTGGTGCTGAGTCCCCGCGCGGTGGCGCGATTGGAGAGCTACATCCCGCCCTGGCCGATGCCGAAGATCTTCCGCATGACCAAGGGCGGCAAGATCGTCGACGGCATTTTCGAAGGCGAGACGATCAACACGCCGTCAATGCTGGCGGTCGAAGATTATCTCGATGCGCTGACCTGGGCCGAAGGGCTCGGCGGGTTGAAGGCCTTGATCGGCCGTTCGCAGGACAATCTCGGTGTGCTGGATCGCTGGGTGCGGACGTCGGACTGGGCGGCATTCCTCGCCACCGAGCAGGGCTCGCGCTCCAACACCAGCGTCTGCCTCAAGATCGTCGATCCCTGGTTCAAGGGGCTGAGCGACGACGCCCAGGCCGATGCGGCCAAGAAGATCGCGTCGCTGCTGGAGAAGGAAGGCGTCGCTTATGACGTCGCCGGCTACCGCTCGGCGCCGCCGGGCCTGCGCATCTGGTGCGGCGCGACGGTCGACAAGGCTGACCTCGAGGCGCTGACGCCGTGGCTCGACTGGGCCTGGGCACAGGTGAAGACGGCGTAGCGGAGACCCGCATGGCGTTTGTGCCCGAAAACGCGCTGGAAACCGCGCTGATGCATGCCGCCAAGGAGACGGCCGCGCGGCCGGAGTTCTATCGGCTGCTTCTGGCGTCAGACCTTCTGGCTCTGGGCCGAATCTCGCGCGCCAAGCCGGAAACGGGCGGACCGACGGTGCAGCCCGGCGACAAGCTGGAGATCGTATCCGTGCAGATCAACGGACGCGCCTGCCATCCGCTCTTCTCGTCCGCGACGCGCCTTCAGGCCTATATCCGCCAGAAGGAAGAATTCCTGACCTTGAACGGCCGCACGCTATTCACGGCGACGCCCGGCGCGACCTTTGTCCTCAATCCGGGATCGGATTACGGCAAGGAATTGCTGCCCGGCGAGATCGCGCAACTCCTGGATCCGGCATCGGCGACGCCGCAGCGCGTCACAATCCAGAAGCCGGCCAAAGTGCTGATCGGTCAGCCGTCGGTCTATCCGCACGCACTGGTCGATGCACTCAAAGACGCGTTCGCAAAGCGCGATGACGTCGCCGCCGCCTATCTCGCGCAGGTCGCCTATGACGGACAGCCATCGCATCCGCTGATCGGAATCGAGACAACCGGCAATTGGGATGCGTTGTCGCCCGAAGTCGGGCGCATCGCGGCCGCCGCCGCACCCGGCATGTTGTTCGACGTGGCGCAGATCGACCGAAAGATGCCGCACGCAACGCTGACCGACGCCCTGCTCAAGACCACGCCGTTTTACCAACGCAAGAAATCGCTCTGGAACAGCCTGTTCCACTGAACCGCCTTTCACGAAGGAAGTCCGCCATGCCCAAAGTCCTCATTGCCGACAAGCTGTCGCCCGCCGCCGTCGCCATCTTCAAGGAGCGCGGCGTCGACGCCGATGTGAAGACGGGATTGAGCAAGGACGAATTGCTCGCGATCGTCGATCAATATGACGGCATCGCCATCCGCTCGGCGACCAAGATCACCGCCGAGGTGATCAAGGCGGCGAAGAACCTCAAGGTCGTCGGCCGCGCCGGCATCGGCGTCGACAATGTCGACATTCCGGCCGCCACCGCGGCGGGCGTGATCGTGATGAACACGCCGTTCGGCAATTCGATCACCACGGCGGAGCACGCGATCTCGCTGATGCTGGCGCTGGCGCGCGAATTGCCCGCGGCGAACGCCTCGACCCAGGCCGGCAAGTGGGAGAAGAACCGCTTCATGGGCGTGGAGATCACCGGCAAGGTGCTGGGCCTGATCGGCGCCGGCAATATCGGCTCCATCGTCGCCGATCGCGCGCGCGGATTGAAGATGCGCGTCATCGCGTTCGATCCTTATCTGTCGGCCGAGCGGGCGCAGGATCTGGGCGTCGAGAAGGTCGAGCTGAACGACCTTCTGGCGCGTGCCGATTTCATCACGCTGCACGTGCCGATGACGCCGGAGACCAAGAACATCCTGTCGGCCGACGCGATCAACAAGATGAAGAAGGGCGTGCGGATCATCAATTGCGCCCGCGGCGGGCTGGTCGACGAGAAGGCGCTGAAGGTGGCGCTCGATTCCGGGCATGTCGCCGGCGCGGCGCTCGACGTGTTCGAGGAGGAGCCGGCCAAGGAGAACATCCTGTTCGGCAACGAAAAGGTCGTGGCGACACCGCATCTGGGCGCCTCGACCACGGAAGCACAGGAGAACGTCGCGCTGCAGGTCGCCGAGCAGATCGCCGATTACCTGCTGACTGGCGCGATCACCAACGCGCTCAACATGCCGTCGATCAGCGCCTCGGAGGCGCAGAAGGTGCGGCCGTGGATCGCGCTGGCGGAGAAGCTCGGCTCCTTCGCCGGCCAGGTGACCGATACGAGCATCCATGGCGTCGAGATCCTGTATGAAGGCGTCGCGGCGGACCTCAACCAGCGTGCCTTAACGCAGGCGGCGCTGGCGGGTTTGCTGCGGCCGACGCTGTCGGGCGTGAACATGGTCAATGCGCCGGTCGTCGCCAAGGAGCGCGGCATCAAGGTCAGCGAGACGCGCCGGCCGCGCCAGGGCATCTACGAAGGCTATATCAAAATCACCGTCGATCTCGGCGGCACGACGCGGCGTGTCGCGGGCACGGTGTTTTCGGATGGGCGGCCGCGGCTGATCCAGGTCAAGGACATCAACCTCGACGCAGAATTCGCGCCGAGCATGCTCTATGTCGTCAACGAGGATAAGCCGGGCTTCATCGGCAAGCTGGGCACGCTGCTCGGCGACGCACAGGTGAACATCGCGAACTTCAATCTGGGCCGCAGCGAGCCGGGGCAGGACTCCATCGCGCTGGTCGAAGTGGACGGCGCGATCAGCGAGACGGTGCTGGGCGACATCCGCAAGCTGCCGCTGGTGCGGCACGCCAAGGCGCTGGTGTTCTAAGGGCAGCCTTGCAAACCGGCCTCGGACGGCCCACCTCTTGGGCGACGCGCGAGGGGCGACACATGGTACCGCAAGCCGCAATCTTCATTCCGTGGACCGTTTGGGCGGTAACCTGGATCGCGGCCGCGCTATGGGCCAACCGCACGCTGAAACGGCCCGGCATAGGCCGGGAATGGCCCTATCGCATCGCGACGCTGGCCGGCTTTGTCCTGCTGCTCGGCTTTGCCGGGCGCTATTCGAACGGCCATCTGTATCTCATCCCGCTGTTCGGGCCGTTCGGCGGACAGCTCTGGAGCCTGCCGAGCAATTTCGCCTGGGCGATGGTGTGGCTGGCGGCCGCCGGCTTCCTGTTCGCCTGGTGGGCGCGCATCTATCTGGGACGGCTGTGGTCCGGATCGATCACGCGCAAGGAAGGCCACCGCGTCGTCGACACGGGGCCGTACCGCTTCGTCCGCCATCCGATCTACACCGGCATCATCACCGCGGGCATCGCCACGGCAGCCGTGAACGGCACGCCCCGCGCCGTCATCGGCGCCGCGCTGCTGATCGTCGGCTACTGGCTCAAGGCGCGGATCGAAGAGCGCTTCCTGCGCACGGAACTGGGCGCGCAGGCTTATGATGCCTACGCGGCCAAGACCGCGATGCTGATCCCGTTCGTGAAAATCTAGATGGTATCGAAGTACTGCACGTCGGGCCGGCCGGCCATCGACGGGCCCATCTTGGGGCCGATGGCGCGGAAATGGTCCGACTTGCCGTGCGCTTCGAGCGCGGCCTGGTCGGCATAGATTTCCATCACGACATAGGTCGTCGGCTCGGTCTTCGACTTGCAGAACTGATAGACCTTGTTGCCGGGCTCGTTGGCGCGCACCGCGGCCATCATCTCGTTCGCCACGGCCTCGAACGCCTCGTTCGTGCCTTCCTTGATCTTGATCGTCGCCACAACGCCGATAGCCATGTCTTTTTCTCCCGATTGTCCGATGGGCAAGACGGTAAACCGGCGGTTAACAAACCGCAAAGCGCCTTTAAGGCGTTTTAACCCGGCCGCGTCATTCTGCCGGGCGCCATTCGTGGCGCCGGGGAAACCATGCCTGCCGTTGAAGCGATCCACAGAGCCGAGCCGGGCGCGGTCACGCGCGGGCAGAAGCTCGTGCAGGATCAGCTGGGGCTGGCGCTGCGCAATCTTCGCCCCAACGCCTGGATGATGCCGGCACTGGCCGCCGTGATCTGCGTCATGTTCCACCAGTGGATACCGGCGCCGCGCCTGCTTCTGTGGTTCACCATCGTGACGGTCGCCTGTGTGCCGCTCGCGATCGTGGCGCGGCGGTTCGGCGATGCCGACTCCGGCGCTTCCAGACACCGCGCGATCATCTCGACCCTCTCCTATCTCGCTTTCACGCTGAGCTGGTCTTCGCTGGGATATTTCCTCTGGGTGCCGCACAACGACCTGCCCTGTCTGATCGTGATCATGCTGCTGGCCTGCACCGTGGCGGGCAATGGCGCGCTGGTCGGCGCGAGCCGGCCACTGACGGTCGTATCCTATGGCAGTTACGGGCTTTGCCTGGTGCTGACACCGCTGCAATCGGGCGGGCTCGTCTATAACGGCATCGCGCTGCTGGCGATCCTGTATGTCGGCTATATGATGTTCATGTCGCGGCAGATCTATCTGACGGCGCGCGACATGCTGCTGCTGCGCTACGAGAAGAACGACCTGATCGACGCGCTGGCGCGCTCAAAGGCGGAGTCGGACGCGGCACGCGAGCACGCCGAGGCCGCGAGCCGCGCCAAGTCGCAATTCCTCGCCAATATGAGCCACGAATTGCGGACGCCGCTGAATGCCATATTGGGCTTCTCGGAGATGATCACGTCGCGCATCTTCACCAATGCGCCGGAGAAGGAATACGAGTATGCCGGCCTGATCCATCATTCGGGCACGCATCTGCTGACCCTGATCAACGACATCCTCGATCTGGCGAAGATCGAGTCCGGGAGCTGGCGCCTGCGCGAAAAGGACGTCGATTTCCGCGCGCTGATCGCCGATGCCTGCACGATGATGGAGCCGCAGGCGGCGGCCGGCGGCTGCGAACTCGTCACGGATGTCTGCGCCGGTCTGCCGCAGGTCGTCTGCGACGAGCGCGCGATGATGCAGATGCTGCTGAACCTCACATCCAACGCGGTGAAGTTCACGCCGCCGGGCGGGCGCATCACGGTGTTCGCGCGGCTGAATGACGACGGCGAGATATGCCTGGGCGTGTCGGACACCGGCGTCGGCATCGCCGAGGAAGACCAGGCGCGCGTCTTCGAAAATTTCGGCCAAGGCCGACATGACGTCGTCACCGCCGACAAGGGCACCGGGCTGGGCCTGCCGATCGTCAAAGGCCTCGTCGAAGCGCATGGCGGGCGCATCACGCTGGCGAGCGAGAGCGGCGAAGGCACGACCGTGACGGTCTTCCTGCCGGCCGCCCGCGTCAGCCGTGACGCGCCGCTACGGGCCGCATCCTGAGCTACTGGCCCTTGTAGTCGCCGGGGCGCTTTTCGAAGAAGCCCGCCACGGCTTCCTGATGGTCCTCCGTCAGGTGCGCCAGCGCCTGATAGGCGGCCGACATTTCCATGATGATGTCGAAGCTGACGTTCTGGCCCTCGCGCATCATGCGCTTGGTCATGCGCAGGACATCCGGCGGCTGGCGCGCGATCTTGGCGGCAAGGGCGCGGGCTTCGTCCATCAGTTTGTCAGCGGGAACGAGGCGGCTCACCAAGCCCCAGGCCAGCGCGGTCTGGGCGTCGATGGTATCGCCGGTGAAGAACAACTCGGCGGCGCGGGCGTGGCCGATGGTGCGCGGCAGGATCCAGGAACCGCCGTCGCCCGGAACCAGGCCGATCTTCAGGAAGGTCGCGCCGAACACGGCGTTGTCGGCGGCGAGGCGCATGTCGGCGAGGCAGGCGACATCGTTGCCGAGGCCGATGGCGGGGCCATTCACCGCGGCGATCAGCGGGACTTCGAGATGCCAGAGGCTCTTGACGATGCGATGGATGCCGTTGCGATAGCGCTCGCGGATGTGTACGCCGGCGCCGGCGAAGCTGCCGCTGCGTTCGCGCATCGCCTTGACGTTGCCGCCGGCGGAGAAGGCCGAGCCGGCGCCGGTGAGGATCGCGCAGCGCACCTCGCGGTCGGCGTTGATCGCGGCGCAGGCTTCGGCGAAGAGCGGGCCGTCGCCTTCCTCGCCCAGCGGATTGCGGCTTTCGGGACGGTTGATCGTCAGCGTGACGATGTGACCGGTTTTTTCGACAAGCAGTGCGGACATGGTTTGCCTCGTAAAACAGCGTGAAGATCGGTTTACCATTCTTGGACTTGCGCAGCGAAAAGCTAGCATTAATACGTATCCGCCATGCTGTTCCCCATGATCGGGGCACAGGCATTGGGGACGATCGCCGGCATGGCGCGAAAGTCCGTTGGCGAACTCGCGGATTTCCGCGGCGCGCTGCGGCGCTCGCTGTTTCCCAAGAGCGCCGCCGATCTGCGCCTGGTCGACGAGCAGCTTACCATGGCGCGCAATGCGAGCTGGGCAAACACGTATGTCATTCCGCTGGCGGCGGCGTTCATCGCCCTGTCGGTGGTCAAATACATTCCGCTATGGCGCGCCGTCGGCTGGCCGGTTCTGGTCGCCACCGTCTGCCTGGCCAGCGAAGTCTATTATCGGCATCTGACGCGGATCGCGGACCATTCGGCGGACGACATCGCGCGCCGGGCGCGGGCGCATGCGCGCATCACTTTGCTGCAGAGCATCATCTGGTGCGGCGGCATGGGCGTCGCGCTGTGGGCGCCGGGACACGCGCCGCAGCAGGGCTTCCTGCTCCTGATCATCGCATGCTCCTTGTCGGGCTGGAGCTCGATGGGCGCGTTCCATCTGGCCACCGCGGCGGCGGGCATGCCGGTCTATCTGGTGACGCTGGCGGCGCTGCCGCTGGCCAGCGGACGGCAAGGCAGCGTGGTGCTGGCCCTCATCTGCATCGGCTTCTGGATCCTGATGCGCGCGCTGCTGATGGCGAACTACCGGACGCGCGAGCGCATGATCCGGCTGGAGCAGGAACGCGGCGGGCTGATCGACAAGCTCGAGACGGCCAAGGACGAGTCGGACTCGGCGCGGATGCGGGCGGAGACGGCCTCGCGGGCCAAATCGGCGTTCCTCGCCAATATGAGCCATGAACTGCGCACGCCGCTGAACGCCATACTGGGCTTCTCCGAGATCATCCATACCAAGGCGATGGGCGCGGCCGCGATCGAGCAATATGCCGAGTATGGCGGCTATATCCACAGCTCGGGCGGGCACCTGCTGTCGCTGATCAACGATATCCTGGACCTTGCCAAGATCGAGGCCGGGCGGTTGACGCTGCGCGAGACCGAGATCGACCTGCGCGCGCTGATGGACGACACCGTCCGCATGATCGACACCAAGGCGGTGACGGCGGGCATCACCCTGGCGATCCACATGGACCGCGCGTTTCCCAACGTCTATGGCGACGAACGGGCGCTCAGGCAGGTTCTGGTCAATTTGGCGTCGAACGCGATCAAGTTCACGCCGCCGGGCGGGCGCGTCACGGCGTTCGCGAACGTGCTGCCGGACGGCGCATTGTCGTTCGGCATCGACGATACCGGCGTCGGCATCGCGCCGGAGGAGCACGACAAGGTGTTCGAAAGCTTCGGCCAGGGACGGCACGACGCGATCCTGGCGGACAAGGGCACGGGCCTCGGACTGCCGATCGTCAAGGGCCTCGCCGAGGCGCATGGCGGCAGCGTGATGCTGAACAGCGTGCCCAATCAAGGCACGCGGATCACGATCATCCTGCCGGAGTATCGGGCGCGGACGCGGCTGCGGGCCGCCGTCTAGTCAGCTCAGCGCGGCATAGCGCTTGAGATGATGGTCCGTGCTGCCGAACAGCGTATCGATCATCGTCAGGCGCTTGAAGTAGTGGCCGACATTGAGCTCGTCGGTCATACCGATGCCGCCGTGTATCTGCACCGCCTGCTGGCCGACATAGCGCCCCGACTTGCCGATCGTGACCTTGGCGGCCGAGGCGGCCTTGGCGCGCTCCACGTCGGTCTCGCCCAGCTTGAGCGTCACCATCAGCGTGATCGAGGCCGATTGTTCGTAGGCGACGAACATATCGACCATGCGGTGCTGCAGCGCCTGGAACTTGCCGATCGGCACGCCGAACTGCTTGCGGGTCTTGGAGTATTCGACCGTGGTGTCGACGAGAACCTTCATGCAGCCCGTCGCTTCGGCGGACAAAGCGGCGATGCCTTCATCGGTGACCTTCTCGATCAGCGGCAGGCCGGCATCGGCGGTGCCGATGAGGTTCGCGGCGGGTATTTCGACATTCTCGAACGTGACTTCCGAGGCGCGCAGGCTGTCGACCGTCGGATAGTCGCGCAGGGCGACGCCCTTGGCCTTCTTGTCGACGATGAAGACGCTGATGCCGTCCTTGTCGCGCTGGCCACCGGCGGTGCGAGCGGTGACGATGAGATGATCGGCCCAGGGCGCGCCGATGACGACGGCCTTCTGGCCGTTCAGGATGTAGTTGCCGCCCTGCTTCTTCGCCGTCGTCGTGAGGTCGGCGAGGTTGTAGCGGCCCTTGGGTTCGGCGAAGGCGAAGGCGAGGATGGTTTCGCCGGCGGCGATCTTGCCGAGCCATTCGGATTTCTGCGCCTCGGTGCCGGCGTGGCGGAAGAAGCCGCCGCCGATCACGACCGTGGGGACGTAAGGCTCGACGACCAGCGCCTTGCCGAACTCCTCCATGATGATTTGCACATCGAACGGGCCGCCGCCGAGGCCGCCATAGTCTTCGGCGAAGGGCGCGGCGAGCAGGCCGAGTTCGGCGAACTGCTTCCAGGCGTTGGGGTCGCGGCCGGTCTCGCTGCGCGTGAATTTGCGCCAGGCGTCGAACTTGTAATTGTCCGCGAGATATTTCGAGACCGAATTGCGGAGGAGCGTTTGTTCTTCGGTGTAGGAGAAATCCATGATGCGTTTCCTAAATCTAATTTTTCCGACGAGAGCAGGACGGCCGCCCCCTCCACCGCTTCGCGGTTCCCCTCCCCCGTAACAACGGGGGAGGAACTATAGGCCGAGGACCGCTTTCGCGATGATGTTGCGCTGGATCTCGTTCGAGCCGCCGTAGATCGAGGTCTTGCGTGCGTTGAAATAATGGCCGGCTTCGCCCAATGCATAGTCGGGACCGACGAACTCGTTGCTGCCGAAGCCGCGCTCGCTGGGATAGGCGAAGTAGCCGATCGCCTCGACCGTGAGCTCGGTGATGCGCTGCTGGATCTCGGTGCCGCGGATCTTGAGGATCGAGCTTTCCGGCCCGGCCATCTGCCCCTTGGACTCGGCGGCCAGCGTGCGCAGCTCGGTGAACTCCAGCGCCGCCAGGTCGATCTCGAGATCGGCGACCTTGCGGGCGAAATCCTCGTCCTCGATCAGCGGCTCGCCGTCGATCAGCTCGGCGGCGGCGATTTCCTTCAGGCGCTCGACCGCCTTCTTGGAGCGCGCCACGCCGGCGATGCCGGAGCGCTCGTTGACGAGCAGGAATTTGGCGTAGGTCCAACCCTTGTTCTCTTCGCCGACGCGATTCTCGACGGGCACCTTCACATTGTCGAAGAAGACCTCGTTCACCTCGCGGGCGCCGTCGAGCACGATGATCGGCTTGACGGTGATGCCGGGCGTCTTCATGTCGATGAGGAGGAAGGTGATGCCTTCCTGCTGCTTGACGTCGGAGTTGGTGCGGACGAGGCAGAAGATCATGTCGGCGAATTGCGCCAGCGTCGTCCAGGTCTTCTGGCCGTTGACGATGTAGAAATCGCCCTCGCGCACCGCCTTGGTGCGCAGCGAGGCAAGGTCGGAGCCCGCGCCGGGCTCGGAATAGCCCTGACACCACCAATCCTCACCCGAAAGGATGCGCGGCAGGTATTTCTTTTTCTGCGCGTCATTGCCGTAGGTGAAGATCACCGGCGCCACCATGTTGAGGCCGAAGGGCAGCGTCGACGGCATGCCGGCGTTGGCGACTTCCTCGTTGAAGATGTAGCGCTGGGTGACGTTCCAGCCGGTGCCGCCATATTCCTTCGGCCACAGCGGCGCGACCCAGCCCTTTTGGAACAGCAGCTTGTGCCAGGCGAGGTAATCCTCCTTGGAACGGTCGGCGGTTTCGGCGAGGCCGAGGCCTTGCGGCAGCTTGGGCGTCACCTCGGCGATGAAGGCGCGGACCTCCTGGCGGAAGGCTTCTTCTTGCGGCGAAAAGGTCAGGTCCATGGCGGCCTCCGGATAGCGTGGGCGCATGATAGCGACCGTTCGGTGCCCTTCAAGGGCGTCGTGCGCGGCGGATCGCGCCTTACGTGCGCGGAAAGCCGAAGGCGTCGAATTCGTCCGCGAACAGCGTATCGATGCGATCGATCTGGTCGGGGCGCAGGACGTCGCGCGGGCTCAAAGTGTCGGACAGCAGGCCCTTCTTGGCGTGGGGCAGCGGTGGGACGGCGGCAATGCCGAGGCCGCGGACGAAGGCATCAAAGTCGGCTTGCAGGCTGGCGTAGCGCATCGGCTGCGCCAGGATTTCGCCATCGGGGCCACGGTAGCGGTCGATGTTGCGGCAGTCGCGGACAGCGCCTGTTTCGAAGCCGCGGTCGATATACGCTTTCAGCGCCTCGGGATCGGCGCGCATCTCGCCGCCGACGCGATAATTGCCGTAGGTCAGACGCATGTTCGCCCAGGAGATCACCTTGGCGTAAGGCGAGCGTTCGATGCAGACGATGCGGAAGCCGGTCAGCGGCCTGGCGTATTTCTGCATGACTTCGATGAGCGGCATGTGGTTGTAGTAGACAAGCGGCGGCTGCGCGATCGCGGCGAGTTCCTGCGGTTGCGCGGCCATCAGACGCTTCAGGTAATCGGCTTCGCCGGCGCGGTCGGCAGCGTAGTTCTGGCAATGGCCGCCAGCCGCGATGCGCTCGCGTTCATCGACCGGCGAGATGGGCGTAACGATGTCGTCAGTGCCACAGAGCGTCGCGAGCGCCATCTCGGCACTCGTGCCGGCGACCTTCATGCCTTTGATGAAGACGAATTTGTACTTCTGCGACAGGATCATCGCACGACCAGCGACGCCGGCAGAATATCGCACATCAGGTGAACGCGCGGGCTGTCGCTGTCGTTGTCGACGGCATGGCGGCGGGTGTTGTCGAATTCGTAGGCGACGCCCGGTTCGAGGAAATGCGGAATCTCGTCGATGAAGAACTTCACGCCGGGATTGCTGACGACCGGCAGATGCAGGCGGTGCACCAGGACGACGCCGGCGCCGCCGTCCTTGTGCGGCGTGATCTTCGCGTGCGGCGCGAGCTCGGTAAGCATCAGCCGGATGATCTTGCCGCCATAGGACGCGTTGAGCTTTTCGGCGCAGGCATAGACTGCGTTCATCAGCGCCGGTTCGTGCGCGGTGGTTTGCACCATCGCCCGCTGGCCGGGCTGCCAGTCGTCGGCGATCCATTCGAAGATGATCGAGCGCGTCTCGCGATGCACCTGGTGGCGGTTCTGGCGGTAGGGATTGATGTCCCACACCGGCGACGAGGGCGGCGGCATCGCGGCCAGCACGTCGGCGACCGGGCAATCGAACAGGCGGACGAGCCGTTCGGGAAGCTGCATGTCTTACGCCTTGCTTTGGCGGATTGCCTCGTGGTGGCGGATGACCTCGGTGACGATGAAGTTCAGGAACTTCTCCGCGAAATCGGGATCGAGCTTGGCGTTCTGCGCAAGCTGGCGCAGGCGCGCGATCTGCTGCGCCTCGCGGCCGGGATCGGCGGGCGGCAGGCCGTGCGTCGCCTTGTAGTGGCCGACCGCCTGGGTGCACTTGAAACGCTCCGCCAGCAGATGGATCAGCGCGGCGTCGATATTGTCGATGCTGTCGCGCAGGCGCAGCAGTTCGGGATCGCTCATGGCGGTACTTTCTTGTCCGGCGCACCCTTTAGGGCCAAGCCGGTTTGACAGCAACGGTTGGACCATAAAACATCCCGGCCAGACAACAAAAGGAGGGATTCATGAAGGACCTGTTCTCGCTGGCGGGGCGCACGGCGCTGATCACCGGCGGCTCGCGCGGCATCGGCAAGATGATCGCCGAAGGCTTTCTGCACCAGGGCGCGCGCGTCTACATCACGGCACGCAAGGGCGGCGCGCTGGAGGAGACCGCAAAGGAACTGTCCAAGATCGGGCCGTGCACGGCGCTGACGTCGGATGCGTCCGGCGCGGCGGGCGCCAAGAAGATGGCGGAGCTGTATCTCAAACACGAGAATTCCCTCGATATCCTGGTCAACAACGCGGGCGCGGCGTGGGGCGCCGATTTCGACGAATTCCCCGAAAGCGGCTGGGACAAGGTCATGGACCTCAACCTCAAGACGCCGTTCTTCCTGACGCAGGCGCTGCACGGCGCGCTGAAAGCGAACGCGACCAAGGAGCGGCTGTCCAAGGTGATCAACATCGCCTCGATCGACGGCATCTCGGTGAACATGCAGGAGACTTACTCCTACGCGGCGAGCAAGTCGGGACTGATCCACCTGACGAAACGCATGGCGATGCGCCTGATCCGCGACAATATCGGCGTGACGGCGATCGCGCCGGGTGCTTTCGCCTCCGACATGAACCGCGACGCCCGCGATCACGGCGACGCGGTATCCAAAGGCATTCCGGCGCGCCGCATCGGCACGACGGAGGACATGGCGGGCGCGGCGATCTACCTGGCATCGCGGGCGGGCGATTATGTCGTCGGCTCGACCATCATCGTCGATGGCGGCGTGGCCTACGCGCGGGGCTAGTCAGCCCAGCTTTCCATCGAACAGGTTCTTCGGCGGCGGCATCTTCGAAAGACCGAAGGTATCGACGTTGAAGAATATCTTCACCCAGCGCGCCGGCGGTGCCGGCGGCTGGGGCGCGCCGGGGAGCGCGTGCACCGGCATTTGCGCGATCGGGCCTTCGAGCAGAAGGTAGCGATGTCCGTGATCGGTGACCTCGGCGATGCCGTCGAATTTGACGTGGGCGCGGCCCGCGACGGCGCCGAGATCGCTGAACGAGACGATACGGTAAGCGGTCTTGAGCGATTTGCCGTCGCCGGTGGCGAGAACCGCCGCGTTCAGTTGCGGCACGATGGCGAGCTTTACGAAGAGGGCCTGCAAGCTGGCGTGCGATTGCCGCAGGCAGGCGGCGCGCATCAGATGCAGGAAGGTGTTGATATAGTCGGCCTTCAGCAGCGTCCCGACGGCAGGACAGGCCTGGGCCAGCTTGTGGGCGCGCAGGGCCTGCAGGATCGCGATGAAAGGCGGGCGCGTCATCGCATAGGGATCGTATTGCGGCAGGTGCACATAGGCGTCGCGCAGGGCCTGGATGTCGATCTTTTCGCCCTGCTCCGCTTTGGCGACGAGATCTGTGTAGGTGTCGATCGGTGCGGCCTGTGCCGACGGCGCCAAGAACACCAAAGCGGCGCAGAGCAGGCTCAACTTCCGCATGGCGTTTCCTTCGGCCGTTTCTTATGCTGGCGAGCAGAACAAAAACGGTGCGCCATGTCCACGATTGCTCCGGCCCGCGAGATCAAGAAGCATAGGCTGAACACAGACTTCACCTGGTCCATGCCGGAGCCGCAGGATTTGCGGCTGCTGTCGGAGGCGCAATATGCGGCGTTCGACGAACAGGGCTTCGTCAAGCTCGAAGGCGTGTTCTCGCCGGCGGAGGTCGCAGCCGTGATCGCGGCGATCGATCCGCTGGAACAGCGCGGCGAAGAGCATGTGCGCAGCCAGGGCGGACGCATTTCCATCTCAGAAGCCGACGTCATCACCTTCACGACGCATATCGTGGCGCAGTCGGATGTGCTGCGCGCGTTCGCGGCGCATCCGAAGATAAAGGACATCTGTCACGATCTGATCGGCGATGACGTGCGGCTCTATTGGGACCAGTCGGTCTACAAGAAGACCGGCAAGGCGCAGGAATTTCCCTGGCACCAGGACAATGGCTACACCTTCATCGCGCCGCAGCAGTATCTCACGCTGTGGATTCCGCTGGTCGATGTCGATGCGCAGAACGGCTGCCCATGGATCGCGCCGGGCGTGCACAAGGGCGGCACGCTGGAGCACTGGCTCACCGGCATCGGGCTCAAATGCCTCGAGGACGTGCCGGACGCCGTGTGCGTGCCGGGGAAGGCGGGCGACGTGATCGCGTTCTCCTCGCTGGCGCCGCATCGCACGGGGCCGAACCTGATGCCGGGATCGGTGCGCAAGGCTTATATCCTGCAATATGCGCCGGACGGCGCCTATACGGTGCGCAGCGGCGTGCGGGCCGTGCAGGACGATCCGGCGCGGCAGTTCAAAATCCTGGAGGGCGGCCGCTGATCGGCGGGATTCGGCGGAGCAGGTTCGTTCCTGTCTGGGCGGCATGTTCCCTGTGCTGGATCGCGCTTATTGCCTGGCGCGCCTATCGCGGCGGGGTCGACGCGGCGACCTCCAACGATCTCAACGCGGCAGCCTATGCAAAATGCGTCGCGACCCATGCGGATTCGAACCCTTGCTTGTTTTATGGGTCACCCCTGATGCTCGGGCCGTCCTGGACCGTGTCGCTTCTCGTCGGGTTTGGACTGCCGCTGGTCGCTTTTCTGATGTGGCTCGGCTGGATGCGAATTCGGCACTGAGACCCCAGATATCGGCGGCGATTTGGCCAAACCACAAGATTTTGATCATTGTTTTTCGTCTTCGGGACTTTCGGGCAGGTCGAACTCGATCCACATCGCGTTGAGCACGGCGAAGGCGCAGGCGAAGCCGAGGCCGAGGATCCAAGCGAAATACCACATGCGCGCCTCCTAATAGCTGCCGTGGGAATTGGCGACGTCGTCGGCTTTCACCGGGCCGCGCATCACGCGGTAGACCCAGGACGTGTAGGCGACGATCAGCGGCAGGAAGAGCGCCGCCGCGGCGAGCATGACCTCCAGCGTCAGCTTGCTGGAGGAGGCATCCCAGACGGTGAGGCTGGCATTCGGATTGCTCGATGACGGCAGCAGGAACGGGAACAGCGCAAAGCCGGCCGCGGCGATAGTGGTGGCGCAGGTCAGGCCCGAGCCGATGAAGGCGAGCAAGGGGCGTGCGCGCAGGAGCATGGTGAGCGCCGCGCCGGCGACGGCCAGCGCCGGCAACAGCCAAAGCAGCGGATGCTCCCGGTAGTTGCTGAACCAGCCGATAG
>OLLQ01000505.1_pt1 | contig 18164 bp, 20 predicted proteins | sample 1604571 | NCBI WGS metagenome assembly OLLQ01 (sample SAMEA104055722, study PRJEB20765) | soil metagenome | isolation source: soil
TCGTCCGCGCCCGCCGCAAACGCGCAACGCGCCCAGGCCGCGCCGGAACCGACGATGTCCGCCGCCCCGGCCGTGCAATTGCGCTCGCTGGAAGACATCGTGGTGCTGCTCGAAACGACCTCGAGCCTGAAAGTGAATTTGGAGCACAACGTCCACCTCGTGCGCATGGAGCAGGGCCGGATCGAGATCCGCCCCACCCCGCGCGCGCCGACGACGCTGGCCAGCGACCTGTCGCAAAAGCTGCTGAGCCTCACGGGCCAGCGCTGGTCGGTGTCCATCGTCCGCGAAGGCGGCGGGCCGACGCTGGCGGAGCAGAAGAAGGTCGCCAAGGCCGCGAAGTTCGAAAGTGCCACGCAGGAACCCTTGGTCCGCGCCGTGCTCGACCGTTTCCCCGGCGCCGAGATCAAGGAAGTGCGCCGCATCGCCGACGAGGACATCGCCGTCGCCATGCCGGACGACGAGTCGTAATGGCTTCGCTGAACGCCGGTCCCGAGATCGAACGCCTGATCCAGCTGCTCGCCAAACTGCCGGGCCTCGGCCCGCGCTCGGCGCGCCGCGCGGCGCTGACCCTGCTCAAGAAGCGGGACATGCTGCTCGATCCCTTGGCGAACGCGATGCGCGACGCGGCGGCGGCGATTCGGACCTGCGAAGTCTGCGGCAATCTCGATACCACTTCGCCCTGCGCACTCTGTCGCGACACGCGGCGCGAAGCGCATGTCCTGTGCATTGTGGAAGACGTCGCCGACCTCTGGGCGCTCGAACGCGCCGGCGTCTTTCGCGGCAAGTATCACGTGCTTGGCGGCGCCCTGTCCGCGCTGGACGGCGTGACGCCTGAACGCCTCAACGTCGTGGGCCTGATCGCGCGCGTGCGGGACGGAATCGACGAAGTGATTCTCGCGATGAACGCCACCGTCGAAGGCCAGACCACCGCGCACTACCTGATGGACATGCTGACCGCGAGCGGCGTGAAGGTCACCCGCCTCGCCCACGGCGTCCCCGTCGGCGGCGAACTCGATTATCTCGATGAAGGCACGCTGAGTGCCGCCTTCAAGTCGCGGCGTGAGCTTTAAGCGCGGGTTGGTTGGATTTTCTCCAATGGACACACTGGATGAAGCCTTCCGGGCCTTGAAGCAGTTGCCGCCTGCGCAGCAAGAGCGTGCAGCCGATCTCATGCTCGCCTTCGCCGCTCAGCAGGGCGATTTTCAGCCAAGCGAAAAGCAAGTTGGGGATGTCGGGCGACGCATGCGCGACGTGCGTGCAATCGTTCACCGGCCGAAGCGCCGCTAGCCTTCCAGCAGATCCTTCGTCTCGCCCGGCCCCAGTTCGACATTGCGGATGCGGTCGGCCCGGCCCGTGACCTTGGCTGTCGAGACCAGGATGTCCTTGATGTCGCCTTCCGCCTGGTTGAAATGGCGCTGCAGTTTCTCGACCCGCTCGCCCAGCAGCCGCACGTCGTTCAGCATGACGCCGACCTCCTTCTGGATCAGGCTCGCCTGCTCGCGCATCCGCGCATCCTTCATCACCGTCTGGATCGTGTTGATCGCCAGCATCAGGATATTCGGCGACACCACCACCACTTGCGCGCGATGCGCCTTCTGGATCACATCGCTGAACCCGTCATGCAGTTCGGCATAGATCGATTCCGACGGCACGAACATGATCGCCGGCGTCTGCACCTCGCCGGGAATCAGGTATTTCGCCGCGATGTCGCTGACATGCTTGCCCACGTCGCCGCGTACCCGCGCCAGCGCCGTCTTGCGCTCCTCGTCGCTCGCTGCCGCGCGCAGCAGCGTGAAGCATTCCAGCGGAAACTTGGAATCGATCACCAGCAGCGCATTGTTGCCCGGAATGCGGATGATGCAGTCGGGCCGGTTGCGGTTGGAAAGGGTGAACTGAAACTCGTAGAGATTGCTCGGCAACCCGTCGCGCACGATCTCTTCCATCTGCGTCTGGGCGAAAGCGCCTCGCGACTGCTTGTTGGACAGCACCTGCTGCAGGCTCGTCACCTGGCCCGACAAAGCCGAGATGTTCTTCTGCGCTTCGTCGATCACCGTCAGCCGCTCGCCGATGCTGGAAATGGTCGCCGCCGTTTTTGTGGCGCTGTCGGTCAGTGTCTCGCCGAGCCGCTTGTCCAGCGCTTCGATGCGGCTGGACAGCATGTTCTGCAACTGGCTCTGCGCCTCGATCGTCTGTTGGAAGCGTTCGGCGATGGCGCCCTGGCCTTGCAGAACGGTGTCCAGCCGAGGGTCGGGCCGCGGCGGTTCCACCACGGCGGGCAGCGGCGCCGGCGCGCGCCCGCGCAACGCAAAGGCCAAAATCGCCGCCGCGACAACAATGCCAACTGCAAGGATTATAAGGGCTATTTCCATGCCGCGTGTTGCATTCCCTTGATTCCGGCCCGGCCCCGGACTATCTCCGGGCCATGACCGTACGCCCCATCCTTACCGCGCCCGATCCGCGCCTCAAAGCCGTCTCTCAGCCCGTCGCGACGGTCGATGCCGCGACCCGCAAGCTGATCGACGACATGGTCGACAGCATGTACGCCGCCGACGGCATCGGCCTTGCCGCCGTGCAGATCGGCGAAGCCAAGCGCGTCATCGTGATGGATTTGGACCAGCGCGACGGCAAGAGGAACCCGCGCGCCTTCGTCAACCCGGTGATCACTTGGCGGTCGGAGGAGATTGCGACTTTCGAGGAAGGCTGTCTGTCGGTGCCCGAGATCTGGGAAGACGTCGAACGCGCCGCCCGTATCAAAGCGGAGTATCTCGATCGCGACGGCAACAAGCAGACGCTCGAATCCGACGGCCTGCTCGCGACCTGCTTGCAGCATGAGATGGATCATCTCGAAGGTGTTCTGTTCATCGACCATTTGTCCAAGCTCAAGCGCTCGATGGCGTTGCGCAAACTGCAGAAATCCAAGCGTCTGAAAGACGCGGGCTAGGCCCGTGACCTTGCGTCTGGCCTTCCTGGGCACGCCGGATTTCGCCGTGCCGACGCTGGCTGAGTTGATCGGGCAGGGCCACGATATCGCCTGCGTCTATTCCCAGCCGCCGCGTCCCAAAGGCCGGGGCCTCGGATTGGAACCTTCGCCGGTGCACGCGCTGGCGCTGGCGCATCGGATCGCGGTGCGGACGCCGGTGTCGCTGCGCGACGCGGCGCAACAGGAATTGTTCGCCGTCTTGAATATCGATGCCGCCATCGTCGTGGCTTACGGCCTGATCCTGCCCAAGCCCATTCTTGCCGCGCCGCGTCTGGGATGTTTCAACCTGCACGGCTCGCTGCTGCCGCGCTGGCGCGGCGCCGCGCCGATCCAGCGCGCCATCATGGCCGGCGACGGCGAAACCGGCGTGATGTCGATGCGCATGGAAGAAGGCCTGGACACCGGCCCCATCCTGATGGCCGAACGCACGCCCATCGGCCGCAAGACCTATGGCGAGCTGCACGACGAGCTCTCTCGCCTCGGTGCCGACCTCATGTCCCGCACTTTGGCGGCGCTGGAACGCGGCTCGATCGCCGACCAGAAGCAGCCGGCGGAGGGTGCGACCTATGCGAAGAAGATCGCCAAGGACGAGGCCCGAATCGACTGGAGAAAACCCGCGCGCGACGTCGATTGCCTGATCCGCGGCCTGTCGCCGTTTCCAGGCGCCTGGAGCGAAGTGAAAGGTGAGCGCGTCAAGATCCTCAATTGCGCGCCCGCGTCCGGATCCGGCGCGCCGGGAACCATCCTCGACGATGCGATCACCATCGCATGCGGAGAAAGCGCGATCCGCGTGACGCGGCTGCAGAGGCCGGGAAAGTCCGCGATGGATGCGACCGAGGTGCTGCGCGGCTTCGCTTTGCCTGCCGGCACCGTGTTCGCCTGACGATGCCGCGCTATCGCGTTTGCATCGAATATGACGGCACCAACCTCGTCGGCTGGCAACGCCAGGACATCGGCACCTCCATCCAGGGCGTGCTGGAAACGGCAATCGAAAAGTTCAGCGGCGAAACCGTCACGGTGCACGGTGCCGGCCGCACCGACGCCGGCGTGCATGCGTTCGGGCAAGTGGCGCATTTCGACCTGGTGAAGGAATTTCCGGCGGGCAAGGTTCGCGATGCCCTCAATCATTTCGTGCGCCCGACGCCGATCGCGATCCTGGAAGCGGACATCGCCGCGCCGGATTTCCATGCGCGGTTTTCCGCAACGGGCCGGCATTATCTCTATCGCATCCTCACGCGCCGCCCGCCCCCCGTGCTGGAGCGCAACCGCGTCTGGCATGTCGTGCATGCATTGGATGCCGATGCGATGCACACGGCGGCGCAGGCGCTGACCGGCAGCCACGATTTCACGACCTTCCGCGCGGCGGAATGCCAGGCGAAGTCGCCGGTCAAGACTCTGGACCGGCTCGATGTGCGCCGCGCCGCCGACGAGATTCACATCGAGGCTTCGGCGCGCTCATTCCTGCACCATCAGGTGCGCTCGATGGTGGGCTCGCTAAAACTGGTCGGCGAGGGCAAATGGCGCGCGCGCGATCTTGCAGATGCGTTGGCCGCGAAGAACCGCGCCCGCTGCGGTCCGGTGGCGCCGCCCGACGGGTTGTATCTCGTGAAAGTCGATTACTGAAGATCGACCAGTTCGACCGTGCCGGGATCGATCGGCCGGCCCAGGAATATCTCGCCGACCCGCGCGAAACGATCCGGCGCGTCGGTGGCCAGGAATTTGAGCGACGAATGGGTGCCGGCGCTACCCAGACCGTGCTTCGCGATCAAATCGGCCACGGCGTCCGCCGTCGTCATGGCGCTGTCGACCAGGACGATGTCGCTGCCGGCGACCGCCGCGACCGCGTCCTTCAGGACCGGATAGTGCGTGCAGCCCAGCAAGAGCGCTTTCGGTTTCGGCATCGTCGCCAATATCGGATCGAGATAGCGATGCACGATGGCATCGACGATAGGACCGTCTATCAGGCCCTCCTCCGCCAGCGGCACGAAGAGCGGGCAGGCCTGTTGCACGATGGGGGCATCGGAGCCTTGCGCGCGTATCGCGCTGCGATAGGTGCCGCCTCTGACGGTGCCTTCCGTCGCGATCACGGCAATGGGGCCGTCGGGTGCGGCCGCGAGCGCCGCTTTCGCGCCCGGTTCGATCACGCCGATCACCGGTAACGGTGCCAGAGATTCCCGTACCTGCGGCAACGAGACGGATGCGGTGTTGCAGGCGATGACGATCAGCTTCACGCCGCGTTCGACGAGGGCTTGCGAGGCTTGAATGGCGTAGCGCCGGACGGTATCGGCACTCTTGGTGCCGTATGGCAGGCGTGCGGTATCGCCCAGATACACGAAGCTCTCGTTCGGCAGCCGCGCCATCAAGGCACGCATCACCGTCAGGCCCCCCATGCCGGAATCGAAGACGCCGATGGGGCGCGGATCGCTCACAGCGGCGGGCTGGCGAAGTAAGCAATGAGAACGCGCTCATAAAGCTCGGTCAGCTTCTCGATCTCGGCGACCGGCACGCACTCGTTGGCTTTGTGCATGGTGCCGCCGGGAAGGCCCATTTCAACCACGGGACAAAGCGCCTTGATGAAGCGCGCGTCCGAGGTGCCGCCGGTGGTCGACAGTTCCGGCGCGCGTCCGGTCACCTCGGTCACGACTTGGCTCAGCAGTTTTGTGAACGGGCCCGGTGCTGTCAGGAACGGCTCTCCGCTCGCATGCGCCGTGACCGCGACGACGACGCCGCGCGCCGCCTCGACGGCGGCGGCTTCCGACTCGATATGCGCGATCAGGCCGGCGCTGCTGTGCGTGTCGTTGAAGCGGATGTTGAACCCGGCGCGGATTTCGGCCGGCGTGACGTTGGTTGCCGCGTTTCCGACGTCGATGGTGGTGAACGCCAGCGTCGAGGGATCGAAGTGGTCCGTGCCGTCATCCAGTTTCCAGCTCGCCAACCGCGTCACCAACTCGGCCATCGCCGGAATCGGATTGTTGGCTTGCGCGGGATAAGCCGCATGGCCCTGCGTGCCGGTCACCGTCAATCGCGCGTTCATCGTGCCGCGCCGGCCGATCTTCAGGACGTCGCCGGTGACCGCGGTGGAGGTCGGTTCGCCGACGATGCAATGGCTCAGCGTCTCGCTTTGTTCGTTCAACCAGACCAGCATCCGTCTGGTGCCGTTGACATTGGTCGGTCCTTCTTCGTCGCCCGTGATCAGCAGGCTGATCGAGCCGTAGGGTTTTCCGGTGGCGACAAAGCGCGAGGCGGCGGCGGCAAAACACGCGACCGCCGACTTCATGTCTACCGCGCCGCGGCCATACAGCGTGCCGTTCTCGATCACCGCACCGAACGGATCGTGCTTCCACAATTTGGCATCCCCGGGCGGAACGACGTCGGTATGGCCGGCGAAACAGAAGTTCGGGCCCTGTGTCCCGATGCGGGCGTAGAGGTTTTCCACCGGCGCCGTGCCGTCCGCCGCAAAGCGCAGCCGGTGGCAAATGAAGCCCAGCGGAGACAGCGCCGCTTCCAGGGCCGAAAGGGCGCCGCCATCTTCAGGCGTCACCGACGGACAGCGGATCAAGGCCTGCGCCAGGGCGATGGGATCGAGCGTGCTCATCGGTTGCGATGTACGCGGACGCCTCGCTATGGTCAATCAAGCACCTCTTTCAGGAGACAAGCATGGCCGGACGTCTGGACGGAAAAGTGGCGGTCATCACGGGCGCCGCCAGCGGGATCGGTCGGGCAACCGTCGATCTGTTCGTTTCCGAGGGCGCCCGGGTCATCGCTGCCGACATCCAGGACGACAAGGGTGCCCGCATCGAGGAGGACCACAAGGGGATGGCCCACTATGTCCGCTGCGACGTGTCGCAGGAAAAGGACATCGAGACGGCCGTCACGGCCGCCAAGAAATATTTCGGCCGGCTCGACATCCTGTTCAACAATGCCGGCACGGGCGGTGCCAACGATGCGGCCGACGGGGTGACTGCGGAAGGCTTCGATGCCGTCATGCATCTGCATGTGCGTGCGGCGCTGTTCGGCATGAAATACGCGGTGCCGCTGATGAAAGCGTCGGGCGGCGGCTCGATCATTTCGACCGCGTCGGTCGCCGGCATCCGCACCGGCTATGGTCCCGTCCTCTACTCCATCGCCAAGGCCGCCATCATCCATATGACGCATGCCTGCGCGGCGCAGTTGGGGCCGGAAAGCATCCGCGTCAACTGCATCTGTCCCGGCTTGATCGCCACCAACATCTTCGCCAACGCCTTCGGCATGCCGAGCCAATTGGCCGAGAGCCGCATCGACGCGATCGCCGAAGCCAGCAAGGGCTCGCAGCCCATTCCGCGTGGCGGACGCGGCCGCGACATCGCCGAAGCGGCGCTGTATCTCGCCAGCGACGGCGCCGGCTTCGTCACCGGTCACGCTCTCGTCGTGGACGGCGGTTTGACGCTGGGTCCGACCGGCATGGCGCAGATGGCGGTGTTCGCGCCGATCGTGCAGGCCTTGGGCGTAGATCAGGCTGCCTTGGCCGGCGCTCTGGACGGGCGCTCTTAGCGGCCGCCGCCCGCGATAGGATCGGTGCCATAGCGGTTGTCTCCGGCCGTCCCCGGCAGGAGATAAAACTCGACGAGCCCCCAGATATAAATGCCGCTCGCAATCAGGACGCACAAGCCGCCAAGATCGGTGCCTATGTCCGTGTCGCGGATCGACAAGGCGCCGCCCAAGCCGCTGACGAGACCCGGTCCCAGGATAAAGACCAACAACCACCACGCGCTCTTGTTGCGGTCGTGCAGGCGCTTGGCGAACACCGCCAGGCAGCAATAAAACGCGACGATCGCAAAGACACCGGTCAGCAGAACCGGCAGCAAAGCAGACTCGAGGAGCATCCGCAGCTGGGTGTTACCCTGCGCAGAGGGTCCGATCATCGAACCCTGGCCGGTGGCAACGACAGAGACGGTGGCCACGACAATAACGGTCCAGGCGACAAACGCCGCCAGTGAGAACAGCCAGACTTTCGCGCGGTTGACGCGGCCTGTGAAACCGAAAAGCAGGTGCCCGAAGCTCATGATCGGTCTGCGCCGCCGCCCTCAGACCCTGGCGGCCAGGGGATCGGGACCGTAGCGGTTATCGCCTGCCGTTCCGGGCAGGCAAAACAATTCGACGAAGGCCCACAGGCTGATGATGGCCGAGGCGCCGCCACCGAGAATCGCCAGCGGGGATTCGGCGAAGGGTTGCTGCGGATTCTGCTGCGCATATTTGATGAATTCGCTGAAGTGACTGAAGATCGCGAACATTTCGATATAGCGCGGAATGCCGAAAATGATTGGCAGGACCATGAACACCAGAAGCCACCAGGCGCTCTTGTCGCGGTCATGCAGCCGCTTCGTCATCACCGCGACGCTGATGTAGAGCATCACAATGTATAGAGCGCAGGCGAGCAGGACGAAGGTGTGAAACTGCGGCAGGCCGACAAAGGCGGGAAACGACGGCGCCGCCGCCACGGCAGAAAATCCCACCACCAGAAAGAACAAGACCATGAGCAGGATTTCGAATACGAAGCCCACCAAAAGGATCGCCCATTGCTTGGCGCGGTTGATCCGGCCGCTGAAGCCGAAAAGATAGTGAACCAGTCCCATCGATGCCCCCACCGTTTGACGGCGCAGTATTGCTCAGATCGGGCCCGGCTGGAAGGTCGGGTCAGTCGCGCAGCAACTCGTTGATGGAGGTTTTCGAGCGTGTGCGCGCGTCCACGGTCTTGATGATGACAGCGCAGTACAAACCAGGTTTGCCATTGCCGCCACCCAGGGAGCCGGAGCCCACCACGGAATAGGGCGGCACCCGGCCCTGGAAGATTTCACCGGTGTGACGGTCGACGATCTTCGTGGTGGAGGTGATGAACACGCCCATCGCCAGCACCGAGCCTTCGCCCACGATGACGCCCTCGGCGACTTCGGCGCGGGCGCCGATGAAGCAATTGTCCTCGATGATGGTGGGCGCGGCCTGCAAGGGTTCGAGTACGCCGCCAAGGCCGGCACCGCCGGAGATATGGCAGTTCGCGCCGACCTGGGCACAGGAGCCGACGGTTGCCCAGGTGTCGATCATCGTGTTCTCGCCGACATGGGCGCCGACATTGACGAAGCTGGGCATCAGCACGGCCCCCTTCGCGATGAAGGCGGATTTGCGCACGATGGCGCCGGGTACGGCACGGAAGCCGGCGGCCTGGAATTCCGTCTCGCCCCAGCCGACGAATTTGGAATCGACCTTGTCCCACCACGAGGCGTCCCCGGGCGCGCCTTCGATCAGCTTCATGGCATTCAGCCGGAACGACAGCAGCACGGCTTTCTTCAGCCATTGGTGCACGGCCCATTCGCCGGAGAATTTCTCGGCGACGCGCAGGCGTCCGGCGTCGAGCTCGGCCAGCGCGGTCTCGACCGCGTCGCGCGCCGCGCCCTTGGTGCCGGGGCCGAGCGCGTCACGGTTCTCCCAGGCGTCATCGATGATGCGGGCGAGTTCGGCGGTCATTGGGTCAGATCCTGATGGAGTGCAGAAAGGTCGCGAGGTCGTCGGTCTGGTGATCGATGTGCAATTCGGGCTGCGCGATCTTCATGTGAGACAGGCCGAGGCCGTTGTTGAACCAGACGGTCTTCATGCCCAGCGCGTGCCCGGCGGCGAGGTTGCGCGGACTGTCGTCGAACAGCACGGCGCGTTCGGGCGCGATGCCGCCGGCGGCGAACAAGGTTTCGAACGCCTTTTGATGCGGCTTCAGGATGTAGTCCATGGCCTTGACGTCGATGATGCCGGCGAACAGGTCGGCGATCCCGAGCCTTGTGGCAACGTTCAGCGCAAAGCGCCCGCAATTGTTGGTGAAGATGAAGCGGCGTCCCGGCAGGCGTTCCAGGCCGGAGCGCAGGCGGGCGTCGGGCTTCAAACCCAATTCTTCTATGTCGTTGATCTCGCCGTGATAGGCGTCGGGATCGATGTGGTCGTTGCGGATCAGGCCGGCCAGCGTGCTGCCGTGGTCGCGCAGATAGCCCTTTTGGATCTCCCAGGCCGCGTCGCGCCCCAGGCCGAAATGGCGCTGCACGTAGCGGCAGATGCGTTCCTCCATCTCAGCCTGCCGGGCAGCGTCCACGGTATAGAGCGTGTGATCGAGGTCGAAAATCCACGCATCCGCGCCGCGAAAATCCGGCGGGGATGGGGCGTTTTCGATTTCTTTCGACGCGATGGTCATGGCCGGACCATGAGCGAAGGCCCGGTCCCAGGCAAGGCGTCGTAAAGCTTTCTCAACCATGTCTCTTAAGCAGGGGTAAAGCGGGCCGGGGCCAAACTGGGCCATGGCTCCGGAAGCGCAGAAAGCGGCGGACAGAATGACGCGCGAGGAAGCTCTCGCGCGGCTGGAAACGCATACCCAACACGCCCATGGCGATCTTGCGAGCCGTACCGATGCCGGCTCGGCGGTCTTGCACTACCTGGCCGAGAACGGCGCCGTCGCCACGCGGCGTGCCGTGGCGGCCAATTCGGCCGCGGCGGCACATACCAACAGGCATCTCGCCGACGACAACGACGATGAGGTGCGCGTCGAGCTCGCCCGCAAGATCGCGCGCCTGATGCCGAACCTGTCGGACGAGGAGAGCGACCATGTTCGCGCCCTGACCATCGAGACGCTCGAGCGGCTGGCGAGCGACCAGGTGACGCGCGTGCGCGCCATCCTGGCGGAAGAGATCAAGACGCAGGACTGTGTGCCAAAATTCATCGTCATGACGCTGGCGCGCGACGTGGAGAGCCTGGTCGCCGCGCCGATCCTGGAATATTCGCCGCTGCTCTCCGACGCCGACCTGATGGAGATCATCGCCGCCGCCAAGGCCGAGGAAGTCCTCGCTGCGATCGCCCGGCGCAAGCCGTTGAACCAGGACGTGTCGCAGGCCATCGTCAGCTCGCTCGACATTCCGGCGATCGCGGCGCTGCTGGCGAACGCCGACGCCAAGATCCGCGAGAAGACGCTCGACGATATCGCGAACCAGGCCGAGAAGATCCAGTCCTGGCATATTCCCCTGGTGCTGCGGGCCGACCTGTCCAAGCGCGCGATCTGGCGCATTGCCTCCTTCGTCGGCTCGAGCCTGATCGACCAGCTGGTGTCGCGTTACGGCCTCGATCCCGAGATCAAGAGCCACCTCAACAAGGAATTGCGCGCCCGCCTTCAGGAAGACGACAAGCCGGAAAACGTCGGGCTCGACCATGCCGCGCGCGACGTCGCGGCGGCGCGCGCCAGCGGCAAGCTGGACGAAGCTTTCGTCGAAGCGGCGGCCAATGCCGGCCAGCGCGACACGGTGATGCTGGCGCTGTCGGCGTTGGGCAACGTGCCCGAGGCGACGGTGCGCAAGATCTTCGCCTCGCGCTCGGCCAAGCCGGTCACGGCGCTGGTCTGGCACGCCAAACTCAGCATGCGCATCGCGTTCAAGATCCAGAGCTTCGTCATGAAGCTGAGCGCCGGCGAGCTGCTGCCGGCGCGCGCAGGCGTACATTTTCCGATGACCGAGGACGAGATGCGCTGGCATCTGGGATATTTCGACGTCGCGGTGTGACGCGCTCTACTTGTGCCGCGGCATCGGCTTGACGAGGCCGTTCTCGCCGACATGGATGGCGTAGCCGGCTAGGCCCTTGACCTTCATCTCGGCGAAGCCGGTCTCGGTCAGGCCGCGCGCAACGCAGCGGTTGCGGCCCTGGATGTCGAATTCGATATCGGCGACGCAGAATTTTGCGGGGCCTGAAACCAGCGGTGGGCCGCCGATCTTCTGGACGAAGACGAACATCGAATCCACGCCCTGCAGCGTATCGGCGAGCTTGGCGCAGCTGCCGGCGGCGATCTTCCACCAGCCATGGCTGATCCAGTCGGCGCGCAGGCGCTGGCCGAGGGCGGCGGCGACCGATTTGGCGGTGTCGTTGCAGACCGCGAAGCCGGCGGGCGTCGCGGTCTTGAGAGCTTCCGTCTCCAGTGCGTCGAACAGGTCGCCGACGCTGGCCGTCACGGCCATGCGCAGGCGCTTGCGGAAATCGGCGATGGCCTTGTCGGCGGCCTTGTCCGGCTTGCCGTCGAGCGCGCCGACGGGATAGCCAACGTCGTGCAGCAATCGCTTCAGGCCGGCGAGTTGCGCTTGCGGCAAGGTGGCGAGGGTCGGCGATTCACTGAAGGTCGCGGTCCACGACTTCAGGCGATGTGTGTCCACCACAGCGAAGGGCAGCAAGAAGAAGTCATCGGTCGAGCAGTAATTCGCCGAAAGGCGGTTGCGGGTCGTGAAGTTCGTGTCCTTGACGCAGATCGGAACCGCGCCGCCCCAGGCGCGCGCCGCGCCGGCATGTGCCTGCGAGGTACGGGCATAGAGATAGTAGGTCGATGCCGTGAGGTCGCCGGACAGCACTTCGCGGCAACCGCCGGGGGCGATGCGCGACCAGCCCTGGCTGAGCGCGTCGCCATTCACGGCCGCGGCGGTCGCGGCGTAGAGCACATAAGACGTCCGGTTGCAGACCGTCATCGCTGCCTGTGCCGGACTCGCGAAGCAGGCAAGGCCCGACAGCGCTGTCAGGACCGCAAGCATGCGCGCGAAGGCTCTCATTCGGCCGTGATCAGCGTGCCGGCGCCGTGCTCGGTGAAGAGCTCGAGCAGCAGGACGTGCGGGATGCGTCCGTCGAGGATGACGGCGGCGTGCACGCCGCCTTCGACCGCCTCGATCGCGGTCTCGATCTTGGGGATCATGCCGCCCTTGATGGTGCCCTGGGCGATGAGCGCGCGCGCTTCGGCGACGGTCAGTCGCGGAATCAGTTTCTTGTCGGAATCGAGCACGCCCTCGACGTCGGTGAGCAGGATCAGGCGCTCGGCCTTCATCGCGCCGGCGACGGCGCCGGCCACGGTGTCGGCGTTGATGTTGTAGGTCTCGCCGGCGGCGCCGACGCCGATGGGCGCGATCACCGGAATGATTTCCGCGCGCATCACGGTGTGCAGCACTTCGGGATTCACCTTCTCGGGCTCGCCGACGAAGCCGAGATCGACGCCGTTCTTCACCAATTTGCGCGCCAGCACCAAGGTCGAATCCTTGCCGGACAGGCCGACGGCGCGGCCGCCGGCGGCGTTGATGCTGCTGACGATCTGCTTGTTGATCGAGCCGGTCAGGACCATCTCGACGACGTCGATCGCCGCCTGGTCGGTGACGCGCAGGCCGTCGATGAAGGTCGACTGGATGTTGAGCTTCGACAGCATGGCGCCGATCTGCGGGCCGCCGCCATGGACGACGACCGGATCGATGCCGGTCTGCTTCATCAAAACGATATCCTGCGCGAAGTCGGCCGCGGTGCCGCCGCCGACCATGGCATTGCCGCCGAACTTCACGACGATGGTCTTCTGGTCGTATTTCAGGATGTAGGGCAGCGCTTCGACGAGGACGCGCGCGGTCGAACGCCAGCGCGCCATGACGCGCATGTTGCGTTCCTGGCCGAACTCGTCCTGCAAAGCCATGGAATCTTCTCGTGAAAACGCGGGGCGTTATAGCCCAAAGCTCAATGCTCGGCCAACAGCGCCAGCTGCAGCTTCACCTGGTCGAGGCCCAGTCCCCGGAACGCCGATGTGGCGCAGATTTCCGGGAAAGCCGCGATGTGCTTGCGCGCCGCGGCATCGGCAGCCTTAACGGCGGCCTCGACTTCATGCGGCTTCAGCTTGTCGGTCTTGGTCAGTACCAGGGCGTAAGAGACCGCCGCGTCGTCCAGCAATTTCATCACCGCCTCGTCGAGGTCGCCGACGCCGCGGCGGGCGTCGATCAGCAGCGAGACGCGGCGCAGGCTGGCACGGCCGCGCAGATAGGCGAAGATCAATTCCTGCCATTCGGCCGTCATCGTCTTGGAGGCCTTGGCATAGCCGTAGCCGGGCAGGTCGGTGAGGACCAGTTGCTCGCCGAGGTTGAAGAAGTTGATCTCGCGCGTGCGGCCGGGTGTGTGGCTGACGCGCGCCAGGGTCTTGCGGTTGGTCAAAGCGTTAATGAGGCTCGACTTGCCGGCGTTGGAGCGGCCGACAAAGGCGATCTCGGGCAGGCTCTGGGGCGGCAGGCTCTTGATGTCGCCGGTGCCCCAGAAGAACTCGCACGAGCCGGCGAACAGCTTGCGCGCCCGCGCCAGCCGTTCGGCGTCCTGTGCCGCGTCGGTGATCACTTCTCCTCGGCCGGTTTGGCGCCGCCGAACAGGCGATCGACGCGCAGATTCTTGAACAGGTGAATCTCAACCCCGTTGCGGCTCATGATGTACCATTGCTGCGCGATGCCGAGCAGGTTGTTCCAGGTGTAGTAGATCACGAGGCCGGCCGGGAACGTCGCGAACATGAAGGTGAACATGATCGGCATCAGGCCGAACATGCGCGCCTGGATCGGATCGGCCGGCGCCGGGTTCAGCTTGGTCTGCACCCACTGCGTCATGCCCATCAGGATCGGCCAGATGCCGATCGACAGGAATGCCGGAATCCAGTGCGGCGGGCTGAACGGCAACAGGCCGAACAAATTGATGATCGAGGTCGGATCGGGCGCCGCGAGGTCGTGGACCCAGCCGTAGAACGGCGCCTGGCGCATCTCGATGGTGACGAAGAACACCTTGTAGAGCGAGAAGAACACCGGGATCACGAGCAGCTGCGGCACGCAGCCGGTGACGGGGTTCACCTTCTCCTTCTTGTAGAGCTCCATGATCGCGGCCTGCTGCGCGGCGGGATCGTCCTTGAAGCGCTCCTTGATCTTCTCCTGCTCGGGCTGGACCTTCTTCATCTTCGCCATCGTCTTGGCCGAGGCGTTGGCGATGGGGAACGTCACCAGCTTCACGAATACGGTGAGCAGAAGAATGGCCAGACCGAAATTGCCGATCAGCTTGTAGAAATAGTCGAGGACCCAGAACAGCGGCTGCGTGATAGGGCGAAACCAGCCCCAGTCGATCGCCATGTCGAAGTTCGAAATGCCGAGCGTGTGCTCATAGTGGCGCAGCGTGTCGACGACCTTGGCGCCGGCGAACAGGTGATGCACGACGCTCGCGGTGCCGCCGCCGGCCGCGGCGGTGCGGGCGCCGAGGCGATAGTCGGCCTGGTAGGTCTTGCCGCCGGCGAAGGAATGGCCGCCGTAGGAGCCGTCGAAATTCTCGTTCTGCGGCGGGGCGACGGCCGCCATCCAGTATTTGTCGGTGATGCCGACCCAGCCGCCGGTGGCGGAGAAGGTCTGCGGCGGCGTGCCCTCGTCCTTGAAGTCGTCGTATTTGGGGTCCTTCAGGCCGTCGGCCCAGCCGACGAAGCCTTCATGCAGGACCCAGTAATTGGTGCCGGGCGGCACGCCGTCGCGCACCACGAGGGCGTAGGGAAAGAGCGTCGCGGCGGCGGTGCCCTTGTTCTGGACGCTGTCGGTGACGGTGAACATGAACTTGTCGTCGACGGCGACCTGGCGCGTGAAGATCAGGCCGTGGCCGTTGTCCCATTGCAGCGTCACCGGCTTGCCCGGCGCGAGGACGTCGCCGCTTTTCACCGACCACACGGTGTCGTCGTTCGGCAGGGCCTGGCTGACGCCGGGCGCGTTGCTCCAGCCGAAATCGACGAAGTACGGGTACTGCGTGCCCTTGGGGGCGAGGAGGACGATCTCCGGCGACTTCCTGTCGGCGGTGTCGTGATAATTTTTGAGGCGCAGATCGTCGAAGCGCGCGCCTTTGAGCATCAGCGAGCCGTCGACCGACGGGGTGTCGATCCGGACGCGCGGGCCGCTGGTCTTCAGCGCGATATCGCGCGCCAGATGGCCGGAGCCGCCATTGATGGGCGCCTGGCCGGCGGGGGCGTTGGGCGATGCGTGTCCCGGCTTCTGCAGCTTGACCTGCAACGCGTGCTCGTCCTGCTGCTTTTTCATCGCCGGACCGGCGATGAAATACTGCCAGCCGAACAGGACCGCCGCCGACAGGATGACGGCGAGGATGAGGTTGCGGTTGCTGCTGTTGTTCATCGAAAAACCTATCAAGCCCTAACGGGGCGGTACGGGATCGAAGCCCGACGAACCGCCGAGCCAGGTAAGGGGATGGCAGCGCAACAGGCGCCTTATAGCGAGGCCGAGGCCCTTGAGGGGGCCGTGAGTCTCGATGGCTTCTATCGCATAGCGCGAGCAGGTCGGCTCGAAACGGCAAGCCGGCGGGAATAAAGGCGACAGGAAACGGCGATAGAACCGGATCGGCGCGGTGAGGCCCCGCGTGGCATAGCCACGCCAGACATCATCGACGGCCACCCCGCGCGATCTGTCCTTGTCGTCGGTCACGGCGTGTCTCCTGGCGGATCCAGCTTGAGATGGGCGGCGCGGACCGCCTGGGCAAGGTCGGCCTTCAGGCTTTCGAACGGCCGCGTGACGGTGTCCTGCCGCGCCACCAAGACATAATCGGTGCCCGGCAGGGCGCAAAGGGGCAGCATTTGCGCGGCCAAGGCTCTTAGACGGCGTTTGGCGCGGTTGCGGACGACGGCGCCGCCGATCTTGCGGGTCGCGGTAAAGCCGACACGGAAGCCGGGCGCAGCCGGATTGCGGCAGATTTCCAGGGTCAGACCGGGGGTCACGCGGCGGACGCCGCGCTGGGCGCGCAGGAAGTCGCTGCGGTGGGTGAGGCGGTCCATTTACGAGGCCCCATCGGGGCCGGCTGCTTAAGCCGACAGTTTCTTGCGGCCATGGGCCCGGCGGCGGGCCAGGATCTTGCGGCCACCGGCCGTTGCCATACGGGCGCGGAAGCCATGGCGCCGCTTGCGGACGATCTTGCTCGGCTGATAGGGGCGCTTCATGGCGGGTCTCGGCTACGGTTGACGGCGAAAGAGCGGGGTTTCTAGGGGTTTGGCATGTGTGATGTCAACCGCAGGGCGCGGGGCTGCCCTCAGGGCCGGCGCACTATTATTTCCTCCTGTTCTGAGGCCTTATGCCGCCCATGCCTGGCCGCCCCCGCGCCCGCCTGGCCGCGGCTTATGGGCTTGTCGCCCATAGCCTTTCCGGCCGCCTGCTGCTGCTCACCGTCCTTTATGTGATGGTGGCCGAAGTGCTCATTTTCGTGCCGTCGGTCGGACGCTACCACCGTGAATTGCTCGACAATCATATCGAGTCCGCCGAGCTGGCGATCCTGCCGTTCACGGAACCGGGCGGCGACAAGCTGCCGGACGCGACGCGGCAGATGCTGCTGCGGCGGGCCGGCGCCAGTTCCGTGCTGGTCAAGCGGCCGGAGCGGCGCGACCTGTTCCAGATCGACGACCGGCCGCAATGGATCGACGCCACCATCGACCTGACGAAGGCGCGGATCGGCACCGACATGGCCGATGCCCTCGACTGCCTGTGGAACGGCGGCAGCCGCTCGCTGCACGTCATCGCGCCGACCCGGATCATGGGGGCGGAGAATATCGGCATCATCCTCGACGAGACGCCGATCCGGGTGCAGCTCGTGGCGTATGCCGACCGGGTGATCGTCACCGGATTGATCGTCTCGCTGATCACGGCGTTCCTCGTGTTCGCCAGTCTGTATCTGGTGCTGGTGCGGCCGATGCGGCGCATCACCGAGGCGATGGTGTCGTTTCGCGACAATCCCGAAGACCCGGCGCGGATCATCCAGGCGGGCGCGCGGCGGGACGAGATCGGCATCGCCGAGCGCGAGCTCGCGGCGATGCAGCGCGACCTCTACGGCTTCCTGCAGCAGAAGACGCGGCTGGCGGCGCTGGGCGCGGCGATGGCGCGCATCCAGCACGATCTGCGAAACATCCTCGCCAATGCGCAGCTCGCATCGGATCGGCTGAGCACGGTGGACGACCCGGTGGTCAAGAAGCTGGCGCCGCGCCTGGTGGCGTCCCTCGACCGCGCCGTGTCGCTCGCCACCAACACATTGCGCTATGGCCGGGCCGACGAGCGGCCGCCGCAACGCAAGTTCCTGTGCCTGGCGCCTCTGGTCGCTGAAGCGGCCGAGGCGGCCATCGAGGCGCGCATCGCGCCGATCGACATCGCGCTCGACACCCAGGTGTCGGACGCGCTGCAGGTCGATGCCGACGCGGAACAGCTCTATCGCATGGTGCTCAACCTGATGCGCAACGCGGTGGAGGCGCTGGTCGAGCGCGGCACGCCCGGCGCGATCGTCATCACGGCGCAGCGCGCCGGCCAGCGCGTCTGGGTCGAGATCGCGGACGACGGACCGGGCATTCCGC
>OLLQ01000767.1_pt1 | contig 18069 bp, 20 predicted proteins | sample 1604571 | NCBI WGS metagenome assembly OLLQ01 (sample SAMEA104055722, study PRJEB20765) | soil metagenome | isolation source: soil
GGCACCGGCTTGGGCGCCGCTTTCGGCTTCGCGGCTTTCTTGGCCGATTTGGGCTTTGCCTTGGCCTTCGGCGGCGCTTTCGCCTTGGCGGGCTTGGGCGTCTTTTTCTTCTTCTTGGACTTGGCCATCGGAATTCTTCGAAAAGGGCGGTTGCAGGCGCGCGAACGCTAAAGAAAGCGCCATTAACCAGCAAGCGCCCCGATAGACGCCGCCCATCGCCATTGCTAGGAAGGCGGCGCCCAAGGACATCCCATGACCGATCAGGTTCAAGCCGCGCCGCGCGGTCTCCGCCGTCTCTATGCCTGGATGATGGCGAACGCGCGAGGGCCGCATGCCTGGGCCGGCCTCGCGGCCTTCGCCTTCGCCGAGGCCTCGTTCTTCCCGATCCCCGCCGACGTCATGCTGGTGCCCATGGTGCTGGCCAACCGCAACCGCGCCTTTGTCCTGGCGGCGTGGTGCACGCTGTTCTCGGTGCTCGGCGGCGCCCTCGGCTACGCCATCGGCGCGCTGTTCTGGGACACGGCCGGCCTGTGGATCATCCACATGCTGCACATCCCGCTGGAGAAGATCGACGCCCTGCGCCAGGAATACAGCGCCCACGCCTATATGATCATCGTCCAGGGCCTGACGCCGATCCCCTACAAGCTGGTGACGATCTCCGCCGGCCTGGCCAGCGTGCCCTTCGCGCAGTTCATGCTGTTCTCGCTGATTACCCGCGGCGTCCGCTACAATCTCGTCGCCGGATTGTTTTATTTCTTCGGGCCGTCGATCCAGGTGGTGCTGGAGAAATACATGGTCGTCGCGATGAGCGCGTTCCTGGCGCTGGTCGTGCTCGGCTTCGTCGCGGTGCGTTATCTGTTCTAGAGCGCGATCCGGAAAAGTGGACGCCGGTTTTCCGGTAAATCGCGCGACAATAAAAAAGCCGCTTTGACTTGAACAGGAACGCGCGCCATACCCGCCTGCGGAACGTGTGATGCGCAAGCAAATCTGGGCTCTCGGAGCCATCCTGTTTTCGACCGCGCTGTACATCGCCGGCAACGGCCTGATCGGCGTCCTCATCCCCGTGCGCGCGCATCTGGCGGGCTTTCCCAATCTCGCGCTCGGCATCATCGGCTCATTCTATTTCGCGGGCTTCGTGCTCGGTTGCTATGCGGGGCCGAGATTGCTCGCGCGCGTCGGCCACAGCCGCACCTTCGGCATCGGCGCCGGCATCTCGGCCGCCACCATCCTCCTGCAGTCGATGTTCGTGTCGGAGTTCGTCTGGATCGCGGCGCGCGGCGCCTTCGGCGTGGCCGCCGCTTGCATCTACATGGTGATCGAAAGCTGGCTCAACGACCAGGCCACCAACGAAAATCGCGGCCGCGTCTTCTCGCTGTACCTGACGGTCAATTTCTCCGCGATCATCGCCGGCCAGATGACCTTCGGAACGGGAAGCCCCGGCAGCTATGTCCTGTTCAGCACCGCGGCCATTCTCTACGCGCTGAGCCTCATCCCCATGGGCCTGACGCGGCTGGAGCAGCCGCAGGCCGCGCATGTGCCCACGCTGCGTCCCATGCGCCTTTACGGCATCGTGCCGGTCGGCGTCATGGGCTGCATCGCGGTCGGCTTCGCCAACAGCGCGGTGTGGACGCTGGCCCCCGTCTATGCCCAGACCCACGGCCTCGGCAAAGGCTGGATCGCGGTCTTCATGAGCGTCTTCACCTTCGGCGGCGCCATCGTGCAATTGCCGCTGGGCCGCCTCTCCGACCGCATGGACCGGCGCTACATCATCGCCTTCGTCTGCGTCGCCGCGGCGGGCCTGGCGGTGGCGCTGGCGACTTTCGGCGGCGCCCATCGCTGGACGGTGCTGCCGCTGATCGGCTGTTTCGGCATGGTGGCGCTGCCGCTCTACGGTCTCTCCGTCGCCCATTCCAACGACCGTATCGCGCGCAACGAATTCGTCGAGACCTCGGCCACGCTGCTCTTGATCAACTCGCTGGCCTCGGTCGGCGGACCGACGGTCGCCGCGCTGGTGATCGGCCATTTCGGCACCCAGGCGCTGTTCTACTACACAGCGGCGATCCACACCGCGATGGCGGTGTTCACCATCGTCCGCATCGGCATGAAAGACGCCGTCAGCGAGGACCATCGCGAGCGCTTCACCGCCCAGCCGCAGCAGGGCACGCCGGTCTCCGCCGAACTCGACCCCCGCGCCGCCGAGGAGAAACCGGCTGCATCATGACGCAATCGCCCGCGACCCTTGATACGCCGCGCCTCCGGCTCCGCCGCTGGCCGGACGCCGATCGCGCCGCCTTCGCCGCGATGAACGCGCATCCCGAGGTGATGGCGGATCTGGGCGGTCCGCTGGACCGCGTGGCCAGCGATGCGAAATTCGATCGCTACGCTGCGGTCTTCGCCAGGCATGGCTTCGGCCGCTGGCAAATCGAGAGCCGCGACGGCGAAGTCCTCGGCTATGCCGGCGTCATGGCGTCGGCACCTGATCATCAGATCGGCCCGCATTACGAGATCGGCTGGCGCCTCGATCGATCGGCATGGGGCCACGGCTACGCCACGGAGGCTGCGCAAGCGGCACTGGACGATGCGTTCACGCGCGCGCGATTACGTGAAGTGCTCGCCTACACCGCGCCCGACAATCTGCGGTCGCAGGCCGTCATGGCGAAGCTCCATTTGCGGCGCGATGCGGCACGCGATTTCACGCTGCACGGCGACAGAGGTTCGTGGCATGGCTGGGTCTGGGTGGCGCGTCCGGCCTTGCCTGGATAAAATCGCCGCGCGCGAGCATGGCGATGCGCGAAAGTGGGGAACTTGCAATGGCGATGCGCGATCTGATCCTGCGGTTCATGAGCCCGGCCAAGCGCGCCGCGGCCGAGGCGGAATCGCGCCAATGGATGGCGACCTGCGAGCATTGCCGGCACACGATGTCGATCTGGGAGATGGGCGGGCTGCGCTACAAGGGGCAGGGCCGCCCCGTGATGCGGCGCAAATGCCCGAACTGCGGCACGTGGAGCAGCTTCAAAGTCTCCTGGGGCGGCGGCGACCCCGCGCCGCCGATGCACGACACCCAGCTCGCCTTCCTGGGCGAGGAAGCGCGCGCCAAGGCCGAGGAGGAATCGAAGCACTGGATGGCCGAATGCCCCAACTGCCACGTCAAGACATCGGTCTGGGATCTCGGCGGCATCAAGTACAAGGCGGCGGGCGACGGCTCGTGGACCGTCTATCGCTGCACCCATTGCGGCAAGAGCGGATGGCATCACATCCGCTGGGAAGGCCCGCCGAAAAGCTGACGGCCAAGCGCCGAAGCTTCAGCCCGGGCTGTCGTCTTCCTGCGGGAAGTCCAGCGGGTCGGGCGGCTGCGCGCCGCTCGTTTCCGACACCGGCCGGATCGTGTCGCCGCGCTTTTCGGCGCGCTTGACCGCGCGGTCGCGCTTGGCGCCTGCGCGCGACACCGCGAGGTCGAGTTCGAGCTGCGAGCACAGGCCCAGCGTCACCGGATCGACCGCCTTGATGTTGGTCGCGTTCCAGTGCGACCGCTCGCGGATCTTCTGGATCGTCGCCTTGGTCGTGCCGATCAGGCGGATGATGTCGGCATCGGCGAATTCGGGATGGTTGCGCAGGATCCAGTAGACCGCATCCGGCTTGTCCTGGCGCTTGGACACCGGGGTGTAGCGCGGCGCCTTCTTCTGCTTGACGGCCGGCATCTTGTGCTTGGGCGCGGCCATCTTCAGGCGCACCTTCGGATTCTTCTCGGCCTCCAGGATCGCCTCGCGCGTGAGCTGGCCGGACGACACCGGATCCTGGCCCTTGATGCCCTTGGCCACGTCCTCGTCGGCGATGCCTTTCACTTCCAGCGGATGCAGGCCGCAGAAATCGGCGATCTGCTCGAAGGTCAGCGAGGTGTTGTCGACCAGCCAGACGGCGGTCGCCTTGGGCATCAGCGGTTTTTGCGGTTCGGCCATAAATCTTTCCTTTCCCGGGCGAGGCTTTCCACCTCGTCCCTTCGCTCGATCATTGGATTTCGAGGAAGGCGGGTCTTTTAGCGGGTCAGGACCGGCTAGGGAAGGGCGTCCATCGACCTTGGTGGCATTTTCGGCAATATTCGTGAGGAATTGGGCGGCCGGGCACAGAACATGCGTAAAACTGCGATTCTCGCCATTTTGGCCGGTCTGTTCCTGGCGGCGCCGGCCTCTTTCGCCGCGGGCGAAACGGGTGCCGCGCCTCTTTCCATGGTGCCCAAGCCGCCCGGGAAATCCTCCACCTGCGCCGCCTTTTATCCAACCGGTCCTCTGGCTTCTGACGCCCGCGGCGTGACCGACCTGTCGATCCATATCCCGGCGACGGGCGAGGTCGAGCAAGCGCGGGTTCTGCAATCCAGCGGCAATGCAGAATTCGATGTCGCGGCCATCGCCTGTGCCGACAATTACTTCATCCAGCCGGCGAACAAGGACGGCAAACACATCGGCATCGAATGGCTTGGACGGATCGACTGGCGCCGCCCGGCGGGCAACACCATTCTTTCCGTACCTCTACAGAATGAAGGACAGCGCTTTTGCCTCAACTTTCCGGATACGGCCCGCCGTGCCGGCGAAGAAGGCAACGCCTTGGTGACATTTGACATCGCGGCCGACGGCGTGCCGCACGATTTGAACATCACCCGGTCCACCGGATATTCCGATCTCGATGATGCCGCCTTGGCCTGCGTCGCGCGGTATCGCTATTTTCCCGCCACGCAAGGCGGCGTGCCGATCGAATTCGAATGGCGCTCCGGCCAGGGGTTCACCCTGCGTTAGCGGCCGGTCTTCACAGCGTCAGCAATATCTTCCCGATATGCTCGCTGCCCGCCATGCGCTTGTGCGCGTCGCCGGCTTCCGCCAGCGGATACACCCGGTCCACCACCGGCTTGATCTTGCCGGTGTCGATCAACGGCCACACCTCGCGCAGCAGCGCGTCGCGGATCACACCCTTCTCGTCATTCGTCCGCGCGCGCAGCGTCGTCGCCAGGAGCGACAATCGCTTCATCAGCATCGGTCCGAAGTTCACGTTCGCGGCCATGCCGCTCTGATAGGCGATGTTGACGATCCGTCCCCACACCGCGGCGGCGCTCATGTTGCGCTGGATGTAGTCGCCGCCGACCATGTCGAGGATCACGTCGACGCCCTTGCCTCCCGTCGCACCCTTCACCACCTCGACGAAATCCTGCTCGCGATAATTGATCGCGACGTCCGCGCCGAGCGCCTTGATCGCCGCGCATTTGCCGGCGCTGCCTGCCGTCGTGAACACGCGGTGCCCGCGCGCGTGGACCATCTGGATCGCCGCGGTGCCGATGCCGCTGGAGCCGCCATGGATCAGCACGCTTTCGCCCGGCTTCAGCCGCGCGGCATCCATCAGGTTGGTCCACACCGTGAAATGCACCTCGGGCAGCGCCGCCGCCTCGACGAGACCGACGCCCTTGGGCACCGGCAGAACCAATTTCTCCGATACGGCGACGTATTCGGCGTAGCCGCCGCCGCCGAGCAGGGTGCAGACCTTGTCGCCCAGCTTGAACGCCGTGACGCCGGAACCCAGCGCCGCGATCTCGCCCGAGCATTCCATGCCCAGCGTCGCCGGCGCGCCCGGCGGCGGCGGGTAGCCGCCCATCGCCTGTGCCAGATCGGCGCGATTGAGGCCCGCGGCGGCGATCTTGATCAGAACCTCGCCCGCAGCGGGCGGGGGTTTTTCGATCTGCGCAACGGCGAGCATATAGCCCTGGCCCGGGTTCTGGACTTCGATCGCTCTCATGACGCCTCGCTGCGCTTGCGTTTATAGTGTGAACGCGACGATAGCAGACGGAAGCCGAGAATGCCGATCGATCCGGAAGAATTGCTGCCCCGTAAGAAACAGCCCGACATCGTGCTCGGTGGAGACATCTCCGCGATGTCGGCGCATGAACTGCAGACGCGCATCGCCGCGCTCGAAGTCGAGATCGCGCGCTGCCGCGAAGCGATCGCCGCACGCGACGCGACAAAATCCGCCGCCGCCGCCTTCTTTAAGCGTTAATCGCTTCGTTTGCCGGTGCGGGTTGCATGCATAAAGATTAATACGCACAGGCGTGTATCGTGTCTTCGCAACCATTCGTTTGGTTTATGCGCGGCGCGCCGACGATTCCGCCTTGCGCGAGGCGCACGAGTTGATAGTTTTCCCCCGCATACAGCGGGCACGGCGAATGAACAGCAACACGGCCGACGACGATACGATCCGCGACATCACCATCCAAAGCTTCACCGGTTCCGCTCTGTTCGAGCGCACCTTCGACGAAGGCATGGCCCTGGTCGAGGAGACCGCCAAATATCTCGACGGCCGCGGCCGCCAGGAATCCAAGGACCTGCCGCGCAAGGCGGCCTTGCTCTATGCCGGCGAAAGCATGCGCGTCACCACGCGCCTGATGCAGGCCGCGAGCTGGCTGCTGGTGCAGCGCGCCGTGCATGACGGCGACATGGAAGCGGAGGATGCGCACAGCGATCGCTATCGCCTCGGCTCCAAGGAAATATGCCTCGGCGGCAACGGCGTCGGGATCGAGCTCCTGCCGGCGGCGCTGCAAAGCCTGCTGACCCGCAGCGACAATCTCTACCGCCGCATCATGCGCCTCGACGACGTGCTGTTCGCGCAAGGCCTGAAGAGCCAGTCCGGCTCGGTGGTGCAGGCGCAATTCAGCCGCCTCGAAAAAGCGTTCGGCGAGAACTGATCGCGGCGGCGGATGCGCGGCCGGATCGTCATCCTCAACGGCGCTCCGCGCAGCGGCAAATCGAGCATCGCTGCCGCTCTTCAGAACGGTTTCGGCGAACCCTGGCTTAATCTCGGGGTTGATGCCTTTGCGCGGATGACGCCGGCGCGATATCTGCCCGGCATCGGCCTCAGGCCTGGCGGCGAACGCCCCGATCTCGAGCCCGCCGTGCAAAAACTTTACGCTGCGCTTTACGAATCCATCGCCGCGCTCGCCCGGCAAGACCTGAACGTCGTTGCCGATGTCGGCCATCACGACTCGTATTCGAAACCGCTGGGAATCCTGCGCGAATGTGCGCGACGGCTGAAGGGCCTGCCGGTCCTGTTCGTCGGCGTGCGCTGTCCCATCGGCGTGATCCTCGCGCGCCGCGCCGCGAGCGTGGACCATTATGTGAAAGCCTCACCCGGCGATCCCGTTCCCGCGCCGGTACAGCGCTGGCAAGACGCCGTGCATGCCCACGGACTCTACGATCTGGAGGTCGATACCTCGACGCGGAGCCCTCAGGATTGCGCCGACGCAATTCGCGCGGCTTTGGCAAAGCCTGAAAACGTCCCGTCTGCTTTCCAGCGCTTGGCACGGAAGAACGGCCGATGAGCCCGGCCCCGATGCATGACGGCGAGGTCGCGACCGACGTTGCGCTCGTACGCCGGCTGCTGGCCGCGCAGTTCCCCCACTGGGCCGATCTCGCCGTCGTGCCGGTCGCTTCCGACGGCACCGACAACGCGATGTATCGCCTTGGCGATACCATGGCGGTGCGCTTGCCGCGCATGCGCTGGGCCGTCGATGCGGTCGGGAAGGAGCGCAAATGGTTGCCGAAACTGGCGCCGCATCTGCCGCTCGCGATCCCGCTGCCGCTGGCGAAAGGCGCGCCCGGAGAGGGCTATCCGTGGCCGTGGTCGGTGTGCCGCTGGCTCGACGGCGCGAACGCGGCGCAGGCGCCTCTCGCCGATCTCAACGGAGCAGCAAACGTCTTGGCCGGATTCCTCCACGCCTTGCAACGCATCGATGCGACGGGCGGCCCGCCGCCCGGCCGGCACAATTCCGGCCGCGGTGTGCCGCTGTCCTTGCGTGATGCCCCCACGCGCCATGCGATTCAGGCTGCCGCAGACCTGATCGATGCGCGCGCCGCGACAGCGGCTTGGGAAACGGACATGACCGCATCCCTTTGGGCCGGCCAGCCCGTCTGGATCCACGGCGATCTCAGTGCCGGCAATCTGCTGGTGGCGGATGGCCGGCTCGGCGCGGTCATCGATTTCGGCTGTCTGGCTGTCGGCGACCCCGCCTGCGATCTGATGATCGCGTGGAGCGTGTTCGGCGGCAAATCCCGCGCGGTTTTCCGCGCCGCCCTGGCGGCCGACGACGCGACATGGGCGCGTGGCCGCGGCTGGGCGCTATCCTGCGCTCTGGTCGCGCTGCCGTATTATCGGGATAGAAATCCCGCGATCGCCGCGGGCGCGCAACGCGTGATCGGCCAAGTCCTCGCCGACCACGGGCACGCCTGAAGCGTCGTTACTTGGTCTCGGCGGCCTTGGCTTCCGGGCCCGCGTTGAGCATGCCGGCGAACTTCTTGTTGAAGCGCGTCAAGCGGCCGCCGCGGTCCATCAGCTGCTGCTGGCCGCCGGTCCAGGCCGGGTGCGTCGTCGGATCGATGTCGAGGGTCAGCTGCTGGCCGGCCTCGCCCCAGGTCGTGCGGGTCTTGTAGGTCGAGCCGTCATTGAGACGGACTTCGACGAAGTGATAGTTGGGGTGGATGCCCTTTTTCATGACCGTCAGACCTAAGAATTGAAGCCGCGCCTTATAGGTGAGGGCCCCCTCGAACACAAGCCGCGCGGCGATGCGCCCCTGTGGTTGCCGCCCGCCGCTCCTATATACTTGAGGGAACAGGGCGAATTCGGGCGGAAATCATGTCGCAAAGCGGCGAAGAATACGCAGAACAGCTGCAATACGTGGCCGCGGGCCGCGCCAAGGCCCGTTCGCTGCAGCCTTTGCGCCGCCTCCTGCCTTTCCTGCGCCCCTATGCCGGCCGGATCGCGGCCGCCACCCTGGCCCTGATCTGCTCGTCCGCCGCCAGCCTCGTGCTGCCGCCCGCCGTCGGCCGGATGATCGATCACGGTTTCAACGCCGCCATGGCGGCGCAGATCGGAAAATACTTCTTCGTCATCGTCGCGCTTGCCACGGTCCTGGCCGTCGCCACCGCAATCCGCTTCTACTTCGTCACCTGGATCGGCGAGCGCGTCGTCGCCGATATCCGCAAGGCGGTGTTCGGCCATGTCATCGGCCTGACGCCGGCCTTCTTCGAAGTCACCCGCACCGGCGAGGTCCTGTCGCGCCTGACGGCGGACACCACCCTGATCCAGACCGTGGTCGGCTCCTCCGCCTCGGTCGCGGCGCGCAATGCCGTCATCCTGACGGGTGCGCTTGTCCTGCTCTTCGTCACCAGCCTCAAGTTGACATTGCTCGTCGTCGGCGTCGTCGTCCTGGTGCTGCTGCCGCTGGTCCTGTTCGGCCGCTGGGTGCGCACGCTCAGCCGCAAGAGCCAGGACCGCATCGCCGACACCAGCGCCCGCGCCAGCGAGACGCTCAACGCCGTGCAGACGGTGCAGGCCTTCACCCGCGAGGAGTCCGAGCGCGTGCGTTTCGGCGAGGCCGTCGAAAGCTCGTTCAACGTCGCGATCCAGCGCACCCGCGCCCGCTCGCTGATGACCATGGTGGTGATGACCGCCGCCGCCTTCTGCATCGTCGGCGTGGTCTGGGTCGGCGCCCAGGACGTCGTCGCCCATCGCATGAGCCCCGGCATCCTCACCCAGTTCATCATCTATGCCGGCATGGTGGTCTCGGGCATCGGCGTGCTCAGCGAGACGATGGGCGATCTGCAGCGCGCCGCCGGCGCGTCGGAGCGCCTGATGGAATTGCTCCATGTCGAACCCGAGGTCGCGGCGCCTGTGCATCCGCGCGCCATTGCGCGTCCGGCGAAAGGTGCGGTCTCGTTCCGCGATGTCACGTTCCAGTACCCGTCGCGCCCGAACTTCAAGGCCCTGAACGGCTTCTCCCTCGACATCGCACCCGGCGAGGCTGTCGCGCTGGTCGGCCCCTCCGGTGCCGGAAAGTCCACGGTATTCCAGCTTCTGCTGCGCTTCTTCGCGCCGCAAACGGGCGCGATCACCTTCGACGGCATCGACATCGCCGACGCCGATCCGTTCGACCTGCGCGGCAACATCGCGGTGGTGGCGCAGGACAGCGTGATCTTTTCCGGCACGCTCGCGGACAACATCCGCTACGGCCGCCCCGGCGCGAGCGACGAAGACGTCCGCCATGCCGCCGCCGCCGCGGCAGCGGCGGAGTTCATCGAGCGCCTGCCGAACGGTTACGAAACATTGGTCGGCGAGCGCGGCGTGACGCTGTCCGGCGGCCAGCGCCAGCGCATCGCCATCGCCCGTGCCATCCTGCGCGATGCGCCGCTCTTGCTGCTCGACGAAGCCACCAGCGCCCTCGACGCCGAGAACGAACGCCTCGTGCAGATCGGCCTCGAGAATCTCATGGCCGGGCGCACCACGATCGTGATCGCCCATCGCCTCGCCACCATCCAGCGCCTCAAGCGCATCGTGGTGATGGATCAGGGCCGCGTGGTGGGCGAGGGCAGCCACGCGGAGCTCGTGGCGCATGGCGGGCTCTATGCGCGCCTGGCCGATCTGCAGTTCACCAGCGCGCTCGCATTGGCAAGCTGACATGCGCCCTGCCGCCCGCGCCGCCCTGACTGCCGGCATTGTCGTCTTCGTCGTCATCGTCGCGCTGATTATCCGTTCGCTGAGCGCCTTCGGAGTCTTCACCGACGTCACGCCCGGCTTTGCCGGCACGTGCACCGCCGTCCCCGGCGTCACCGGTCCCGAAGATGTCGCCATCGATGAAAAATCGGGCCTCGCCTTCGTGTCCGCCATGGATCGCCGCGCCCAGAAAGCCGGCACGCCGGCGCCGCAGGACGGCCTCTACGTGATGGCGCTGGCCGGCATGCCGCATTTGACGAAGCTCGCCGGCACCTCGGCCGATTTCCATCCGCACGGCATCGCGCTGGTGCGGGCGCCCGACGGCACGCTCACCTTGATGGCGATCGACCACCACCGCGACGGCACCAGCAGCATCGATATCTTCGCCGTGAAGACCGGCCCCGGCGGCGCGGCGGCGCTGGCCGAGATCGGCAATATCGAGAGCGGCCTGCTCACCAGTCCCAACGCCATCGTCGCGCTCGATGCCGGCCGCTTCTACGTCGTCAACGACCACGGCAGCACCACCGCCTTCGGCCAGATGCTGGAAGACGACCTCGTGCTGGCGCGCGCCAACGTGCTGTATTTCGACGGCACCGTGTTCCGCGTCGTCGCGAACAATTTGAACTTCCCCGCCGGCATCGCGCTGTCACCCGACAGCCGCCATCTCTACGTTTCCGAATCCTACAACCGCCGCATCACGACCTATGAGCGCCAGCCGCTCTCCGGCTCGCTGGACGCCGTGAACACGTTTGCGATCCCGTCCAACCTCGACAATCTGCGCTTCGACGGGGCCGGAAATTTGTGGGTCGGCAGCCACCCCAAAGCCTTCGCCATGGCCGCCTGGCGCAGCGATCCCTCACAGACCGCGCCGTCGCAGATCTTCAAGGTGGCGCTGTCCGCCGGCGTCCCGCAATCCGCGGCGCCCATCTACACCAATCTCGGCGACCAGATCGGCGGCTCCAGCGTCGCCGCCGTGGCCGGCCACCGGATGCTGATCGGTTCGCTTCTCGACAATCACATCCTCGATTGCCGGATGGACCACTAGGTTTTTCGGCGGAGACTCGCGATGAAATCTTTTGCTGCGGTGTTGAGCGGAGCTGCACTCGCGATGGCGATCGCATGCGCGCACGCGCAGACATCGGACGCGCTCGCGGGCATGCAGGCTTACAACAGGGGCGACATGACGGACGCCTATCGGCTGCTTCGCAGCGCGGCCGACGCCGGCGATCCCGAGGCCGAGGTCAATCTCGGCTATATGTATGCGCGCGGGCAGGGCGTCTCCGAGAACCAGCAGGAGGCGTTTCGGCTCTACGGGCTGTCCGCCGCGCAGGGCGACGGCGAAGGCATGAACGCGCTGGGCTACAAATATTTTTACGGCAGCGGTGTCGCGGCCAATCCCGAACGCGCGGTGCACTGGTACTGCAACGCCATCGCTCAGGGGAATCCGCGCGCCATGACCAATCTGGCCGGCATGCTCGCGACCGGCGAGTATGTGACGCGCGACTCGCAAGAGGCGGTAGCGCTTTGGCAGCAGGCTGCCGACCTCGGGCATTCGAATGCGATGATGAATCTGGCGATCATGTATGCCGCCGTCGGCGACTCGGCCAAGGCGCAGCAATGGCTTCTGCGCGCGGCGCAAAAGGGAAATCCGAAGGCGATCCAGGCTTTGCAATTGCACGGCTATCGCGGTGCGCTACCCCCGCCGTTCGACGAATCGGCGATGATGATCCCGTCGGTGAGAAATAAGCCCGGGCATACGAAGGTTTGCGGCCTGACCGCTTGACCCTGAAACGAAAAAGGCACCATCGCGGGCGACGGCGCCTTCTTGCAGATCTCTGAGTTCGACGGTTACGCCGCGACGATTTCCTCGCCCTGCGGGTCGCGCAGCACATAGCCGCGGCCCCAGACGGTCTCGATATAGTTGTCGCCCTGCGTCGCCGCCGCCAGCTTCTTGCGCAGCTTGCAGATGAACACGTCGATGATCTTGAGTTCCGGCTCGTCCATGCCGCCATAGAGATGGTTGAGGAACATCTCCTTGGTCAGGGTCGTGCCCTTGCGGAGCGAAAGCAGCTCCAGCATCTGGTATTCCTTGCCCGTCAGGTGGACGCGGCTGCCTTCGACTTCCACCGTCTTGGCGTCGAGGTTCACGATCAGCTTGCCGGTGGTGATCACCGACTGGCTGTGGCCCTTGGAGCGGCGGACCACCGCCTGGATGCGGGCGACCAGCTCGTCCTTGTGGAACGGCTTGGTCATGTAGTCGTCGGCGCCGAAGCCGAGCGCCTTGACCTTGGCCTCGACGATCGCGTTGCCGGAGAGGATGAGGACCGGCGTCTGCACCTTGGCGACGCGCAGGGCTTTGAGGACCTCGAAGCCGCTCATGTCGGGCAGCTGCAGGTCGAGCACGATGATGTCGTAGTCGTAGAGCTTGCCGAGGTCGATGCCCTCTTCGCCCAAATCCGTGGTGTAGACGTTCAGCCCCTCGCTGCGGAGCATCAGCTCGATGCTGCGCGCCATGGCGCTGTCGTCTTCGATCAGGAGAACGCGCATATCAATAACCCCTCTTAAGGCCAGTAAACCGAAACCCTAGTGTCAGCTCACATCGTGAAGTTAAGACTTAACTGGTTAACATCCCGTTGCATTGATTAATGACAACGAACCCGGACTTAAAAATTCGTTCCTGCCTAAGGGGCATCCCCTTGATTCGCTTTGTTAAGTTTACCGCCACTTAAAACCTTACCTGCAAGATGCATGGGTCCGGCGGACAGAAAGTCCGGCCGAAAAGGGCCCAAATGCACGCTTTGCTCAAAGATATCGCCGCGATTCCCACCACCCGCCGCTTCGGCCGGGTCTCGAGGCTGGAAGGCCTGCTGGTTGAAGTCACCGGCGCCGCCGGGGCTATCAGCTTAGGAGGCCAGGTCCGGCTAAGTGCCGGGCACGGCAGGGTAATTTCCTCCGAAGTGGTCGGCTTCCGCGACGGCCGCGCCCTTGTGATGCCGCTCGGCAACCTCGACGGCATGACCTTGGGCGCCCGCGCCGATTTCGACGACCAGCCGGCGGTGATTTTCCCCTCGCAAGCCTGGCTCGGCCGGGTGATCGACGGGTTCGGCAACCCCTCGGATGGCAAGGGCCCGCTGCCCATCGGCGCGGAACCTTATCCTTTGAAGGCCAGCCCGCCCCCTGCCGCCAGCCGCGCCCGCGTCGGCGGCAAATTGGATCTGGGCGTGCGCGCCCTCAACGCCTTCACGACCTGCTGCAAGGGCCAGCGCATGGGCATCTTCTCCGGCTCCGGCGTCGGCAAATCGACTCTACTGTCGATGCTGGCGCGCAATTCCGATGCCGATGCGATCGTCATCGCGCTGGTCGGTGAACGCGGCCGCGAAGTGAAGGAATTCGTCGAGGACGATCTGGGCGAAGAAGGTCTTGCGCGCTCCGTCGTCGTCGCCGCGACCTCGGACGAGCCGCCGCTGGTCCGCCGTCAGGCCGCCTATGTCGCGATGGCCGTCGCCGAACAACTGCGCGACCAGGGCCTGCACGTCCTCTTGCTTATGGATTCGGTCACGCGCTTCGCGATGGCGCAGCGCGAAGTCGGCCTCTCCGCCGGCGAACCGCCCGCCACCAAAGGCTACACGCCCACCGTCTTCGCCGAACTGCCGCGTTTGCTCGAACGCGCCGGCCCCGGCTTCGCCACCGGCCAGGGATCGATCACCGGTCTTTTCACCGTTCTCGTCGAAGGCGACGATCATAATGAACCAGTCGCCGACGCGGTGCGCGGCATCCTCGACGGCCACATTGTCCTGGAACGAAACATCGCCGAGCGCGGCCGCTTCCCCGCGATTAACGTTCTGAAGTCCGTCTCGCGCTCGATGCCGGGCTGCAATACGCCGGAAGAACAGGCGCTTGTCGCCCGTTCGCGCGCGCCGATGGCGGTTTACGACGACATGGCGGAGCTGATCCGGCTCGGCGCCTACAAGGCTGGCACGAATGCTGAAGTGGATATGGCTGTAAAGGTTTACCCGGCGCTCGAGGCTTTTCTCAGCCAGCGGAAAGATGAACGCGCCGCGTTTACCGAATGCTATGCCGCTCTTGAGAAGATCATGGGCAGCGCACCGGGGAAAGGTAACGCGTCATGAAGCGTGGGGATACGTTGATTCGTTTGCGCCGCTTTCGCGTCGACGAGATGAAGCGCCGCATGGCGACGCTCGACGGCATGAAAGCCGATGCCGAACGCAAGCTCTCGGACCTCGAAGACAGCGTCGCGCGCGAGCGCCAGCGCGCCGGCGATTCCGACATCGGGCGCCTCGCCTTCCCGTCCTTCCTGCGCTCCATCGAAACCCGCCGCGAGAATCTGCGCGCCACACTCAAAGAAATCGAACGCGAGCGCGTCACCGCGCAGGCCGACCTCAACGTCGCGTTCCAGGATCTGAAGAGCCTGGAATTCGCCACCGAGCAGCAGGCCAAGCGCGTCGCCGAGATCGAATCGCGCCGCAGCCAGTCGCGCCTCGACGAGATGGCGCTGGTCCGCCATCTGCGCAAGCACGCGCTGCGGGGCGCCTAAAGCTCCGGCCCCGCAAACCGCTTCTTCGCGTCCATCGGGCTCATGATCCCGACGTGATTGCCGTCGGGATCGGCGACGATCGCGTAGCGCGCGCCCCAGAACGCGTCGAACGGCGGCTGCAAACCCTTGTGTCCCGCCGCGGTCAGCTTGGCGTAACTCCGGTCGACCGCGCCGCGTGTCTTGACCGCAAAGCCGATCACCAGGGCGCCGCCGCGTCCCGTGCCGCGATAGCCGCCATTATACGCCCGCGCCATCTTCGGGCTGATCAGCGCCAGGTCGACGCCATTGCCGAACTTGACCGTGACGTGATGCGCCCCCGTCTTGGTCGCCCAGATCGCCGACTTCGGAATCTTCGCGCCCAGCAGGCGGTAGAACGCGATGCTCGCGTCCACATCCCGCGCGACAAGATCGAGCTGATTCAACGACGGCGCCATGGCAATCCCCGAATTGGTGACCCAGCCTAACGCCGCCGGCCACGCCGGTATTGTAGAAAATCGCCCGGCGCCGCTGCCGATGTAAGATGCGAGCGCTGATTCGCATCCGTGGGCGCGCGCCATGTCCTTCTCCGAATACATCTCGCCGCTGGTCGGCCGTCTGATCCTGGCCTGGTTCTTCATCGGCGAGGCGCTCGCCTATGCCAACCAGTGGGACGGCACGATCCAGCTGATGGCGCTCAAGAACGTTCCGGGCGCGCCCTTGCTGCTGGCGCTGGCGCTGATCGTGATGTTCCTCGGCGGCATCTCGCTCGCGCTCGGCTTTCAGACGCGCTACGGCGCGGTGCTGCTGTTCGGCTTCACGATCATCGTCTCGGTGTCGATGCACGATTTCTGGGTCATCAGCAGCGCCATCGACCGCACCGCCGATTACGAGATCTTCGCGCGCAACATGGCGATCTGCGGCGGCCTGCTGCTGCTGGTCGGCATGGGCCCAGGCCCTGTCGCCATCGACAGTATCGGTGGTCCGCCGAAAAGACGCTAAGCGCAATCGGGTGAAGCTCTTCGCTTCACCCGTAAATTGCGCGCCAATTGAAGATGTCTACCAGCCGCCGCCGCCGCCACCGCCGCCACCGCCGCCGGAGAAGCCACCGCTGCCGCCCCCCGAGCTCAAGCCCGGCGACATCGACGCCGAGGCCGCCGCGTTGCCGATCGAGGCGCCGATGCTCGACGCAAAGCCCGCGGCGCCGAGCGTCGCGAAGGAATTTCCCTGGTACCACATCGGCAGGAAGGGCCGGCCGCTGGCATGTCCGCTTGCGCCGTCGGCATCGATCAGCGTCGCCTCGAATTTCTTGCTCCACGCGTTCTCGCAATCGAGCGCGATGGCGTAAGGCAGGAATGTCTCGAACAATTGCGGCGTCATACGCGGCGGCTGCAGCGCCTCCAGCCGCGGCGTCTCCGCCGTCTTCAGATACAGCGCAAACCCGTCGATCGCGTCGCGCAAGCGCTGGCCCGCCAGCGTCGGCGCGCGCAGCAGGCGGTAGAACAGCAGCGCGACACAGCCTTCCAGCGCCAGCAGCGCGACGGTCACCGGCTGGATCGACCGGTTCAGGAAGAACAGCACCGCGACCAACACGCCCGCGAACGGCAGCATCGCCAGCGTGCGCAGCAGCGCGATTCCCAGATTGACCGTGAGCGCCCCATGCGCCCGGATCACGGTCCGCCAGGCGTCGAACGCATAGGCGCCGAACAGGCCCGTCGCCACGCCGAACAAACCGCTCCACAGGAACACGAGGAACGCGCCTCCCCAATCGTCCGACAACAGCGCGGCCGCCAGACAACTCACCGCGATGACCCCGAGCCCCGGCCACACCCAATTCTGGTTGCGGTTGAAATAGACCTTCTCGCATTCGTCGCTGAGCGTCTTCTTGAGCAGCGCGATCGCCATCGCGATCTGGGCGCGGTTCTTCTGCGTCAGCTCGACCTCGCTGTCCCAGCCGATCAGCGCCTGCGCGACGCCGGCTTCGGTATCGCACAGCGGCGCCGTCGGCTCGCCGCGCCGCGTCAGCGTGAACACCGGCCCCAGGAAATGCCTGGTCTCGCTGATCGTCGCGACACCCTTCACCGCCAGCCCGACGATGGTCGCGGCGAACGCCTTGCGGTCGTATTGCATGCGATGGATGAAGCGCATCGCCGCCGGCGACAGGTCGTGCGGCGGCGCGAACAGCGGAATGATCGTGCCGCGTTTCGGATCGCGCCCCACCAGCCACCACGCGCCCAGGAAATACACGCACAGCAGCCCAAGCCCCGCCAGCGCCCCAGCCGCGCCGGCATTGTCGCGCGCCCAATAGGCGGCTTCCGGCGTCTGCAGCACCGCGCCCTTGGCGAAGTCGACGGCGATGGTCAGTCCGGAATTGGGATCGAGGACTGCGGTGGTGTCGAACGCGATCGTATTGGGCGACAGCAACCGCGCCGCCCCATCCTTGCCGCGCTTGCCCAGCGCTCCGGTGAACAGGCTCCAGCCTTCGATCCGCGCGCCCTGCGGCAGATGGATCACCGCCCCGGCGTGCCGCATCTCGAAATCCCAGCCCAGCCCGGTGACGTTCCAGTACAGTTCGTCGCGTTTGGCAAAGAACCCGATTTGCCGGTCCGTCACATAGCGGATATCGAACACGTGCAGCCCGTGGCTCAGCAGCGTATCGCTGTCGCCCATCTGCAGCCGCGTGCCGTTGTCGAGCTGGCTCGTGCCGAACGGCGTCGGCTTGCCGTCGAGCGTGACGCCAAGCACGTCGAAACGCACATGCACCGTGTGCGTTCCGCGATAGATCGTCGGGAAATCGCGATAGATGCCGTGCTCGATGTTATCGCCCTGCGCGTTGACCGTGATGGTCTCGCGCACCGTCATCGTCCCGTCGCGCGCGACGCTGATGTCCTGGTGGAAATCGTTGATGCGCTCGATCGTATCGTTGATGTCGGCGCGCGCCGGCGCGGCGAACGCGACGCACAGCAGGACTAGCGCCAGCCGGATCCTACCAGCCGCCGCCGCCACCGCCGCCCCCGCCG
>OLLQ01000593.1_pt1 | contig 17884 bp, 14 predicted proteins | sample 1604571 | NCBI WGS metagenome assembly OLLQ01 (sample SAMEA104055722, study PRJEB20765) | soil metagenome | isolation source: soil
CCACGACCACCGCCCCGGCGGGGCCGAGCGGCTCCGTCACGATCCCCGGCCGCATGATCGGATAGGTGTAGCAGGCCAGGTCGATCGTGCCCTCGATGATCTCGTCGACGAAATCGATGCGATATTCCGAGACGCATTCCAGCGAGACCTTGGGCATCGTGTCTATGATGGCGCGCACCACGGGCGGCATCACGATGGGCTCCAGCGCATCGGACACGATGATCCGGAAGGCGCGTTCGTACGAAGCGAGGTCCAGCTCTTCGGGCGCGATCTGCGCTCCGATCAGCCGCAGGGCGTCGCGCAGAGGTCCGATCATGCGCCGCGCCTTCTGCGTCGGCTCGACCCCGCGCTTGGCGCGCACGAACAACGGGTCGCCCAGAAGGACGCGCAGGCGCGCCAGCGCGTTCGATACTGCCGGCTGCGTCATGCCCAGATTGGCGGCGGCGTGGCTGATATTGCCGGAGGCGAAGACGGCCTCGAACACGACCATCAGGTTGAGGTCGAGGTTTCGCAGGGACCGGGTCGGCATGAACGGGGCACTCCAAGGCATTCACGCGGTGAATACCGCTCATATAAACATAAAATTTTCAGACCCGTCAGCACGCGCCTAGGCTTGGCGTCGGTGCAGCTGCGTTGCGTCTCGAAATGGCTGCCGGTGCAACGCGCGGGAGACGACCATGGCCATCGACATCGCAACGCCGTCCTTTGGTTTCGCCGACGACGGCAAGCCTTTTAACAACGGCGTACGGCCCCACATCGCCATGAACAATTCGGGGGTCTTCGTCACGACCTTCAGCAGCGACAACAACTACATGTACTACGCCGTCGGCGCGCTGGACGGTCTCGCCGTCGATCTCCAGGCCGCGGAGAAACTCAAGAACAAGGACACCGGCGACACAGGCCATAGCGGCTTCATTCCCGCCGTCACGATCTCGCCCGACGATCTGGTGGTCGAGATGCACGTCAACAACAAGAGCAAGACCGACCTGTGGTACAGCTGGGGCAAGCTGTCCGGCGATCCGGGCGCGCGCACCGTATCCTGGTCGAAGACCGAACGTTACCGCGGCAGCGCCGACGGCAAGAACGACGCCGGCCGGATGCCGGCGCTCAGCAATGTGACGCCAGACAACTATTTTCTCGAGCTTCATCAAGACACCACGGGTGTCGTCAACTGGACCCTCGGCAAGACCGGCGCCGATGGCATCACCTGGCAGGGCAAGCAGCAGAAGCTCAATTGCTACGGTAAAGACGTCTTCGGCAACCGGCCGGTCGCGGCCATCAGCGGCACCACGGTTGTCGAACTGCACGAACATGACGGTCATCTCTATGCCGTGATCGGCACGCTCGATACCGCAGCGGGAACGATCGTTTGGCATGTCAATATCGGCTACGACACCGGTCATTCGCCGTCGCTGTTCCTGACCGATGACGGCTTGATCTACGAATTCCACGAAGGCGACAGCCAGAAGCTCTGGCAGCGCGTCGGCAAGATCACCGGCTCGGGCAAGACGACGGCCATCACCTGGTACAACTGGCTGGGCCAGGTCGATGACGGCGTCGAACGGACGTCGTACGAATACGATATCAACTACACGCCCATGGTGGCGCGCCATGGCACGGTCGCGGTGCAGGTCTGCGCGGACGGAAACTCGGACGGCAATCACAAGCTGTTTTGCAGCGCCTCGTATCTGATCAAGCGCGGCTATTGGATGACGGAGCACATCCCGGGCCGGCCTGAGATGACGCTGCGCAACACCTGCATGCCCGCCAGCCACGATGCCGGCATGTATACCGGCACGCTGGCGAAGGTGGCGCGGACGCAGAACCTGAACATCCTGGGACAATGCCTCGCGGGCTCGCGCTATTTCGACATCCGCCCGACGCTCTCCGGCGGGACGTATTACTGCTACCACAACTTCGACGACACCATGCTCGGCGCCAAAATTCAGGATGTCCTGGATCTGGTGAAAACCTATGTCAGCACCGACACCGGCGGCTGGGGTGCCAGGGAACTGATCGTCCTGAAGCTGTCGCATTACGGCAACGGCATGCAGCCCAAATCGACGGATGCGGTCTTCATGGCGATGCTCAAGATGGTCACCGATACGTTGGGGTCCTGGCTTTGTCCGCCACCGCCGGCCGGAACGCGGCTGGCCGATCTGTCGCTGGCCGATCTTCTCAAAACCGACGGCTGCGTCCTGGTCGTCTGCGATGGTTTCGACAGCGGTTACGCCTCCGGCGGAACGCCCGTCGTGGCGAAAATCTACGGCTACCGCGATTGGCAAGACCCGACCGTCAAGTCCGGCGACCTGACGGTGTTCGACATCTATTCCGACACCACGGATTTGGAAGAGATGATCAACGGCCTCGATGCCTCCGAAGATCACAGCGGCCCAGAGGACGTTCCCTATCTGCCGAACGGCCAGGTACCGAAATATCAGGGCCCCGGTGTCGCCGGACAAAAGACCTATGATGGCTTCACGCGCGCCTGCGCCCACGATGCCACGGCAATCTGCGACCTGTTTCTGCTCTCTTGGACGCTGACGCCGATCACGGATGTCTGGGATACCTGCCAGCCGGCCGATGCCACGCTTGCGACGCGCATTCCGCCGCCACCGGCAAATCGGCCGCCGATCAACCTTTTGTACGTCGACTATGTCTCCTATTCGCGCGCGGCCGATGTCGCCTGTCTGCGGAACGGATTCATCACCTGAGTTGCAGTTGATGCTTGCGGTGGGCCGTGCGGTTCCGTCAGATGGCGGTTGAGAACGCTTGAACCGGACAAATCATGGCCATCTCGGCCTCCAGCACCATCGCGACGCGTAACGAGCAGATGTTTCCGGCGCTGTCGCAGGCAGACGTCAAGCGCTTGCGCCGCTTCGGCGAGACGCGCGCTTACGAATCCGGCGCCGCCATCGCCCGCACCGGCGAGGTCTCGCCCGGCTTCTTCGTCGTCCTCGCCGGCGAGATCGCCATTACCCAGCGCGACAGTTTCGGCCACGAGAACCTGATCGTCACCCACGGCCCCGGCCATTTCATGGGCGAGCTCGCCCAGCTCACCGGCCGTCCCACGCTGGTGGATGCCAAGGCGCTCAGCGCCGTTGAGGCGGTCGTCATCCGCCCCCAGCGCCTGCGCGATTTGCTGGTCGAGGAGGCCGATCTCGGCGAGCGCATCATGCGCGCGCTGATCCTGCGCCGCGTCGGCCTGCTGGAGACCGGCGCCGGCGGTCCGATCATCGTCGGTCATCCCGGCCAGGTCGACGTCCTGCGCCTCGCCAATTTCCTCGACCGCAACGGCCACCCGCATGTCTGGCTCGACCCCGAGAGCGACGCCGACGCCCGCTGCCTGATCGAGCGTTTCCACATCCCGCCGGCCGAGCTGCCCATCGTGCTGTGTCCCAACGGCCAGTTGCTGCGCAATCCCGGCGAGGTCGAACTGGCGCGCTGCCTCGGCATGGTCGGCACGCTCGACCCGAACAAGATCTACGATGCCGCCATTGTGGGCGCCGGACCCGCCGGCCTTGCCGCCGCGGTGTACGCCGCCTCGGAAGGCCTGCAGGTTATCGTGCTCGATTGCCGCGCCTTCGGCGGCCAGGCCGGCGCCTCGGCGCGGATCGAGAACTATCTCGGCTTTCCCACCGGCATCACCGGCATGGCGCTGATGGCGCGCGCCTACAATCAGGCGCAGAAATTCGGCGCCGAGATGGCGATCCCGGATGAAGTCTGCGGCCTCGCACAGCATGGCGATCTCTTTCATCTCGACCTTGCGAGCAAGGAGCAGGTCCGTGCCCGCGCCGTGATCATCGCCAGCGGCGCGCGCTACAAGCGCCTCGGCGTCGACAACCTTGCCGCCTATGAAGGCTCGCACGTTCACTACTGGGCCTCGCCGCTGGAGGCGCGGTTGTGCTCCGGGCAGGAGGTCGTGCTCGTCGGCGGCGGCAATTCGGCCGGGCAGGCGGCGGTCTATCTCGCGAGCCAGGTCCAGAAAGTCTACATGATGGTGCGTGGGCCGGGCCTCAAGGCCACCATGTCGCGCTACCTGATCGACCGCATCGCCGCGCAGCCCAACATCGAACTTCTGAGCCACAGCGAGATCTCGTGCCTGAAGGGCGAGGGCGGCATCCTCAAATCGGTGTGTTGGACGAACCGCAATTCGGGTGAGCAGATCGAAAGGCCGATCTCGCACGTCTTCCTCTTCATCGGCGCCGATCCCAACACCGACTGGCTGACGCAATGCGACGTGAAGCTCGACGACAAGGGTTTCGTCTGCACCTCGCAATCGCATCCGCTGGAGACCAACCACCGCGGCATCTTCGTCATCGGCGACGTCCGCGCCGGCTCGGTCAAGCGCGTCGCCGCCTCGGTGGGCGAGGGCGCCCAGGTCGTTTCCGCACTGCACGCCTATCTTGCCGATGGCGGACCCATCGCAACGGAGAAAGTCTGATGGCCGACGACTGCACGCATCTGGATACGATCCGCAAAGTCACGCCGAGCGCGCTCGGCTGTGAGGAATGCCTCAAGATCGGCTCGGAATGGGTGCATCTGCGCCTGTGCCGCAGCTGCGGCCATGTCGGCTGCTGCGACCAGTCCCCGCACCGTCACGCCACCAAGCATTTCCACAAGACAAAGCACCCGATCATCGAAGGCTATGACCCGCCGGAAGGCTGGGGTTGGTGCTATATCGACGAAGTGATGTTCGACCTGTCGAACGACAAGACCCCGCAGCGCGGCCCAATCCCGCGCTACTTTTGAACGATTCAAAAGTTTCTGAACTCTTGCTGCGTCCGTGCGTTAGCGCTGCGAACCACTTAGGGGTCCGCACATGGCCGGCAAAACGAAATCGATCAAGCGCAAAACGTCGGAAACGAACCTAGGCGCGCCAGGCAATGGCGGCGAGACGCACCAAGCGTCCGATACCGTACTGACGACGAACCAGGGCATCCCGGTCTCCGACAACCAGAACTCGCTGAAGGCCGGCGAGCGCGGCCCGGTGCTGCTCGAAGACTTCGTCCTGCGCGAGAAGATCACACATTTCGACCATGAGCGCATTCCGGAGCGGATCGTGCATGCGCGCGGCTCGGCGGCGCACGGTTATTTCGAGCCCTATGAAAGCCAGTCGAAGATCACGCGTGCCGATTTCCTGCAGCGCAAGGGCGAGCGCGTCCCGGTCTTCGTGCGTTTTTCCACCGTCGCCGGCAGCAAGGGCTCGCGCGACCTGGCCCGCGATGTCCGCGGCTTCGCCGTCAAGTTCTACACCAAGGAAGGCAATTTCGATCTCGTCGGCAACAACATGCCGGTTTTCTTCATCCAGGACGCGATCAAGTTCCCCGACCTGATCCACGCCGCCAAGCCGGAGCCGGACCGCGAGTTCCCGCAGGCGGCCACCGCGCACGACACGTTCTGGGATTTCATCTCCCTGACGCCGGAAAGCTTCCACATGATCATGTGGGCGATGTCCGACCGCGCCATCCCGCGCAGCTATCGCATGATGGAAGGGTTCGGCGTCCACACCTTCCGCCTCGTCGACGCCAAGGGCCGCTCCACCTTCGTCAAGTTTCACTGGCGGCCCAAGCTTGGCGCGCAATCGGTCGTGTGGGACGAGGCCGTCAAGATCAGCGCCGCCGATCCCGACTTCCACCGCCGCGACCTGTGGGAAACCATCGACGGCGGCGACACCGTCGAGTTCGAGCTTTCGCTGCAGACCTTCTCCGAAGAAGAAGCGAACGATTTCGGCTTCGACGTCCTCGACCCGACCAAGCTGGTGCCGGAAGAACTCGTCCCGCTCAAGCCCATCGGACGCATGGTGCTTGATCGCAATCCGGACAATTTCTTCGCCGAGACCGAGCAGGTCGCGTTCTGCGTCGCCAACGTGGTGCCCGGCATCGACTTCACCAACGATCCTCTGATGCAGGGCCGCCTGTTCTCGTATCTCGATACCCAGCTCAAGCGCCTGGGTGGTCCCAACTTCCACCAGATCCCCGTCAACGCCCCCAAATGCCCGTTCGCCAACAACCAGCGTGACGGCCACATGCAGATGCAGGTGCCCAAGGGCCGGGTCAATTACGAGCCCAACAGCCTCGACCCCGCAGGTCCACGCGAAAGCGCGTCGCGCGGCTTTGCATCCTTCGCCGCGCCGGAAGACGGCGCCAAGCTGCGCATCCGGCCGGAATCCTTCGCCGACCACTATTCGCAGGCGCGGCTGTTCTTCGTGAGCCAGACTCCGCCGGAGCAGGACCACATCGTCGCGGCGCTGCTGTTCGAACTGAGCAAGGTCGAGACGCTCGCGATCCGCGAGCGCGTCGTTTCGCACCTGCAGAACATCGACGATACGCTGGCGAGCCGGGTCGCCGCGGGACTTGGTCTTGGCAAGATCGCTTCGGCCAAGACGATGGTGGAAGCCACCGACATGCCCGCGTCGCCGGCGCTGAGCATCATCGCCAAGGCCGAACCGAGGCTCGACGGCCGTACGATCGGTATCCTCGTGGGTGACGGTGCGGACGCGGCCATTGTCGCCGCGTTGCGCAAAGCCGCCGAGGCGGCGGGTGCCAAGACCAAGATCGTCGCGCCGAAAATCAGTGGGGCCGAACTGTCCGACGGTACGGTTCTGTCCGCCGATTTCCGCGTCGATGGCGGCCCATCTTGTCTGTTCGATGCCGTTGCCATTGTCGCCGGCGACGACGGCGCCAAGGCGCTCGCCGGCATGCAGCCGGCGCAGGATTTCCTGCGCGATGCCTATGCCCATCTCAAGGCCATCGGCTGCACGGCCAACACCAGCGAATTGTTCGAACGCGCCGGATTGGGCGACGACCAGATGGACGACGCCTGTATCGGCCTGGCCAAGCGCGCCGATGCCAAGACGTTCATCGACGTCGCGGCCGCCGGCAAACACTGGCCGCGCGAGCCGGGCGTGCGGCCGTTGCCCTGATGCGATTGGGTCGGGAAAGTGCGTGTGACCGCGCTTTCCCGACAACTTAATTCGGAAAAGGCCACGATAACCGGCAGGTTCTGTCCGCGTCATTCAGGTATCGTGCCCGGGCATTCCGGTGACCGATTCCCATGACCTTAGCCGCCGCCAAGCCTGTCCGTTCCGCGCTCGATCTGATCGGCAACACGCCGATGGTTGAGCTTACCCGACTCGACGCCGGGCCCTGTCGCCTGTTCGCCAAGCTCGAAAGCCAGAACCCCGGCGGCTCGATCAAGGACCGCATCGGACTCTCCATGATCGAGGCCGCGGAGAAGAGCGGCAAGCTCAAGCCCGGCGGCACCATCGTCGAAGCCACTGCCGGCAACACCGGCCTCGGCCTGGCGCAGGTCGCGGTGCTCAAGGGCTACAAGCTCATCCTCGTCGTCCCCGACAAGATGGCGCGCGAGAAGATCCAGCATCTGCGCGCCCTCGGCGCAGACGTCCGCTTGACCCGCTCCGACGTCGGCAAGGGCCATCCCGACTACTACCAGGACATGGCCGAGCGCATCGCCACCGAAACCCAGGCGCATTTCATCAACCAGTTCGTCAACCCCGCCAACCCGCTGGCGCACGAGACCACCACCGGCCCTGAAATCTGGGACCAGATGGAGCACGATCTCGACGCCGTGGTCTGCGGCGTCGGCTCGGGCGGCACGCTGACCGGCCTCGGCCGCTTCTTCGCCAAGGTCTCGCCCAAGACGCAGATGGTGCTCGCCGATCCCGTCGGCTCGATCCTCGCGCCCTTGCTCGCGACCGGAAAGATGACCGAGGCCGGCTCCTGGATCGTCGAGGGCATCGGCGAGGATTTCGTCCCCGCCAACGCCGACATCTCGCTGGTGACAAAAGCCTACGCGATCTCCGACAAGGAAAGCATCGAAGCCGCGCGCGAACTCCTCTCCAAGGAGGGCATCCTGGCCGGCTCGTCCTCCGGCACACTGCTTGCCGCCGCGCTCAAATATTGCCGTGAGCAGACCGAGCCGAAGCGCGTCGTCACGCTGGTCTGCGACAGCGGCAACAAATATCTCTCCAAGGTCTATAACGACTTCTGGGTCGTGGAGCAGGGCCTGTCCGCCCGCCCGCTCAAGGGCGACCTCAGCGACATCGTCTCGCGCCGCTTCGACACCGGCGCCACCGTCACCGTCGGCCCCGACGACACGCTGCTGACCGCCTACAACCGCATGCGCTCCGCCGACGTGTCGCAGCTTCCCGTCCTGGTCGACCGCACGCTGGTCGGCATCATCGACGAAAGCGACATCCTGGGCGCCGTCGACGGCAGCGAGGCGCAGAAGCTCGCCCGCTTCGCCGCGCTGGTGAGGACCGCGATGACACCGACGCCGAAAACGCTGCAGGTCAAGGAGCCCATGGCGTCCCTGCTGCCCGTGTTCGAGCACAACGAGGTGGCACTGATCTGCAACGGTGATACCTTCGTCGGCCTCATCACCCGCATCGACCTCATCAACCACATCCGGCTGCACAAATGACCCATCACAAAGGCCGCGAAGGCGCAAACCGTCTCGCCTTCTCCACCCGCACCATCCACGCCGGCCAGTCGCCCGATCCCAGCACCGGCGCCGTCATGGTGCCGATCTACGCGACTTCGACCTATGCGCAGGAAAGCCCCGGCGTGCACAAGGGTTACGAATATTCGCGCAGCCAGAACCCCACCCGCATGGCGTTCGAGCGCTGTATCGCCGACCTCGAAAGCGGCAGCGACGGCATGGCCTTCGCCTCCGGCCTCGCCGCCATCAGCACGGTGCTCGAACTGCTCGACACCGGCGCCCACGTCATCGCCAGCGACGACCTCTATGGCGGCTCGTTCCGCCTGTTCGACAAGGTCCGCAAGCGCTCCGCCGGTCTCGAATTCAGCTTCGTCGATCTCGCCGATCTCGCGGCGGTCGAAGCTGCCATCCGTCCCAACACGAAGATGATCTGGGTCGAGACCCCGACCAATCCGCTGCTGCGCCTTGCCGATCTGTCCGGCATCGCCGCGCTGGCGAAGAAGCACGGCCTGCTCAGCGCCGCCGACAACACCTTCGCCAGCCCCTGGGTCCAGCGCCCGCTGGAGCACGGCATCGACATCGTGATGCATTCGACGACCAAATATCTCAACGGCCATTCCGACATCGTCGGCGGCTGCGTCGTCGTGAACGACGCCGACCTCGCATCGCGCCTGCGCTTCCTGCACAACGCCGTCGGCGCCATCGCCGGCCCGTTCGACAGCTTCCTCGCGCTGCGTGGGCTCAAGACCCTGGCGCTGCGCATGGAGCGCCATTGCACCAATGCCTTCACCATCGCCAGCTGGCTGGAGAAGCATCCCAAGGTCGAGCGCGTGATCTATCCCGGCCTCAAAAGCCATCCGCAGCACAAGCTGGCCCGCCACCAGATGAACGCCTTCGGCGGCATCGTGACCTTCTTCGTCAAGGGCGGGCTCGTACCGACGCGGCACGTCCTCGAACGCACGCAGCTCTTCACGCTGGCCGAAAGCCTCGGCGGCGTCGAAAGCCTGATCGAGCACCCCGCGATCATGACCCACGCCTCGATCCCCGAGGCCCAGCGTGCGGCGCTCGGCATCTCGGACTCGCTGGTGCGCCTCTCCGTCGGCATCGAAGACGCCGACGACCTCATCGCAGATCTGGAGCAGGCGCTGGCATAACCTCTCGTAGCGTCATGGTTGACCTCGCCCTGACGGCGCTTAACCTGCCGCCTCCAGATCGGAGAGCATCATGTCCAAAGCCAACGGCCGCAAATCGATCTTCATCACCGGCGCTGCCTCCGGCATGGGCCGCGAGACCGCCAAGCTGTTCGCCGGCAAGGGCTGGTATGTCGGCGGCTACGACGTCAATGCCGACGGCCTGAAGACCCTCGAGCAAGAAGTCGGGTTCGACAATTGCAAGACCGGCCTGCTCGACGTCACCATCCGCGCGAAATTCGCCGCCGCGCTCGCCGAGTTCACGGCGGAGACCGACGGCAAGCTGGACATCCTCTACAACAATGCCGGCATCGGCCGCGGCGGCTTCTTCGCCGACCAGTCCTTCGAGGACGTGATGGCGGTGGTCAACACCAACTTCGTCAGCGTCCTGATCGGGATCCACGAAGGCATCAAATACCTCAAGGCGACGCCGAATTCGCTCTGCTTCACGACCTCATCCTCTTCGGCGACCTACGGGATGCCGGGCATCGCCGTCTATTCCGCCACCAAGCACGCCGTGAAGGGCCTCACCGAGGCGCTTGCCGTCGAGTTCAAGATGATCGGCGTGCGCGCCGCCGACGTGCTGCCCGGCCTGATCGACACGCCCATCCTGCCGCCCGGCATCGCGGCCAATGCTCCCAAGGAGGGCATGTTCCGCGCCATCCAGCCGATCGAAGTCGCCAAGATCGTGTGGGAGGCCTACCACTCGACCAAGCTGCATTGGTACGTGCCGCCGGAAATCTACGAGCTCGACAAGGCCGCGACGCTCGATCCCGAAGGCACGCGCGACGGGATGGCCAACGGCACGCTGTTCGAAACGCTCAACAAGCTCTCAGCCCCATGAGCGACGATCTCGTCGGCGAGGTCGCGCCCGCCCAGCGTTTCGACGAAGCGAAGCTGCGTGCCTATCTCGAAACCAACATCGAAGGCTTCGGCCACGACATGGTCGTGCAGCAGATCAAAGGCGGCGCCTCCAACCCGACCTTCAAGCTCACGGCGCAGGGTCCCGATGGCCCGCTGCGCTATGTCCTGCGCAAAAAGCCGCCCGGCCAGCTTCTCGCCAGCGCCCATCAGGTCGACCGCGAATACCGCGTGATGAAGGCGCTCGGCGATACGGATGTGCCCGTCCCGCGCATGCGGCACCTCTGCAACGACCCCGATATCATCGGCACCGGCTTCTACGTGATGGATTTCCTCGATGGCCGCATCTTCCGCGACGCGACGCTGCCGGGCGTCTCGAAATCCGACCGCGCCGCGATCTACGATGACCTCAACGCCACGCTCGCCAAGCTGCACAAGGTTGACTACGAGGCCGTGGGCCTGGGCGATTTCGGCCGCCCCGGCGGCTATTTCGAGCGCCAGGTCGCGCGCTGGATCAAGCAGTACCGCGGCGCCGAATCCGAGCCCATCCCCGCGATGGAAGCCCTCATCGAGCAGCTCCCCGCTCTCATCCCGCCTGACAATTCCGTCTCCATCGCGCATGGCGACTACCGTCTCGAAAACGTGATGTTCCACCCCACCGAGCCGCGCCTGATCGCGGTGCTCGACTGGGAGCTCTGCACCATCGGCCACCCGCTCGCCGACATCGCCTACAATTGCTTCCTCTGGCACTCCGAAGCGCAAAGCTGGGGCAGTCTCGTCGGCGTCGATTTCGCCGCCACCGGCATTCCCACCGAAGCCGAATACCGCGACGCCTATTGCCGCCGCACCGGCCGCGCCGCGATTCCGCATTGGAATTTCTACGTCGCCTTCGGCATCTTCCGCCTGGCGTCCATCAGCCAGGGGGTCTACCGCCGCGTCCTGAACGGCGTCGCGCCCTCCGACCGCCCCGCCGTCAACGGCACGCCGCGCCTCGCCGAACAGGCGCTGGAAATCCTGCATCGCCCGTCATGAGCGACCTGCCGCCGACCATCATCCCCCGCGGCGATACCGACTGGCAGAGCTTCCTCTCCGTCGATGCGTTGTCCGCATGGATGGACGGGCAAGGCCTGCCGCCCGGCACCGTCGAGAACGCCCATCTCCTCGGCGGCGGCACCCAGAACATCCTGCTGAAATTCGAGCGCGCCGGGCGCGGCTTCGTCCTGCGCCGCCCGCCCAAGCACCTGCGCGCCAACTCCAACGAGACCATGCGCCGCGAAGCCCGCGTCCTCGCCGCGCTCAAAGGCACCGCCGTGCCGCATCCCGACCTCATCGCCGCCTGCGGCGACGAAAGCGTCCTCGGCGCCGCCTTCTATCTCATGGAGCCCATCGAGGGCTTCAACCCGCGCGAGGAAATGCCCGCGCTGTATGTCGAAAATCCCGATATGCGCCGCGCCATGGGGTTCGAAATGGTCGATGCCATCGCCGCCTTGTCGAAGGTCGATTACGCGGCACGCGGCCTCGCCGATCTCGGCAAGCTCGACAATTTCCTCGAACGCCAGGTCGGCCGCTGGAAAAAGCAACTCGAATCCTATGCCGAATTCGAAGGCTGGCCCGGCCTTTCCGGTATTCCCGGCGTCGATGCGGTCGGCGATTGGCTCGGGACGCATCGACCGCCCGGCTTCGTGCCTGGAATCATCCATGGCGATTACCACTTCGGCAATGTCCTGTTCGACCGCCACGTGCCGAAGATGACCGCGATGGTCGACTGGGAGTTGACGACGCTGGGCGATCCCTTGGTCGATCTCGGCTGGCTGCTGGCGATGTGGCCCGAAGACGGCGCGACGACCGGACCCGTGAACCCATGGAGCGGTTTTCCCACCCGCGCCGACATCATCGCGCATTATCAGGAGCAGACAGGACGCGATATTTCTCACGCCGATTGGTACGAGGTCCTCGCCTGCTACAAGCTCGGCGCGATCCTCGAAGGCACCTACGCCCGCGCCTGCGCCGGCCGCGCGCCGAAACAGACCGGCGATTTCCTGCACGCCTCCACCGTGGCGCTCTTCACCCGCGCGCTCGAAAAGATCGGCCTTGCGCCGCCCGCCTGAAACAAGGCCTCATGCGCGCGCCAAGCCGGCAGGGGATAGCATTGAGCCGCAGATTCACGATCCTGCTCGTCACCGCGATGGTGCTCGGCATCGTCACGGGCATCGCCGCCCATGCCTGGCTTTCCGCCGATCAGACGAAAGCCTTCACCGACGGCCTCGGCCTGATCACCACGATCTTCCTGCGCCTGATCAAGATGATCATCGCGCCGCTGGTCTTCGCCACCCTGGTCACCGGCATCGCGCACATGGAAAGCGCCGCCGCCATCGGACGCGTCGGCGCCAAGGCCATCGTCTGGTTCGTCTTCGCCTCGCTGGTTTCGCTCAGCCTCGGCCTCGTCATGGTGCATCTGTTCCAGCCCGGTATCGGCCTCGCACTCCCGACCGGCGCCGCCGCCGGCGCGCCCGTCGAGGCCGCCGCCCTGACTCTCACCGATTTCATCGGCCACCTCGTGCCGCGCTCCATCGTCGAGGCGATGGCGAACAACGAGATCCTGCAGATCGTCGTCTTTTCCTGCTTCGTCGGCACCGCGATCGCCGCGACCGAGGACCGCGCTCCTGCCGTGCTCGCGCTGGTAGAGCAGATCGCGACCATCATGCTCAAGATCACCGGCTATGTGATGCTGCTGGCGCCGCTCGTGGTGTTCGCCGCGCTGGCCTCGACCATCGCGACGCAGGGCGTCGGGATCCTGCTTACCTACGCAAAATTCGTCGGCAGCTTCTATTTCGCGATGCTGACTTTGTGGGTCCTGCTCCTCGCCGTCGCCGCGATCATCCGGCGCGGCAGCCTGACGCCGCTGCTGCGCGCCATCCGCGAGCCGGTCCTGCTCGCCTTCTCCACCGCCAGCAGCGAAGCCGCCTATCCCAAGCTGCTCGAGAACCTGCAGACCATCGGCCTGCCGCGCCGCGTCGTCAGCTTCGTGCTGCCACTGGGCTATTCCTTCAATCTCGACGGCTCGATGATGTACTGCACTTTCGCGACGTTGTTCATCGCGCAGGCCTATCACATCGACCTGACGCTCGGTCAGCAGGTCACGCTCCTGCTCCTGATGATGATCACCTCCAAAGGCATGGCCGGCGTGCCGCGCGCCTCGCTGGTGGTGATCGCCGCCGCGCTGCCCTATTTCCATCTGCCCGAGGCCGGCCTGCTGCTGGTGCTTGCCGTCGATCATTTGCTCGACATGGGCCGCAGCGGCACCAACATCGTCGGCAATTCCGTCGCCTGCGTCGTGGTCGATGCTTGGGAAGGGCGGCGCGAAGCGGTGTCTGCATGACGCCCGTCATTCGCGCCTATCGCGACGGTGATGCCCCCGCGCTCGCGGCCCTGTTCTACGCATCCGTCAGGCAGGCCGCCTTGAGCGATTACACCCAATCCCAGGTCGAAGCCTGGGCGCCCCAGCCGCCCGATCCCGCCCGCTTCGCCGCCAAGGCGTCCGACGGACGCATTTTCCTGATTGCCGTCGACGCGCGGGACGAACCCATCGCCTTCGTCGATCTCGAAGCCGACGGCCATGTCGACTATCTCTATTGCCGTCCCGATTTCGTCGGCAAAGGCATTGCATCGTCGCTTTACGACACCCTCGAACAGTATGCCCGCATTCGCGCGATGCCGCGCCTCTACACCGAAGCCAGCGAACTCGCGCGCCGTTTGTTTGCCCGCAAGGGCTTTACGGTCGTCAAGCGCCAGAATCTCGTCGTCAACGGCGTCGCGATGCACAACTACGCGATGGAAAAGCGTCTCGCCTAACGCGCCGGCTTCTTGACCGCCTTGGGCATCGGACGCACGAGATCGCAAGACAGGTTCGCCAGCCTTCTGACCTCGCTTGGCGGCACGTCGGAGTCGATCTCGATGGCGATCCAGTGTCGTGGATCCAGATGCGTCTTGTGCCCGACGCCGGCGTATTTCGCCTTCAGCATCGGAATGCTGTCCGGCGCGCATTTCAACACGACATAGGCCGTTTTCAGCGACAGGATCGCGAACATCTTGCCCGCGACTTTATAGATCGCGACATTCGGGCGGATGCTCGAGCGCTCCGCGCCCGGCTTGTCGTCCAGAAACGCCGCCAGCGCAGCGACCCTCGGCGTGGGCGTCGCAGCCTTGGCCGCCTTGGCCTTCATCGCGTCTGCCCGCCATCCACCGGCAGCACCACGCCGGTCACGAAGCTCGCCATCGGACTCAGCAGGAACGCCGCCGCGGCGCCGATCTCTTCCGGTCTGCCGTAGCGCCGCATCGGCACCTCGCGCTTGATCCAGCGCGCCCAGGACTCCGCCCGTTCGCCGGTGGAGCGCGTCTCCCAGTCGCCGCCCGGGAAGATGATGTTGCCCGGCGCGATGGTGTTCACCCGCACGCCCGAGGCGCCCACGACCTTCGCCAGCTCCTTCGAAAGATGGTTCATCGCCGCCTTCGAAGTGCCGTAGGTGATCGGCGTGCCCAGCGCACCCAATCCCGCAATCGACGAGATGAACAGGAACGCGCCTTCCTTGCGCGGTGTCATGCGCTTCAGCGCGGCCCGCGCCAGCCGGAACGCCGAGTTGAGGTTCTGCGAGATCGCGCCGTCCCAGTTCTCGTCATCGACATCGAAGCCGGGCGGCGTCTCGTAGAGGCCGACATTGGCGACAGCGCCCCAGATCGGCCCGAAATCCTTCTCCACCGCCGTCAACGCGGTTTCGATCGTCGTGCTGTCGCGCATATCGCCCGCCAGCGACCAGATCCGGTCCTTGCCGTATTGCGCGGCGAGCCGATCGCATGCTGCCGCCAGCGCCACGGCGCCGCGCGCCGTCACCGCCAGTCTTGCGCCTTCCTTCAGGCAGCTTTCGACAATGCCCAGCCCGATGCCGCGGCTGCCGCCGGCGACGAAGATCACCCTGTCTTTCAATTGCAGGTCCATGGCGTGCTCCTCAAAGACCCAGCACGGCTTTGGCCAGGATGTTCCGCTGCACCTCATTGGTGCCGGCATAGATCGACCCGGCGCGGTCGTTGAGATACTTCGCCGCCACCGGCCAGGAATATTCCGGACCGACGGGCTCCTGATTGTGCAGGCGATGGAAGCCCGGCGTCGGTCCGCCCGGCGACACCGCGAAAGGCTGAAACGGCATCGCATAATACCCCGCCGCTTCGAGCGCGAGCTCGGTCAGCCTCTGGCTCAGATCGGTCGACACCATCTTCAGCATCGACGATTCCGGCCCAGGCGCTTGGCCGCTGCTGAGCGCCGACATGGTGCGCAGTTCCACCGCGGCCATCGCCTCGACCGCGATCGCGGCGTCCGCGATCTTCGCGGCGAATTGCGGATCGTCGATGCCTTCCGCCGCCGCGATGTCGCGGATGCGCTGCAGCCGGACGCGATGCGACGGCGCGCTCGTCCCGCCGCCGCGCTCGAACAGCATCAGGTATTTCGCCACCGTCCAGCCGTCGCCGGCCTTGCCCACCACATTCGCCTTGGGCACCTTCACGTCGGTGAAGAAGACCTCGTTCTGCACCGCTTCGCCGCTGGCGAACACGATGGGCTTCACCGTCACGCCCGGCGACGTCATGTCGATCAGCAGGAACGTGATGCCGCGCTGCGGGATCGTCTCGCGCGAGGTGCGCACCAGGCAGAAGATCCAGTTCGCCAGATGGGCGTGCGTCGTCCAGATCTTGTGGCCGTTGCAGATATAATGATCGCCGTCGTCGCGGGCGCTCATCTGCAGCGAGGCGAGATCCGATCCCGCGCCCGGCTCCGAATAGCCTTGGCACCAGAAATCCTCGCCCGACAGCATGCGCGGCAAATAATGCGCCTTCTGCTCCGCCGTGCCGTGCCCGATCAGCACCGGCCCGCACATGCCCAGCCCCATCGGCGACAAGGGCGGCGCGCCCGCCGCGGCCGTCTCGCTCGCCCAGATATGGCGCTGCACCGCGCTCCACCCGGTGCCGCCATGTTCGACAGGCCAGGCCGGTGCGACCCAGCCCTTTTTGTAAAGAATGCGGTGCCATTTCATCGTGATGTCGTAATCGGCATAGACGCTGGTCAGCGCGCGTCCCGCCCGGCGCAGATCCTCCGTCAGTTCGGCGTCGAGAAACGCGCGCACCTCGTCGCGAAACCGCGTATCGGCGGCGCTCCAGCTCAGATCCATGTCCCACTCCCGCCAGCGGGTGAGAGTGTGCGGATCGGCCGTTACGGAAGGCAAGGTCAAAACACGCTCGGGCCGCCGACGCAGGACATATGCGCCAGCGCCGCCAGCGTCGGCCAGTTTTCGTAGGGATTGCTGGCGCTGCCGCACACGAACCCGCCCTTATGCGTATGCGCGCCGGCGCACAATTGCAGATGCACATGCGGCCCCGTCGAGCGCCCGGTGCTGCCCGCCAGCCCCAGCACGTCGCCGCGATGCACGAAGGTGCCCGGGCGCACCAGCAATTGCGACATATGCCCGTTGAGGATCGTCGGCGCATCGTCGCGCCCGCCGACCTGCAGCGCCGTGAAATTGCCCAGCCCTTCGTCGGCATCGGCGAACAGGATGCGCCCGTCCGCCATCGCATGCACCGGCGTGCCTTCCTTGACCGCCAGATCGACGCCTTGATGATGCTGCGGCTTGCGCGGCGCCAGTGGATCGTCGCGCCAGCCGAACAGGCTCGAGACATGGCACGGCACCCCCGGCGCGAACAGCGCGCCATAGGTCCGATCCGACCCCGCGGGAATCTCACCGCCGAGGACAAAGCTCATGCCCGCGCGCGCGTCGGCGCCGGTGTAATGCCGGTACGCCGCATGCGCCGCGATCGCCAACACGCACAGGCTGGCGATCATTCCACCCAGAGCGATCCGCCGGCGCAGGTTCTCCGCGAGAATCGCGCTCTTGATCTGCTTGGCGCCGAGCAGCAGCGCCAGCACCGCTGCCAGCGCCGGCTCGAAATAGGATGTCAGCGCCGCGTTGAACGCCGCGATCCGCGTCGTCGCCACGCCGCCCGCCAGCGCCACGGCCGGCTTCAGCATCCATGGCACGAAATCGGCATAGCCGAGCATCACCTCCAGCCACACGCCGCCCGCCAACATCAAACCCGCCAGCACGAACCCCAGAATCCGCGACGAGGCATGCGCCCGCCGGTCGAAATAGGCATGCGCCGCCTTCAGTCCCGCGAACGCGAACAGCGCCAGTCCCGCGTACGGCGCCCCGTCATTGAGCACGACATAGATCGTCGCGGCCGCGTTCAGCGCCACCGCGATCTGCATGCCGATCGACGTCATGGTCAGCGCCAGCAGCAGCAACAGCGCGGCCGCCGCCGCGGTGCCGGCC
>OLLQ01000742.1_pt1 | contig 17821 bp, 16 predicted proteins | sample 1604571 | NCBI WGS metagenome assembly OLLQ01 (sample SAMEA104055722, study PRJEB20765) | soil metagenome | isolation source: soil
CCGTCGCCAGCGCTCCCGACGGCGCCGGGCGCCGCGTCACGCTGACCTTGAACGGCGCCCCCGGCGCCAACCGCATGTTCGTCGTGATCCCCAAAAGCGCCGACCTCGCCCGCATCGACAGCGGCGGCCACAGCTACACGCCCGACAAGGATTCATTGAACCCCATCGGCAACATCTTCGGCTGCCTCACCGACGATTGCCGCACGCGCAGCGTGACGCTGAGTTTCGCCTCGAAGACGCCGGTGGAGGTATGGATCGGCGAGCAGCATTACGGCCTGCCACCCGATGGCGCCAAGCTGCTGCAAGCGCGCCCCGCCACCGCCAGCGCGATCCACGCCGGCGACACGACGATCGTGTTCGGGAAACTGAAGCTTTAACGCGCATCCAAACAATCTTCGTCATGGGCGGCTCAAGGCCGCACATGACGGGTGGGGTCTAGACGTCCACGCCGGTGACGAACTGCGCGTTCTCCTGGATGTACTGAAACCGCAATTCCGGCTTCTTGCCCATCAGGCGCTCGATGATGCTTTCGGTCTCCTCGACGCCGTCATCGGCGACCTCGACGCGCATCAGCACCCGGCTGCCGACCTTCATCGTGGTCTCTTTCAGCTGCGCCGGCATCATCTCGCCCAGGCCCTTGAAGCGCCCGACCTCGACCTTGGCGCTGCCCTTGAACACGGTCTTCAGCAGCAATTCGCGGTGCGCGTCGTCGCGGGCATATTCGTTCTTCGTCCCCTGCGTCATGCGATAGAGCGGCGGCATCGCGAGGAACAGATGCCCCTCTTTGATCATCTGCGGCATCTCGCGATAGAAGAAGGTCAGCAGCAGCGACGCGATATGCGCCCCGTCGACGTCGGCGTCCGTCATGATGATGACGCGCTCATAGCGCAGATCGGTCTCGCGATATTTCGATCCCGTGCCGCAACCCAGCGCCTGCACCAGGTCCGAGAGCTCCTGGTTCTGCTGCAGCTTGCCCGCTGCCGCGCTCGCCACGTTCAATATCTTGCCGCGCAACGGCAGCACCGCCTGCGTTGCCCGGTCGCGCGCCTGCTTGGCCGAGCCGCCGGCGCTGTCGCCCTCGACCAGGAAAATCTCCGTCCCCTGCCGTCCGTCGCGCGTGCAGTCCGACAATTTGCCCGGCAGGCGCAATTTGCGCGTCGCCGATTTGCGCGCCGTCTCCTTGTCCTGCCGTTTCTTGAGCCGGTCCTCCGCCTGGTCGACGACGAATTCGAGCAGCTTGTCGGCTTCCTGCGGGCTCTCCGCCAGCCAGTGATCGAAATGATCGCGCACCACGGTCTCGACCAGCCGCTGCGCATCGGGCGAGGACAGCTTGTCCTTGGTCTGCCCCTGGAATTCCGGCTCGCGGATGAACACCGACAGCACGGCGCATGCCGCCGCCATCACGTCGTCCGCCGTCACCAGCGCCGTCTTCTTGTTGTTGACGCGCTCGCCATGGCTGCGCAACGCCTTGGTCAGCGCCGTGCGCAGGCCCTGCTCATGCGTGCCGCCCTGCGATGTCGGAATCGTGTTGCAATAGGAGTGCACGAAGGGATCGATCTGCGGCGTCCACGTCACGGCCCATTCGACGGCGCCCTTTCCGTCCTTGTTCTCCATGCGTCCGTTGAAGTCGCGCTGTGTCACCGTCCGGTTGGCGCCGACCTCCGTCTTGAGGAAATCGAGCAGCCCGCCCGGAAACTTCAGCACGTCCTCGGCCGGTGTCTCGCCCTTGATCAGCGCCGGATCGCATTTCCAGCGGATTTCGACGCCGCGGAACAGATACGCTTTCGACTTCGCCATCCGGTACAGCGTCGCGGCCGAGAAATGCGTGTCCTTGCCGAAGATCTGCGCGTCGGGATGGAACGACACGATCGTGCCGCGCCGGTTCACCGCGCCCATATCCTTCAGCTTGCCCACCGCATGGCCGCGCTCGAAGCGCATCTTGTGGCTGTGCTTGTCGCGCGCCACGTCGACTTCCATCCAGTCCGACAGCGCGTTCACCACCGACGAGCCCACGCCGTGCAACCCGCCCGAGGTGTCGTAGACCTTGCCGCCGAACTTTCCGCCCGAATGCAGCGTGGTCATGATCACTTCCAGCGCCGACTTGTTCTTGAACTTCGGATGCGGATCGATCGGGATGCCGCGGCCGTTGTCGCGGATCGTCAGGATGTCGCCGGCCGAAAGTTCCATCTCGATCCGGTTGGCGAAGCCCGCCACCGCCTCGTCCATCGCATTGTCGAGGATTTCCGCCGCCAGGTGATGCAGCGCCCGCTCGTCGGTCCCGCCGATATACATGCCCGGGCGCCGCCGCACGGGTTCCAATCCTTCGAGGACTTCGATGTCCTTGGCCGTATAGGCCTTGGAGGACGCGCTATCGGTATCGAACAGGTCTTTTGCCATGGTCTCTTGAAGGTCTTTGAACGTCGGACGGATTTGGAGCGCCGGGCGATGATTCGCGCCGGAGTCACAGTTTACGACATTCGGTTCCCAATTCAGAGATTATTTAGGCGCTTCGCGTATGGTCCCCGCATCAACGCTGGCGGCTTTCGTGCGCCAGGGCGCGGTTGAACGGCATCCGATGCGCGGTTCGATGTTCACTTTCGGTCTCAAGGGGCCGCGCTTCAGCCAAGCGCGCCTGAAGACCATCATCGATGCCCTGCCGGTGTCCACTTTGCTCAATCCGCTGGGCGCGGTGGCGATCTTCCTGCCGTTCCTGACGGCACCGGCCGTGTTCGGCGCGGTTCCCGTCGACCACCTCTTCGCCGCTTTGGCATTTCAGGGCGCCACCGCGATCTGGGCCATGACCCTCTATTTGCGCAATCGCGACGCGCTGACCGATCTGCCGCGCCTGGAGCGCCGGTTGATCGTCCTGCAAGGCCTGCTCAGCCTCGGCTGGGGCGCGACCGTCTGGCTGTTCTGGGCGCCGGGCTCGCAGATGAACCATCTCTACATCGCGCTGGGCATGGTGACGGTGATCTGGGGCATCCTGTTCACGCGCATGGCGCACACCGCGATCTTCCTCGCCGGCGTCCTGCCGGCCGTTGCTGCGTTCCTGCTGCGCACGCTGACCGCGCATGGCGAAGTCGCCGCCGTGCTCGATTTCCTGATCCCGCTCTGGGTCGGGTTTATCGTCGCGCTCGGCCTCGTCGGCCGCATCCGCATCGATGCCGCCTACAAGACCACCTTCGCCAACGAGGACCTTTCCATCGCCCTGCGCGTCAGCAATGACGACGCCGTCCGCAAGCGCTTCGAGGCCGAGGCCGCCAACGCCGCCAAGACCGCCTTCCTCGCCAATATGAGCCACGAATTGCGCACGCCGCTGAACGCCATTCTGGGCTTCTCCGACATCATCGCCATGCAGTCGCTCGGACCCGGCGCCATCGCGCGCTACAGCGAATATGCCGGCGACATCAACACTTCCGGCGCCCATCTGCTCAGCCTGATCAACGACCTTCTCGACATCGCCAAGATCGAGGCCGGCAAGATGGAGATCGATCCGCGTCCGCTCGACGCCGCCATGGCGCTGCGCGAGATCGAGCGCCTGATGATGCCGCGCGTGCGCGCCCGCAATCAGACCGCCATCTATGCCGTGCCGCGGGACTTGCCGCTGGTGATCGCCGACGAGCGCGCCTTCCGCCAGATGGCGCTCAACCTGATCTCCAACGCCGTCAAGTTCACGCCGGAGGGCGGCCGCATCGACATCGCCTGCCACGGCACCGAGGACGGCGGCATGCTGCTCCAGGTCGCCGACAACGGCCCCGGCATCGCGCCCGACAAGATCGAGAGAGTGTTCCAGCCCTTCTCCCAGATCGACAACCGCTATGGCCGCCAGTCCGGCGGCACCGGCCTCGGTCTCGCGCTGGTGCGCGGCATGGCCGAGCTGCACGGCGGCCGCGCCTGGCTCGAAAGCGAGCGGGGCCACGGCACGACGGCCAGCGTTTACTTTCCGTTAGTGGTCGATACGCACGACAATACTGCGGCCGTGAGCGCCTGACCTTGACAAATCTCAGAGAATTTTAAGAACCGCTCCGTACTATCCCTCAGCGTCCGGCGTTCGCCGGATTGTCAGCCAGGGGTGACACGTGGGTTTCGGACAACAGCTGAGGGTCAGACGCAGCGCCGATGTGCGCGTGCTGAACGCGCAGCTCGACCTCGTCGCCGCCGCGATGCGCACGACGCGGTTCACCTCGCCATTGTGGGCCCTGGCGCTGGCCTGGCTCGGCTCCGCCAGCTTCGGCTATCTCGGTCACCGTTCGTTCGAGCAGGCGATTCTGCTCCCCTGCATCGTCTCGATCACGATGTTCCTCGCCTCCAATATCGTCTCCTTCTACCAGATGACGACCGCCGGCCAGACCGATTACGAGGCCGTGCGCCCGTGGTTCGCGCGCATGACCGCGCTGCAGGTCGTCATCAGCACCGTATGGGGCCTCGTGCCCTGGCTGCTGTGGGATGCCACCAGCGAGATCAACCACATCTTCCTTGCCGGCGCGACCATCGCGATGCTTTCGACCCTCATGGTCAGCCGCGCCACCCATATGGATATGTTCGTCGCCTGCCTGGCGCCGATCTCGCTGGTCGCGGCGCTGCGCTTCGCCTTCGGCACCGGCGTGCTCGATTACGGCACCGCCGTCCTCATCCCGGCTTTCGCTGCGCAGCTCTTCTTCGACGGCCGCCGCCTGGCGCGCCGCGTCGACGAGGACGCCCGCCTGCGCTTCCAGGTCGAGGACCTCGCGCGCGAGCTCGAAGAGACCCGCGACGAAGCCCTGCGCAAGCGCTTCGAGGCCGAGACCGCGAACGCCTCCAAGACCGCCTTCCTCGCCAATATGAGCCACGAGCTGCGCACGCCGCTCAACGCCATCCTCGGCTTCTCCGAGATCATCGCGCAGGAATGCTTCGGCCCCGTCGGCTCGCAGCGCTACAAGGAATATGCCGGCGACATCCACTCCTCGGGCGCCCATCTGCTCAGCCTGATCAACGACCTCCTCGACGTCGCCAAGATCGAGGCCGGTAAGATGGAGATCATGCCGAACGCGCTCGACGCCAAGCGCACCTTCGACATCGCGCTCAAGCTGATCGGCGCCAAGGCGCGCGAGCGCCAGCAGACCCTCGCCATCGAGATCGATCCCGCCTGTCCGCCGCTCTTCGCCGACGAGCGTGCCATCAAGCAGATCCTGATCAATCTGTGCTCCAACGCCGTGAAGTTCACGCCCGAGGGCGGCAAGATCACCGTCCGCGCCGGGCTGGCGCGCTGCGGCGGTTTCCAGATCAGCGTCCAGGACAACGGCCCCGGCATCCCGCGCGAAAAGCTCGACAAGATCTTCACGCCGTTCAGCCAGGTCGACAACCGCTACGACCGCCAGGCCGGCGGCACCGGCCTCGGCCTCGCGCTGGTCCGCGGCCTCGCCGAGCTCCATGGCGGCCGCGCCTGGCTCGAAAGCGAACCCGGCAAGGGCTGCTGCGCCTATGTCGTGCTGCCCGCGGGGGTGCAGGCGGAAACGGTCGCGGCTTAGCACTTCTTTCTTTTCCTCTCCCGCGAAGGGCGGGAGAGGTTAAAGCGCTACCCCGGCGCGATATCCGTGAACAGATGGCTCGGATGCATCCGCAGGAACGCGGCGATCAGCGCCTGCTTGTCGCCCGGCACCGGCTTCTGCAGCGAGTCCCAGCTCTCGACATCCGCCTGTGACGCGCCGCTCGCCGAGGCCAGCGCCGCTGCGTCCAACCCCGACGCTTTCAGCGCCCCATCCAGCCCGACCGCCCAACGCGGCGGCGGCCCGCCGGGATCGACCTTGAACGTGTTCTCGCCGACCTCGCGCATCCATTGCGTCACCCGGTCCGACAGATAGCCGCCGGTGATGCCGAGGAACGAGATCAGGTACGGACTCATGTCCGTCTGCGTCCCGGCCGTCGAGCTCTGCGACATCGCCAGCATGCCGGCGGCGGCGAAGAAGAACAGCGCGAACGCCACGCCCGCGCCCAGGCTGACGCGGAACAGGATGTCCCAGATGTTGCGGCAATCGGGATTGCGCACGAATTCCTGGCTCAGATAGATCAGGCTGCCCAGCACGCCCATGAAGATCGCCAGCGTCAGGATCAGCATCATCTTGGGCAGCAGCACGATCTTGTACGCCCAGTCGCCGACCAGCGTCTTGAACGAATAGAAGTCCTCGCACAGGTTCCAGTACTCGTCATTGGCGAGCGCGCTGCCCTTCGGGGCGACGTTCTCGTCCAGTTCGGTCTTCTGCTGGGCCAGCGCTGCGGCCTGCGCCTTGAGCGACTGCACGCCGCTCATGCCGGCATCGTATTGCGCGTGCGCCGCCGAATAGACCGCGAGCGACCTGTAGACCTGGTCGCGGAATTTATCGAGCGCGCCGCGCGCCGCCGCCGCCTCCGGCGCCGTCGCGCCGTTCAGCTGCGCATAGTAGTCGGCGAAATATCCCGTCACCGCGCTGCCGAAATCCAGGATGGGCAATTGCTCGAGCGGGGAGGGCGCTGTCGCCCCCGGCGCCGGCGCTGTCGGCGTCCGGCCGAACGGCTTGAGCACCAGCGGCGGCCTGATATAGCCCGTGTCGTTCTGGGTGATGAAGGCATGGATGTCGTCGGCGCTGCTGGTCATCCGCGACAAGGCGTTCTGCGCCGCGATATTGGCCTGGTTGAGCGCTTCCTCGGTCTCGACCTGCTTGTTCGAGATCACGTCGAGCACCCGGTAATAGGACTCGACCGAAGCGACGTCCTGGCGGATCGCGCCGATCGACGATTTGATCGCCGTGAGGCCGGGGGCCGACATCTGGCTCTGCAGCTGATCGGCCGTCAGCACGAACAGCAGCACCGCGCCGGTGGCGAAGAACGCGAAGATCAGGAAGAGACCGATCAGTATCCGCCGCACCTGCGGCCCGAAATACTCGACCGTCTTGCCCGTCGCCGACGCCAATGTCTCGACAATCCCCGCCATGATAGTCCCCACCCGGTTTTGGCAAGTATTTAGCACAATTCGTCTGGTGGTCTCGTCGAATCTCAAGTGGCACGGCCTGCAACCGGCACGCGCACGCTGGGGGCTCTCGCAATTGCCAAAAATGCGACCGATGTGTATATATTTGCTATCAGTACACATCAGAGACGAAATGCGCACAAATATCGAGATCGACGATGTCTTGCTGTCGGACGCGATGGCCGCATCCGGGCTCGCGACCAAGCGTGCGACGGTCGAGGAAGGACTGCGTCTTCTCGTACGCATCCGTCGGCAAGTGAAGGCGCTCGCCTCTCTCAAAGGATTGGGCTGGGACGGCGACCTTGACGAGATGCGTCAGAGCCGTCGCCGGTGATCTTGGTCGACAGCTCGGTCTGGATCGCGCAACTCAAGGGCCGCGCCACGGCGCAGACCGCCAAGCTTGTCGCCGCCGCCGCGTCGGAACCGCTTCTGATCGGCGATCTCATTCTGCATGAAGTGCTTCAGGGCGCGCGGGACGACGCGCATGCAGCGCGCATCGAGCGCGCGTTGCGGCAGAATATCGTGGTGGACCTGATGAGCGCGGAACTGGCGCCGCGGGCCGCGCGCAACTACCGCAAACTTCGCGAGCTGGGCGTCACCGTGCGAAAGACGGCCGGCATCATCATCGGCACCTATTGCATCGAGCACCGCCATACATTGCTTCACGACGACCGTGACTTCGCGCCGATGGAAGCGCATCTCGGACTTAAGGTCGCCTAGGCAGATGCCGCCTCGCCAAACGAAAAGGGACCGGGATTTCTCCCGGCCCCTTCGCGCGATCCGAACGGTCCGAACGTCAGACCGAGTAATACATCTTGAATTCGACCGGATGCGGCGTGTGCTCGAACTGGTACACGTCGCCCATCTTCAGCTCGATATAGCTGTCGATGAAGTCGTCGCTGAACACGCCGCCCTTCTTGAGGAAGGCGCGGTCCTTGTCGAGGTTCTCCAGGGCTTCGCGCAGCGAGCCGCACACCGTCGGCACCTGTTTCAGCTCTTCGGGGGGCAGGGCGTACAGATCCTTGTCCATCGGGTCGCCCGGATGGATCTTGTTCTCGATGCCGTCCAGGCCCGCCATCAGCATCGCCGCATAGGCGAGATACGGATTGGCGCCCGGATCGGGGAAGCGCACTTCGACGCGCTTGCCGTTCGGCGAATTGGAGAACGGGATGCGGCACGACGCCGAACGGTTGCGCGACGAATAGGCGAGCAGCACCGGCGCTTCGAAGCCGGGGATCAGGCGCTTGTAGGAGTTCGTCAGCGGGTTGGTGAAGGCGTTCAGCGCCTTGGCGTGCTTGATGATGCCGCCGATGTAATACAGGCACAGATCCGACAGGTCGGCATAGCCCGAGCCGGCGAACAAGGGCTTGCCGCCCTTCCAGATCGACTGGTGCACATGCATGCCCGAGCCGTTGTCGCCGAAGATCGGCTTGGGCATGAACGTCGCCGACTTGCCGTACGCCGCCGCCACCTGGTGGATGACGTATTTGTAGATCTGCATGTAGTCGCCGCACTTGGTCAGCGTGTTGAACTTGAAGCCAAGCTCATGCTGCGCCGTGGCGACTTCGTGATGGTGCTTCTCCGGCTGGATGCCCATGTCGCCCATGATGGCGAGCATCTCGCCGCGCATGTCCTGCGCGCTGTCGACCGGCGGCACCGGGAAATAGCCGCCCTTGACCGCCGGACGGTGGCCGAGGTTGCCCTGTTCGTATTCGGTGCCCGTGTTGTACGCGCCCTCGATCGAGTCGAGATAGTAGAAGCTCTTGTTCATGCCCACTTCGAAGCGCACGTCGTCGAAGATGAAGAACTCGGCTTCCGGACCGAAATAGGTCGTGTCGCCGACGCCCGACGAGTTGACGTATTTCTCCGCCGCCTTGGCGATGGAGCGCGGGCAGCGGCCGTAGGGCTGGCCCGTCGTCGGCTCGACCACGTCGCAAACGAGGACCAGGGTGGTCTGCGCGAAGAACGGATCGATCACCGCGGTGTCGAGGTCCGGCACCAGGGTCATGTCGGATTCGTTGATCGCCTTCCAGCCGGCGATCGACGAGCCGTCGAACATCGTGCCGTTGGTGAGGAAATCCTCGTCGACCATGGAGAGGTCGAATGTGACGTGCTGCCACTTGCCGCGCGGGTCTGTGAACCGCACGTCGACGAACTTGACCTCCTTGGATTTGATCAGCGCCAGGATGCTGGCCGGCGTCGCAGGACTGTGTGCCATGGTCTTACGTATTCCCCTTCAAGAGTTTGATTTTACCCAACGCGTTCGTTCTAGATCGCGTCCGCGCCGGTCTCGCCGGTGCGGATGCGGATGGCTTCCTCGACATTGAGGACGAATATCTTGCCGTCGCCGATGCGGCCCGTGCGCGCAGCCTTCTGGATCGCGTCCACCGAGGCTTCGACGCGGCTCTCGTCGACCACGATCTCGATTTTCACCTTCGGCAAGAAGTCCACGACGTATTCGGCGCCGCGGTAGAGTTCGGTATGGCCCTTCTGCCGCCCGAAGCCCTTGGCCTCGGTCACGGTGATGCCCTGGACGCCGACTTCCTGCAGCGCCTCTTTCACTTCATCGAGCTTGAACGGCTTGATGATGGCTTCGATCTTTTTCATGCATGTCTCCCCGGCGGCGTCAAAGGCGCCGCACTTGCGTTAACGATTTAGCAGGATTTGTGCCGGGTTTTGCCGAAAAATAAGCCAATATTATCAATGGCCTGACTGGCCTTGGATTCCCGGCGGCGCAAAGATGCCTACTTTTTACGCCGACCGGTTATAAAATGAGCTATCGAACACGTCTCCTCGACGGAGAATGGAAGCGCCATTCAGCCGATCAAGGCGCGCGCCTTGGTCCGTATCTCGGAGAGTTCGGCTGTGGTCGCTCTGCCTTTTCTACGCGCCCCTCGCGCGCGCCAGTCGAAACTCTTGATCTGATCCGCGAGCGCGACGCTGGCCGTCTGGCCGGACAATTTTACTTCGAAGGGATAGCCTTTGATGTTGGTGGTGGTTGGGCAGCAAAGCAGCAAGCCCACCCGGCCGTTATAGCTTGCAGGACTGAGCACGACGGCTGGCCGATGTTTCGACTGTTCGTGCCCAGCCTGCGGATTAAAGTCGATCCAGACGATATCTCCGGCCTCGGGCACATAAGCCACTACAGTATCTCTTTACCGACGGGCTTTCCGGTTCCAATCTCGCCGTGCATGTTTTCGTCGGTAATGCCGGCCAGCAATGCGTCGAGATCGAGCGCGTGCACCGGTTCAATGATGATGCGGCCGCGTTCTTCGCGCACGTCCACCGCTTGATCCAGGCGAACTTTCGCGGCTTCCATGACAGAAGCCGGAATGCGCACGGAAGCACTGTTGCCCCATTTCTTCACGGTTACGCGCATGGCCATCTCCGTATCGACATTGTCGATACTACCATGCACATGGCATTTCGCAATGCCGGAAATTCACCGCCCGTGACGCAGCACCATGCCCGCCCGCGCCCCCGTGCTCTGGTCGTCGCGCACGTTCACCGCGCCGTTGACCAGCGTCGCCTTATAGCCGCGCGCCCGCTGCGTGAAGTGCGGCGCGCCGCCCGGGAAGTTGTGCACGATGTGCGGCTGCAGCTGAGTCACGCGCTCCATGTCGAACACATTGACGTCCGCCCGCTTGCCCACCGCGAGCAGGCCGCGATCCTTCAATCCCATGATCCGCGCCCCGTCCGACGTCATGCGCTTGATGCCTTGCGCCAGCGTGTAGACCTTGCGCTCCTTGATCCAGTATTTCAGCGTGAACGTCGCCCAGTCCGCATCGATGATCTGCGAGACATGCGCCCCCGCATCGCCCAGGCTCGGCAGCACGTTCTGCGTGCCCGCGAACAGATCGCCGAGCTCGTCCATGTCCTGGCAGAACAGGCGATAGTTGAACAGCGCCCGCCCATGGGTCTCGCGCGACAGCCGCAGGAACATCTCGACGAAGCTCTCGCCGCGCGCCGCCATCTGCGCCTTGGCGCTGGCGCTGTGCGGCGCCGTCAGGTCCGGCGTCTCCGCGTCGCCGATATAATAGGTGTGCTCCAGCGGCAGGCGCGTCTCGCCTTCTTCGATCAGCTTGGCCGCGATCATCGGATCCTTGATCGCCGCGACGCGGCCGGCGAGGTCGAGCGCCCGTATCTTTTCCCAGGTCGGCCCCCGGAACGGCAGCGAGCATTGCAGCCCGAACATGAAGCCGGTGCCCTTCACCTGGCAGATCGCGGTGAGGTCGCGCCCTTGCGACAGCTTGTCGAGGCTCTCGGCCGAGCGCCGCCCGTCGCCCTTGTTGCCGCCGACGCCATAGCTGAACAGCACCCGGCTGCCGCTCTCGTCCGCGATGGCTTTGAGCACGTCGCCCGTCGCGCCGACCGCCTGCATCAGCCCGCCGCGCGCCGCGACCGCCTTGCCGATCTCCACCAGCTCCGACGGATCGGCGAAGGTGCCGGGGATCGAGCGCCCGTCCGGCGCCTTGTGCGGCGCGAAGCGGTTGGTGGAGAATCCCACCGCGCCCTCGTCGACCGCCTTGGCGACGATCGCCGCCATCTCGCGCTTCTCCGCGTCGCTCGCATCGTCGGCGAACGAGCGGTCGCCCATCACGTAGTAGCGAACGGCGCTGTGCCCGACCATGCCGGCGATGTTGATGCCGGGCCGCAGCTTCTCCACCGCGTTGAGATAGTCGCCGTAATTCTCCCACGTCCACGGCAGGCCGGTCATGATCGCCTGGCGCGGGATGTCTTCCACCGACTCCATCATGCTGGCGAGGAATTCGCGGTCCGCCGGCTTGCACGGCGCGAACGTCACGCCGCAATTGCCCATCAGCGCCGTCGTCACGCCATGCCACGAGATCGGCGTCAGGTCCGGGTCCCAGCCGATCTGCGCATCCAGATGCGTGTGCAGGTCGATGAACCCCGGCGAGACCACATGCCCCTCGGCATCGATCTCCTCGGCGCCGCGCGATGCGATCTTGCCGATCTCCGCGATCCGCCCGCCCGAGATGCCGACGTCGCCCGTGAAGGCCTCCGCGCCGCTGCCGTCCACGATGGAGCCGCCGCGAATGACGATGTCATGAGCCATGGCCGTATTCCTTCCCGGGATGTATTTTGCGCGATGCTAGGAGTTTTGCCGCACAAGGCAAACCTGTCGCAGGGGCACCCTTGAAGGGCAAACCCGGCCTTGCGAAGCTGGGCGCATGCCCAATCCCGTCTTCGCAGCGCTGCCGACCACGATCTTCACGCATATGTCGGCGCTGGCGCTCCAGCACGACGCCATCAACCTCGGCCAGGGTTTTCCCGACGAGGACGGCCCGCTCGCCGTGCGCGAAGCCGCGTCGCGCGCGCTGATCGAAGGCCCCAACCAGTACCCGCCGATGAAAGGCCGCGCCGAGCTGCGCCGCGCCATCGCCGGCCACGCCAGGCGCTTCTACGATCTCGACTTCGAGGTCGAATCCGAAATCCTGATCACCTCCGGCGCCACCGAAGCGCTCACCGCGTCGATCATGGGGCTGGTCGGGCAGGGCGACGAGATCGTCCTGATCGAGCCGTCCTACGATTGCTACCGCCCCATCGCGCTCGCCGTCGGCGCCGTGGTGAAAAGCGTCATCCTGCAAGCGCCGCTGTGGCGCCTGACCGAAGCGGCCCTGCGCGCCGTCGTCGGCCCCAGGACCCGCGCCATCCTGATCAACACCCCGCTCAACCCCATCGGCCGCGTCTTCGACGCCGAAGAGCTCGAAACCCTCGCGCGCGTCGTGCGCGGCACCGACATCGTCGTCATCTGCGACGAGGTCTACGAGCACCTCGTCTTCGACGGCAAACAGACCCCGCCGCTGATCGCGCTCCCCGGCATGCGCGCCCGCTGCGTCCGCATCGGCTCGGCCGGCAAGATGTTCTCGCTGACCGGCTGGAAAGTCGGCTGGGTCACCGGCCCGGCGAAGCTGGTCGAGATCGTCACCAAGGCGCACCAGTTCATCACCTTCACCACGCCCACCGCGCTGCAGCTCGGCGTCGCCTATGGCCTCGAGCATCAGATCGACTTCACGCTCCAGCTGACCAAGGACCTGCAAGCCAAACGCGACCGCCTCGCCGAAGGCATCGGCAAGCTGGGTTTCAAAATCCTGCCCTGTGAAGGCACCTACTTCCTCACCGCCGACATCCGCGCCCTCACCAACGAGCCCGACCGCGTCTTCTGCGAGCGCCTGGTGAAAGAGGCCGGCGTGGCCCTGATCCCGCTCAGCGTCTTCTTCAAGCACGAGACCCCGGACACCATGGTCCGCTTCGCCTTCTGCAAGAAGCACGCGGTGATCGAAGAGGCGGTGGCGCGGCTGGAGAAGTATTTTTCGAGTCCGCGGGTCTAAAGCGTCGTCCAAGCCCACGCCGCGATGCGCCAGCCGTCCGAGTTCTTCACCAGCGCGAAGGTGAAGATGCCCCTCTCCGTCGTCGCCTTGCCGTGCGTCTTCGAGGTCAGCACGGTCGGCACCACGAGATAAGCCTCATGTGCGCCGATCTGCGTGTCGGTCGGCTTGCCGAGCGCGATGTGCAGGTCGGTGACGCCGTTCGCCTTGAAGAACGCGCCGGCGTCGCGCAGCCAGTCGCTGAATGAATTCCAGTGATGCGGCGCGAACTCGTCGATGATCGAGGCCGGGACGGCATATGCCGCGCCGGCTTTCTTCATGTCACCCGCGTTCATCCCGTCGGCGAATTGCTGCAATGGCGCCATCACTGCGGCATCGGCCATCGGCGCGGCCGCAATTGTTGGCGTAACGGAAAGCAAGGCACCGCAAATCGCGAGCGTAAGAATAATCCCTTTGAACATCCTATTCCCCCTCTGCGGACGATGGGGCACGATAGCAGAAAAGCGACCCGTGTTCGCCATTCGCGGGGTCCTCAGGAAAGTAGTGTTCGCATGACCACCCTCGACCCCCGCACGCCCATCCTCGTCGGCGGCGCCCAGTTCACGCAACGCACGGCCAAGACCAACATCCGCGAAAGCCTCAGCCCCATCGCCATGATGGCCAAGGTCGCGCAGGAAGCCCTCGCGTCCACCGGCGCCGCCAATCTCGCCGCCGCGATCGACACCGTCTCCGTCGTGCGCTTCACCGCCGACTCGCCCGGCGACCAGGGCCGCCTGCCCAAGCGCCTGTTCCGCAACCCGCCGCACAGCCTCGCCAACCGCATCGGCGCCACGCCGCGCCGGGCGTTCTACACCGCCACCGGCGGCAACACCCCGCAATGGCTGGTCAACCGCACCGCCGAGGAGATCGCCGACGGCGCATGCGACGTCGCGCTGCTCGCCGGCGCCGAATACATCGCCTCGATGCTGGCCGCGATAAAGCAGGGCGTCGATCTGGGCTGGGCCACCGGGCCCGACGCCGATCCCGGCGACGATCCGCAGGAGATCGGCGACATGCGCGGCGGCACCAGCGATTACGAGCGCCGCCACGGCTTGGCCTTCCCCGTCAACGTCTATCCGCTGTTCGAGAACGGCCTGCGCGGCATGAAGCGCCGCTCCTCGGCGGAGCATCTCGAATGGCTGGGCAAGTTCTTCTCGCCCTTCACCAGGGTCGCGTCGGAGAATCCGTATTCCTGGTTCCCGACCTATCGCCCGCCCGCGGAGATTTCGACGCCGACCGAAAAGAACCGCATCGTCGGCTTCCCCTACACCAAATATCTCAACGCCGTGATCGAGGTCGACATGGCCGCCGCCGTCGTGATGACCAGCGTCGCCAAGGCGCGCGAGCTCGGCATCCCGGAATCGAAATGGGTCTTCCTGCATGGCTGCGGCGACGCCGCCGACATCTGGAACGTCTCCGAGCGCGTCAACTTCCACTCCTCGCCCGCGATCCGCACCATCGGCAAGAAGGCCTTTGCGATGGCCGACATCGACATCGGCGACGTCTCGTTCATCGATCTGTATTCCTGCTTCCCCTCGGCGGTGGAGATCGGTTGCCTCGAATTGGGCATCGCGCCCGACGATCCGCGCGGCCTCACCATCACCGGCGGCCTGCCGTATTTCGGCGGCCCGGGAAACAACTACGTCATGCATTCCATCGTGCAGATGGCCGACAAGGCGCGCGCCGCGCCCGGCAAGTTCGGCCTCGTCACCGGCAATGGCTGGTACGTCACCAAGCATTCCGCCGGCATCTATTCGACGAAGCCGACCGCCGGTAAGTGGCAGCGCGAAGACCCCGCGGCCTATCAGAAAGACATCGACGCGATGGATCATCCCACCGTCGTCGAAAAGCCGTCAGGCGCCGCGACGATCGAGACCTACACCGTCGTCACCGACCGCCGCGGCAAGCGCTTCGGCATCGTCGTCGGCAAGCAGGACGGCAACCGCCGCTTCCTTGCCCACACCCCGGACGACGACGCGACCCTCGATTGGATGATGCGCGAGGAAATGCTCGGCAAGCCGGGCACGGTGACGGCGGGCGAGGTGACGAATTTGTTCAAGTTCGCGTAGCACCACTGCCTTTTTCCTCCCCCCGTAAACGGGGGAGGATAACAACGGCGAACCATGACAAACTGCACGCATAAAAATACCAGAGGAAATCCCATGTCAGGCACCACCACCCACGGCTTCGTCCACGACGGCTTCGAGGAAGTCAAAAAAGTCTTCGACGGCCACTTCGCCACCGGCGCCGACATCGGCGCCTCGTTCTGCGCCACGCGCAATGGCGAGACCGTCGTCGACCTGTGGGGCGGTTATGCAGACGCGGCGAAAACAAAGCCCTGGGTGAAAGACACCATCATCAACGTCTATTCGACCACCAAGACGATGACGGCGCTGACCGCGCTGCTCCTCGCCGACCGCGGCGAGCTCGATTTCGACGCGCCGGTCGCGAAGTACTGGCCGGAATTTGCCGCCAACGGCAAAGCCGCCGTGAAAGTCTCGCACCTGATGAGCCATTCCGCCGGCCTCTCCGGCTGGAAGGAGACGATCACAACGCAAGACATCTACGACTGGGACAAGGTCACCGCGCTGCTCGCCGCCCAGGCGCCGTTCTGGGAGCCCGGCACCGCGCCCGGCTATCATGGCCTGACGCAGGGCTATCTCGTCGGCGAGGTCGTGCGCCGCATCACCGGCAAATCGCTCGGCACCGTCTTCCGCGAGGAGATCGCCGCGCCCCTCGGCGCCGATTTCTGGATCGGCCTGCCGGCGTCGGAGGATTACCGCGTCGCCGAGCTGATCCCGCCGCCGCCCGGCGAAGGCGCCGGCGACGGCACGCTCAGCGAACTGGCGCAGAACATGGCGACCAATCCCGGCATCGACGTCGCCGAAACCAGGACGCGCGCCTGGCGCGGCGCCGAGATTCCCGCCGCCGGCGGCACCGGCAACGCGCGCTCCGTTGCCGAGATCCACACCATCCTCGCCAATGGCGGCGTCGCCAAGGGCAAGCGCTTTTTGTCCGAAGCCGGCTGCCGCAAGGCGCTCGAGCTCCAGGTCGAGGGCACCGACAAGGTGATGGGCATCAAGGCGCGCTTCGGCATGGGCTTCGGCCTCGCCGGCGGCGCCGTGCCGTTCCCCAACCCGAACACGATCTATTGGGGCGGCTATGGCGGCTCGATCGTGATCATCGACATGGATGCGAGGACGACGCTGTCCTATGTGATGAACGTGATGCACGGCACCACCACGGGCGACATGCGCGGCTTCGGTCTCGCCATGGCGGCCTGGGACGCGCTGGGGAAATAAGAACGACAAGCGGCGCGGTGATCATCCGGATGTCCGCCGCCCCCCTCGACCGTCATCCCCGGGCTTGTCCCGGGGATCCATGAACACCCATGCTGCAGAAGCAGGCTTCGCGTGATCCGTTCGCGATTTTTTTCAACGTCTATCCCGCAAGCCCGCATGATTTCGCGGCGGTTTGTGCCGATCTCAGCTGCCAAGCTGGGGGATAGAGCATCGCGTGCATCCTTTGCCGTTGCGCGCCGTCCTTGAAGCCCGTTCGACCGGCTCCCATCTCACTTGCTCGTGATGCGTGCGTCGGCAGCAAACGGCGACCGGACCCCGCAGTGGGGAGGGGTAGGTTTTTTCGAGGAACAATTATATTGCTGAAGCATCGCCGCAACGCAGCAAATCCCGTCCTGGCCGCTGACGTCTATTCTCGCGAATTATTGCGCGGCCTCAAGCGCTTGCCGGAATGTCGCGCCATTCGAACCGCGATTTTCGCGCGAAGGGGGTAGCCACCGTTCCGCGCCAATGGGAAACGATACGCAACGATATCTCGGAAGGATCGCCCATGCCCCGCATCTACATGGTCCGTCACGGCAAGGCCGCCGCCGGCTTCGGCGAGGACATGGACCCCGGCCTCGACGATCTCGGCCGCCAGCAGGCCGAGGACGTGGCGGCGAAGCTGAAGAGCCTCGGCCCCTATCCGATCATCTCCAGCCCGCTCAAGCGCACGCAGGAGACGGCGGCGCCGCTGGCGCGGCTTTGGCATCAGGCCCCGGCAATCGAAATCTGCGTCGCCGAAATTCCCTCGCCCAAGGGCATGAGCCTCGAAGAGCGCGTCGTCTGGCTGCGCCAGTTCATGGCCGGCTCCTGGCTCGACGCCCCGCCCGAGCTCGCCAAGTGGCGCCAGCAATGCGTCGGCTCGATCGCCGCGCTCAAGCACGACGCCGTGGTGTTCTCGCACTATGTCGCGATCAACGTGCTGATGGGCATGGCGGTCGGCGACGACAAGGTCGTCGTGTTCTCGCCGGAGAACTGCTCGGTCACGACCTTCGACAACACCGGCGGCAAGCTCGATCTGATCGAAAAAGGCAGCGAGGCCGCGCTGACGAAGGTGAATTGATGCGGCCGCGGCGGACGCGATCGCCTCTGCTGCGCGTGGCGTTCGG